>Ga0214542_1009957_pt1 | contig 14285 bp, 5 predicted proteins | sample CNSS1metaG_FD_160096 | JGI IMG/M metagenome (GOLD analysis project Ga0214542, IMG submission 160096) | Root nodule microbial communities from cowpea collected in UCLA plant growth center, Los Angeles, California, USA - CNSS1 | ecosystem: Host-associated > Plants > Roots > Nodule | place: USA...
AATAAAATAATATAAATATATATATATATATATATATATATATATATATTTATATATATATATATATATATATATATATATATAATTTTTTAATTTTAGATTTGAAAATTTAAAGGTTAGAGCATTTATGGGAGTGATTTTTTTTTTTTTAAGTTTTATCTTAATCTTTTGGAGTTAAGTGATCTTTTTTCTATTATCTATCTTGAAGATGAATATGAAAATTCAATCTTAAGGAGTGACATATCTAAAAGCCTAAGTCACCAAGGACAATATGCTGAGGGAGAGGGGACAAATATATAAAATTAAAAGGATAAAATAAAATCTTTTATACTTATTTAAAATTTTAACGAAATTAATAGGTGTTCTTGTCCACCCTCGTGTACACGTAGGTCCACCTGTGATCTTAAGTGGTGTGACTTCTTCTTCCATATTGGTCTTCTTTATCTTTTCCTTTTATTTTGTGTTTTAATTCATGTTATAGTCTTGTTTTCTACTCTATCTCACACTCACTCACTTAAGCAATTCATTCTCATTTGTCTCATTCATGTGAGTTATTCTTGTGTCTTACGTAAGTCTTATATTTTTAATGTCTATTTGGACTTCATATTTATAACTTATATTTATATATTTCATGAAAAGACAATGACATTATATGTGCTCATGAATTATGAGGTTGAAGTAAATAACTATCTTAATAAAATAATTAAAAGTGATAGGTTTAATTGCAACGGTTAAAATAATTATTTAAATTTTTTAGATTAATTTTTATATTTTTTTTATATAAAATATAATATTGAATGTTAATAAATAATAAAATATTTTTTATGAAATTATTTTTTAGTCTTAATTTTTTTAAATAGGTATATTGATGAAAAATAAAATAATAGATTCATTTTTTTAAATGATAAAAGGAAAGATATGAAAACAATAAAAATTTACTTTTTTACCCATTTTCAAGTATGATATTAAAGATTCAATTGTTGAATTAGAGGAACCTTTCTTAATATTCAAAGAATTATAGGAGGAGTTTCATATTAATTCTTTAAATTATAGGTGGAAAGTTTCATATTAACTATTTGGAACTTATTATAAGAAAATTTTCTTAAATATATGGGAATATTGTGTGAAAGAGCTTAAATTAGAAAAACTAATTTAAAATGGGTTTCATATCAAATACAACTTCAAACTATTATTCTTCTAAAAAAACATTCCAGAAAATTTTAATACTAAATTATATATATTTTTGTTATATTGGTGATAATGATTAAATATGTAATATTTAAGTATATCATTTTGGCCACTTCAAAATTTTTAATCAAGATCCGCCACTTTTAATTGTGATTATCAATACTATGCTATATATGATGGTTTAGATAATCAATGTCAATGTCTAGGAGCATTTGTTAAATTCTGCAGGATTAGAAGTCAGATTTTGAAAGTTATTGAAGTATTAACGTTACTAGAAGTTTTCATATTACATGGGACTATTCTTGCAAATTTGTTAAGAAAATTTGCTAGAAAATATTTTTTTTGTCATTTTTTCTAAAACTCTTAATTGGCATGTAATTCCTTTGTAGATAATTATTTCCTACAAAATTATAAAATTCGTAAGTATTTTCTTCAAAATTTGTTACGAAAAGTGTTTTATACAAAATATTTTGCAAAAAAATTGATAGCAATTTCTTGCAAATTCTTTTTCACAAAAAAATTTGTAGGTATTTCCTGAAAAATTTTTAAAACAAAATTGGCAGGAAATATGAATTCTTTTAGTAGTGTAAATATTGAAGGAATTTCTTGTTCTTCGTACTTGAATCAAGCAACTACTTTGAAACAAGTTAGACATGCAATATGATGCTCACATTATGGTACTTAGCTTAATCTCTTTTATTTACTTTAATGATTAATGTTGTTGAATTTGTGGAGCAATATGGCATAAACTTTATTTACTTTCATGATTATTGTTGTTGAGGAATATGGCATAAACTTAGAGGAATGTGTTGAAGTATTCCCTTTACTAAAATATATAGATTCTTCTATATTTATTTTTAACTTTAAATTACATACTTGTGATCACTAATGAGCTGTCTCAAACAACACTAAGAAGTGATTAAGATATGGTAAATGTTTAGCTTTGTTACATGAGAGATGACGATGACATACTTTATTAAATAAAATATTTGGGATGATGATCAAAGTGTATAGTTTAAAAGGTTTCAAATTTTCACCACTTTCAAGTGGAGTTATGAAGTGATATAAAAAATTTCACGAGTTAAATAATAGATTTACTGAGGTGAATTGTTCTTTTTTAGCAAGCCTACAATCCAAGAGATTATTTTTTTTAATACTTGCTAAGTAGTTGTTTGGCTAAGTTCTATCCATCAAAATATTTTGTTTGGAAAGTTATGAAACTTGAAACTTTGAAAGTCAATTTTATAACCTATGGCAACTGCAAGAGTTGAATTGACTTTCATTGCAATGAATTTTGTGAACAATAGAATGTCGATTGCATATGAGATAAACGGTTGAATGATTGTTTAGTTACCTAAAAAGAATTAATACTCATACCTATGCCCCCACTTATCTACTCTTCTCGACATGAAAACTTCTGTAACCTTTTCTCATCGTTGAAACACCTTTCACATATCATACCCACCATAGCTGTAAGGTAAATGAGAAAAAAAAAGAATGTAGTAGTCTTCACTCCCTGAAGGTGGTTTCCCTTATCGTTCTTTCTCATCATCTTCCAACAACTGCTTGTTCTCTTTGTGGCCAAGATTTTTTTTTGATTTGTGATTATATTTTTAATTCATACCATGGTTCTATAGATTTTACCTTTCTTTTAAGCCTTTGACATGTTGCGATAGAGTGAGACACCCATTCCTTTCTATTTCACAAGAGATTGTGTTTGTTGGTGGATAAATGAAATATGTGTTCTTTTTTTATTGAATTGCATTGAAGTAAGATGGTAAGTTTTTAGGTATAAGTTTTGCATATGTTGAATTTTCTTAAGTCTTTAGAGGGAGAGGTTAACCAGAGAGATACTACCAATGAGACTTGAGTTCAATCATTTAAGAAATTGACATCATTCTCAACCCAAAACCTTAAAACAATGAGTTTATGAATCTTTATCCTTATATAATACTCTATTTTTTTATTTCTACTCAACATAAAACTTATACTTAACACTTGAATTCCCAATAGGATTTGACCGTGATTTATTTTGGAGACACAACTTTTATGTATGGCATAATACGGTTGCCTTTTTATGTCATCTGGTTCAAAAATGTTTTTTAAAATTTTGGTGTGTTGTATTATGTATTTATTTTGATGATATGGTAAATTTTTTCTGTCATATTCGTTGTATTTCTTATGAAGTAGAATGTATGTTGTGTATATGGTTGTGTGATCAATCGTGTTTAATTTACAATTTGGTGGTGTACGTAGAAACCTGTCATCAGCATCCAAATCTCTTGTCTGCTGTTGTAAAAGAAACACTCAAATGCAAACACATATTGCTCCCCCATTTCTTTCACTATTCATCAATTGGAACTAAACTAAATTAAGTTATTTTCAAAGAACACAACTTTTTAGTTGAAGCTTGAAAGAGGGTGTTCTAACTCTCGCACGATCCATTGAACGTATCCACTTGTTTCTTCAAAGATAGTTAACAACTCAATTGAATTCCTCCTATCGCTTTCAGCAGCAAAATTCCCTGTCTAATGTAGCTAAAACACAAAAAGAAGAAAAAAAAAAACACTTCCTTAGTGTAAAACTAGTAATGATGCGAAATAAAATCGCACATAGAAATCCCTAATATAAAAAATCTAGACAAACTTAAACCATACACGAAAATTTGTGGAGAAGCTAATAATTTGGTATTGATTTCCATGTTGCTGACGAAACAAAACTAGCCTCGTACTGTGCTGTCTCTGAACGAAAATTATACTCATGGATGATCACTTGCGACAACATCAGAAAACCCTACCTAATCAAATGGTTGGAGAATAAAACATGTCTTCTCGTAAATTTGATGGGAGAGAATCCTACGTCAGTAATAATCCTATGTGCTATCTCCAACACATGTCACTGCTGCTGCACAACACTGCATAAATAAGAAGAAATATCCATGTTTTATGTTCTCGAAAATCATTGTTGGAAATAATTGAAAAAGGAAAACAGGGTTTTAGTGATGTTGTACACTATTGACAAAGTGCACTATCACTGTGGACAAAATTTGATGTTGGATAAGTTATGCGAATTGAATTCATTTATTATTTTTTTTTTCTTTTTGAGTTTTTATTTTGTAACAGAACACGCTCTCCGACCCAGATATGAATCGTTGGCAAAGCCAAGCTGGATTACACCCCAACCATTCAAAGGCCGCAATTCAGAAACAACTGGTTTGCACTTTCCTTCGCTACTTCTCCTCCCGCCTTCGTTAAACTCACCTCCATAAATGGCTTCACTCAATTGCCATCCATTTTCACTCACAACACACGCCTTCACACACCACATAGACACCGCTACCGCCGTCATGTATTCTGATAATGCAACCGGCAGCAACAGAGCCTCTTCCGGAACCGGCCGCTACCGCGGAGTGCGCCGGAGGAGCAACGGAAAATGGGTGTCTGAGATCCGTGAACCGAGAAAGCCTAGCAGGATTTGGTTAGGCACATTCCCTACACCTGAAATGGCCGCAGTGGCTTATGACGTGGCTGCTTATGCTCTCAAGGGTAAGAATTTTTGAAAGGAAAAAGTGTTTTTTTTTCTTGTATATATCTTTTCGTACTTAATTTTGGTATCAGTATAATTCAGATTAAATAGTTTTTTAAGTTTTTTTTGAAATTATCTAAAATTAGTTATTAAAATAAATATTACGTTGACACGAAAAAGAAGAAGTCTAAATAATAAAGGAATAACATATTTCGATTCATTACATTGTCCGTACATGACATCAATATTTCATATGATACTCCTTTGAAAAAAATAGTATTATCCGGAAAATAAGAAAAAATTTGTTTATTAATTGAACTAATAAAACATAATCTCAACTGAAAAATGAGACTTATATTTATAATAATAAAAGTAGTAATAGTTTATAATTTTTACTTTTGTTTTCGTTAATATCAATGTATATCCGTATGTGATATGGTATCTGATATAAATATACACGTGTGTATGATATCTGATAATAGGTAAGGACGCTGAGCTGAATTTCCCTGACTCCGCTTCTTCCCTTCCTGTCCCCGATTCACTCTCGGCGCGTGACATTCAGGTGGCGGCAGCCGCTGCGGCGGCGGCTGCCGGAGCTGCGAAGGATGCTATGCAGATGCCAACAGGGAATAATAACTCTTCAGGGGTACAAGGGAATCAAACAGGGACGAGTAACGAGTTCGTGGACGAGGATTTGATCTTTGACATGCCCAATGTTCTGGTGAATATGGCACAGGGAATGCTGCTTAGTCCTCCTCCTTTTGACATTGGTGTTGAACCCAATAGCCCAGAAAACATCGAACATGAGACAAGCCTGTGGAATTTCCCTTAAGACAAATACTAATTAAACCCTTTTGTTAATTAAATTCAGCACTAGTACTTAAGTTATAACTACATATTAACGCTTTATATGGTGAAGAAAAGGAAAAAGAGAGCAGAAAAGGTATCCTGTTATGAATTATATGGGCGAACTCTCACGTCAAACCTTTTTGCTTGGCCATGACGAAATTAATGTAATGTGTGGCAAGAAGAGTAGTGCCATTATTTTCCTTGTCTTTTGGTTCTATTTTTCTTACTGTTCCCTTATGTATAGGTACAACTAGCACTGTCTACGTTAACGTAGGTTTGCTAGCTCCTAGGTTGCTTTTATGTTTTTCTTGTCCTTTATATATATATATATATATATATATATATATATATATATATATTTATATATATATATATATATATATATATATATGTGATTTGTGATGTGTAGAACAATCTTTTTGGCCATATATTGATGCTGGTTTATGAATCTATATAACTTGGAGTGTTTATTAAAACTCTAAAATCCCGAAATCTTGGAACCAACTCGTTTGAATAGATTCAGGTGTTGCCCTAGTGTTCTATTGTATACCTTTGATTCAGTTCTGAAGTTCTTCACTGTGATTAGGTCTTGGTTAGCATAAAATTGATTAAAGGAGGGGAATAATGAAAAGAAAAACATTTTATGTCATTCGCGCAAGTTGCAACAAAGTTTATAATTACTACGTTGAATGTTGGGGTGTTTGGTTTCCTAATCATGTTCCAACCTACTTTTCCCTTGATATCACAAGAATGAAGGGTCAACTAACTTATGTGTTCAGTGCTATAAGCGAATATATATAGAGATGAAGTTTGTGGTCCACCTTTCCCCTTGTTAACGTGTCATTCTCAAGAGGTTTTGGGATTCTTACAGAAGAGGTTTCAACAGTGAAAAACAGATACTGATTGTGAATCTTAAAAGCACAATAAGGGATGTGGCTGAATTTCTCTCTTTTTAATAACATATGAAATTGAATAGAAATGTTAATCGACACTTCTGTTGATCTGAGTTGTGGTGAGAATTAAGTTCCAGAGAGAATTATGGAATGATATTTTCAGTTTCAGATATTACCAAAATCAGAAATAATATCTTTTAATATTACTTCAGCTTCCTATGATGGCAATTGTTGTGTACCATGTCATGCATGAGTGTAAAATTAGCATAAAGTATTATATTATTGGAGTATAGGCTTGTGCATGTTTTTTGAGCGAATCTAGCAAATCCTGAAAATGGATGTCTGTTACAAGACAGCACATACTGTATTATATGAAAGATCTATCTTCTGTTTCAATAAATCTTTCTGTATATGTGAAGTGAGACAAGAAATAACAAAATAAATTGAGTTTCTCTTTGCTGAAAATAACTTCTAGATTTTCTATTTGACGAAGTTAGACGAAAACAAGTTTCATTAATAGTAAGTATCTTGATTCATCTTAATTTATATTATATTTTAAAATAAAAATACTCTATTATTAATATTGATGGGTGCAGTTTAGAAAACATGATGTTTGTATTTCATATGTGTTATTACAATGACACAAATAAGTATACTTGTCATGATGGCTTGCAATATTTTATTTATGTAGCAAATGTTTCGAAACACTTTCTATGTTTTTTCTTTTAAAAATTAAAAAATAATTTAGTTTTAAATAAATTTATCCAAATAGTAGGTATTTAATATTTAAATTTTTTAAGGTACATAGAAATTTCTTGACGTTATGCGTATTAATAAATAACATATTACAATTTGTTGAAAAAAAAGAAGAAGATAAAGTATCTTGTATGTATTTTTCAGTGTATTCATAGTTTTATTTGTACAGATAATTTGTTGCTCGACAATTTTTATTTTGTGAAGAGAAATTTGAATTATGAATAGTACTATTTTGCATTGGTTATTGTTTAACATATTTGGAGTCACTTTCTGACCTGGATTGGCTAAAATAAAATATGATATAAAAACTGGATAAAAAGAAGAATAATATAAATTCCTATATTTGATGAACAAAGATGTTATACTGTATATATGTCTTATGTTTTCTGGTGGATACAAATAAAATTATGTATAGCATGATTAATAGGAGAAAGATAAAAAAAAAATCATAATAAAGGTATATATGTATAAGATACTACAACAAAATCATGAAAAAAGTGTAGCAAGAAAACGTTCTCAAACGGATGAAAGTCGTCTCTTACATCTCTTTGAGCGTCGGATTAGTATGAGAATTAAGTTCATCCTTATACCAAGGTGGCTAATTGGCACGAGCAAGGACCGACACAATCGTCTCATCAAAATAATGGTTTAAATTCACTCTTCACTCCTTAACATTGACATTTTATTTTTAAAATAATATTAGTGTTAGTAAGGGCTAAGCCCTTGTTAAAGTTTTATTTATTAAAAAAATAATAGTACTAGTGAGGGTCAAACCCTTCCTAAAGTTTATTTTAAAAAAAAAATAATAATTTCATTGCGTAGGTTAAGCCCTTGTTAAAATTTATATTTTAAAAAATTTATATTTTAATAATTTCTTGCAAAATATTTTGTATGAAACACTTTTCACAACAAATTTTGTAAGAAATACTTGCAAATTTTATAATTTTGTAGGAAATGATTACCCACAAAGGAATTACTTGCCAATTAAAATTCCTAGAAAAAATGATAGAAAAAAAAAGTCTTTTCTTGCAAAATTTTTTTAACAAATTTGCAAGAAAACCCCCATGTAATATGAGAATTTTTGGTAGTGTCAATTCAACCCTTTGTAAGAATTTATTTTTTAAAATAATATGTCTTCTAGTGTGGGTTGGACCCTTGCTATACACAATTAAATAATTTACATTTTAATATATGATTTATAGTAGTCTGGGTTAAGCCCTCTTTTTAACTAGAAAATTTTCGAGTCCAATGGTATGTAATGTGGCTTTAACCCTCTCTTTCAATTAAAATTTAAATAAATTCATCCTATAGGCCGACGCTTGTTTGAAGGAAAAATTGAAATGTTTGGTTTGTTTACTACTCAAAACCATAATTAGCAAACCTGATTCAAAAAACACATATTTCAATATATATTTCAATTTCAATGTCTAGATAAACTCATATCACTTAAAATTTATATCCAAATATAAATCACATTTTCAAATACCAATAAAGTATTAATATATAATTTAAGTTTTGTCTAAAATTGAAATTGGAACAAAGATGTAGTGTCATTATCTTCGTATCTACATTTCATTTACATGAAATAACTAAAAAGTAAATCTTAGACAACAAAGCAACATAAACATAACATTTCATTTACATAAAATAAGCAAAACAAGTGGATCCTCCACGACAAAAAAAGTGGATCTTGCACTACAAAAAATGTGGATCTTCCATGACAGAAAAAAAGCGGATCCTTCATCACAGTTCTTTCTTTATAAGGTTAAATAGCTTCAAAAGCAAAGAAATAATTAAATTAAATACAATACACAAAATGTAATATAATATTCGAATTCTTAACAAAATTATCTAAATAAAGAATAATTTATCTTACATTAAAGATGCACTTCAAAAAAGCGATTAGTCATCGGCATCGTTGGCATAGTCAGGGTGGACTTGACTCATACTTGTTGAAGTATCACGAAGATTTTGCTCCATCATGATGGCCATTTGTTGTTGCATCAACTTCAATGTTTCCTCCACTTGGAAGTACTTTTGAATTATAACATCATATTTTTTTATTAGCCTAACGAGCTTGTTCTTTTGCTTCTTTGACCTCTTGACGAAGTTGTTCATTCTCAACACCATAGTCAGTGTAGTTAGTGGCAACATCTAATAAGGAGGGTTGAGTGAGGGATGACACTCCGAGTCAAATGTTGGCAACCAAGTCTGTGATTCCATAAACTCTACCTTTGGTCTCTCCGACAACATCCTTCCAACATTGAATCTTTGTTGTTGATGGAATTTACTAGAGATCAGAACTTGAACCTTCGGAAGCGACTGCTTGCATGGCCCTCAACCGCTCATGGTACTTTTCCTAATAAATTAGTAAAAATACCAATTGTTATTAATTAAAATTAAAGAAATAAGTAAAGTAACTAAATTATAACAATAACTTACATAAATCTCACGTGCACGACCATCTACCCAACCACCGTCCTTCTTGGTGTGAGTGGCAAGAAATAGTTCATCCGACTCAATAAGTCAACCATATTTATGTTCCTAGAAAAAATTGTATAGTTAAGAATAATATATCTTAAAATATCATAATTTTTTAATGATACTTTGTTATATTCTGAAGCAAAAATACAAAATATCACAATTTTAAACTATATTTTTAGGTTTTTTAAAATTACTTCAAGACTTAACGATAAAAGTTGAAAGAAATACTCTAGGAATATTCAATGTTATTTTGAATTGTAAAATTATGATTATCCTATTTATATATTTTAGAATGTCGATTAAAGGAAATCCAAGGAACTATCAACTCTATCAATCTCTATTGCAAAAAAATAAGGAAGAAATAGTAAGGTGAAAATGAAGCCACTTATTTTTCGTGGCTAGATTATGTTTAATAAATTTTGTCCTTTGTAGGAAAAAATACAAATATCACTATTTTCGTGAAGTATTTTAAACTTGCTTTAAGATTTAAGGGTAATTTTGTCAAAAATAAGCTAGACAAATAAGAGTTGAAAGAAATACTCTAAAAAAAATACCACTATTTTGAATTGCAAAATTATAGAACTTAGAAATGCATCTTCTGTGACATGTAGTAGTGCGCTATTTCTTTTGCTTAGTCTCGTTTTTCCAAACTTTTTTGTTCTACTAAGTCTTTTTTTTATCATTTTTTTGCAGTAGAACTTGGTCTACTAAGTCTTTTTTATTCACAAGTTATAAGTTTTTTTTATTCCAGGTACCCGATGTTGGAAGTGGTGCTCCATCACCTATTGGTGTAAGAAGATCAAGCGAGGCAGAATAGACAAGTTAGGAACATAGCTCTAGAAATTTAGAAAAATGTATTATAATAATGTTTTAGATCTTTTTCTAGCTTTTGTTTTCAATGTGAAAACTTTTGTATGGTGTTTTGATATCAACTTTTTTAATATGAAATATGATTTATGGTATAACGCATTCGTACAATGCAAATAATGACATTTCTAGATGTTGTATTTCGCATGATAATTCTTTAAAAATAAACAAATTAAGACGGTTTTCACTGTCATTATTTGCGCACAAAATACGGCGGTTCGAACTGCCATTATTTGCGCAATGCATTTAATGGCGGGTGTTGCGACGTTTCGTGCAAGACCGCCATATTATTCATTGTGGCTTCATTGTGGTGGTAGGATATATGGCGGTACCTGTATCTGCCATACACGCAAAATATGGCAGTCAAAATCACCATTTTATACCCCAAATAACCGCCGTATTTAACGAATTTTTTTGTAGTGTCTTTACCTTAATTAGTAAATAAGCATAGATTTTTTTTTTTCTAACAACATGAGTCTCTTGGGAAAATAATAGTTGGACTTATCAACTTTATTACTTGTACGATTTGATACACTTGTCAATATTTATAACAAAATGTCAGTTGGGGTGAGAAAGGAAATTTAGAATATTCAAAGGAAGTTTTATGTGTTGGGGCAATAAAGGGTGAAATTTAGCCTGTGTAAAATGGGAAAACAATATGTAAATTGAATAAAGATGGAAGCTTAAAAGTAAAAAGCTTAAAAATATTTAGTGATGTGCTTTTAGCCAAAGGGAAGTGGAAACTAACAAAAGAAAGAAAATTCTTGTGTAAAGACATTGGATTCCAAATATGGGTCATGGAGAATTTTAAATGAGAGGAGTGAATCAACATTGAATTATGGTGATGAAGGATTTAAGGAAGGTGTGTGGGAGAAGAGAAAAAGGAAATTACACAACGATTAGATTTTGGTATGATAGGTGGACGAGAGTGATATCATTCAAGCAAGGTCCTTAAACTATATGGTAACTTAAATTTCAAAAGCGCGACAGTAGAGGAGTTAGGTATATGCAATGAGAATACTTGGAAATGGGGTTATGATTGGAGAATATTTTGGTTGGAATGGGAAGGTGTACCTCAAGTATCTCTCATAGTATGTCAATAGATATTAGTAAACCCACATTATAGGTCGGGAGAGGATGAATGGATTTATATCAAATATAGAAACAGACAAAGTCTAAAACTACAAAGATACATGATCAAGTTAGCATGTGATAGTTCAAAGGATAATTTGATAGGGGAAGAAACTGAATGTTACATTTTGTTCTAGAATACTAAAGCCTTAACATCAGTCAAACCTTTAACATAAATTTATGTTGAATAAAGTGGCTACTAAGGACAACTTTTAATATAAAGGAGTACTGATGGGTAGTAATAATCTATGTCTAGTGTGTGTGTGTGTGTGTGTGTGTGTCGAGGGGTTGAGAGAAGATAATAAATTTTGTTTGTAATAAATGAGACATATATAGTCATCCTCCAACATAACCTACAACAATTGACCTCAATGGAACTGAAAAGGAAATTAGGTTTGGTCAAATTGTCGCCCATGTCCAGAAACTTGTATTAAGTTCATATAATTGACAATTTTGGTGGGAAAATTGTAGCATGTTCGAAACTGTGATACTGGTTATCTAGGCAATTCTAAGTTTGGTTAATTGCTTTACACGTTTGGACCCATTGGTTCCAAGTACTAATAAATTGCATAAAGGGTAGCATTAGGAACTAACATTAAAAGGAGTTGTAATATGTTCGATTGAGTGCTTACTACTAGGCCAAAGTTATAATTGATAATCAAGTTCTAACTTTTTCTACTTAAGAGCTTAGCAACTTAAGCACTATGATTTGATTGTAACTTGACCCACATAACCTTTGTCACAAAAGAATTAATATCACTTGCCACAATTTTTGTCTCAACGATTGCCTCATTGAGTGATTGCCATTGAAAACCAAACTCATGACCTTGACTCTAATGCTAATTGTTGGATCAAACTTTTACCACTAGACCAAAAGCTATATTTAAGAATGTAGCAGTTCAAGCTACAAAAATCAATTATGATTGATCTACAAGACAATTGATGTCACTTAATTATGTAGAAAATGTAAGTGGTAATATTAGGTTCTAAAATAAGAAATAAGCCAAGCAATGCAAACATCACCAAAACAAACAACTTACAGGATTGATGATAATGAAAAGACCTGGATAATGGTTTACACTCACGAACTAGTTGTTATGCATAAATATAATCTATGCAAAATATATTATAAGGAGAAAACCTTTCCAGTTTTACACAAGTGAAAAAAAAAGGATAAAGTTTTTATAAACCCGAATTACATTATATATAAGGATAACAAGCTTGAGTGATAATCCTATTTATAGGTAAGTTTTGTTTAAATTGCAGTAATAACATCTTTGGCTATTAAGTTTAGTCGTAATTAGGCATTTGTGATAATTTCAAATGGGTTAAATCTAATGTTTGTACTCTCTATAGTGCAATTATATATAATCTTCTATCTACACAAATTTTTCTTTTAATTGTATATAGATTGGATACCCCAAGTGTCCTCTAGAATATCTTACACCAAAATTTACTATTCCTCTCAAAATTACAAAATCAAATAAGTCATATTTTACCAAGACCTATAAATAGAGACGAGGTCATAATTAAAATCGATAATAAAAAACTGAAATAACTAGTGATAGTAAGCATATAGAAACTAAATGAAATATGTTCGTTCTTTTTATACATGTGTTTATAGGGCACTTCCCTAAATTTCCATTTTTGAGAGAAAAAAGAAGATAAAAAATCCTACTTGAAAGATACAATTCAAAATTGGCGATTCTCAATAAACTATTAGATACGAATAAAAAGAAATAGAGTAACATAATTTAGAAATAAATTCCTCATTTATTACATCTACCCATCTTGTAATTTAAAATCAATAGACTTCTTAATCAACTCAAGAGTTAAGTAACACTAGTGCAAAATGGTCATATTAAATCAGTTTTGGAGAGTGTATTAGATCGGTTCTGGAACCGATCTAATATTAGCCAATGTAATATGTCTTTCACGTATTAGATTGGTTGTAATAAATTGATCTAATAATTACGTATTAGATCAGTTTTAGATAACCGATCTAAAGATGCCCACAAAGAAACATCAGATAAGTTATATTAGATCGGTTAATGACAAAACCAATCTAATATAACTGAGATCACTTAAAGAAGAAACATGCAATATTAGATCGGTTGTAACCTTAACCGATCTAATAAAGCACATATTAGATCGGTTAAGGTTACAACCAATCTAATATTGCCTATTTTCTTTTAAGTTTGCTTCGTATTTGCAGATAACCAAAACCTATTGCATTCAAAATCAGAACCAGACAGCACAAGCATTTTATACAGTACAAAATTAAACATCATTCAAATCCAACAATGGATTTGACCAAAATATTTCCTAAGTCAAACACATCTATCCAACAAAGAAAAAGAAACCTATCAACTAATTTTTATACCGGAAGAAGTACTTGACCCATTTATAAATTGATCTAATGAAAATATTTAGTATTATTCTATAGATATCCAATAAAATTCTCTTTATATTGGAAAAAGAAAAGGAAAATTATGAATATTCAAATAAAGAATAATAACTCTTTTATTTCATTTTATTTCACTCTGAATTAATGTGGAAGAAAATAGAAAAAAATATCTTCAACAACCAATA
>Ga0214542_1009958_pt1 | contig 14283 bp, 16 predicted proteins | sample CNSS1metaG_FD_160096 | JGI IMG/M metagenome (GOLD analysis project Ga0214542, IMG submission 160096) | Root nodule microbial communities from cowpea collected in UCLA plant growth center, Los Angeles, California, USA - CNSS1 | ecosystem: Host-associated > Plants > Roots > Nodule | place: USA...
ATTAAAATATATATTATATATATATATATATATATATATATATATATATATATATATATATATATATATATATATATATATATAAATGAACTTTGAAATGGTTAAACTTTGACAAAAATGATAACGCTTTATTCTTATGTCCTAAATCATATGTTAGAACTTTTTTTATGATAATCACTGAATGAGACACGTTTCAATCAGTTGTAAAATACTCTTTAATAATCCTAAAATTAAGGTTGTGGTGATGGAGATGAAGAAGTGTGAGGTAATCTATTGCAGACCAAAATTAAGGTTCTAACAATTTTCGGATCATAGTCCACGTTTGTGAGTTATAGCCTTTGGAGTAACATGAAGAGAACCAATTCATCTCCAACACAGTACTATGTTCTCTCTCCTCTTTTCTGATCATTGCACTCCAATTGCTTCCATGATCAAACCATAAAACTTATAGTAAGTAAAAGCCTATCTGGGATAATTCTCAAACTCTGTGATATGCATTGTTTCTTGTGATATGTGATTTTGTTATCTGTAAATTTGAATTGCCAAAACATTCATTTCTAGAGGTTATGCTTTTTTTTTCTCCCTTTTCTTAAGATTGATCCTTGTTCTTTTTTTCAGTAACAGAACATTGTAGATAGCAAACCATAAAAATTTCACCATTAGTGAAATTAAAATTCACCATTTTATATGCATTCTCTTTCTTAGTGATTGTGATTTTAATTAAAATAAAATTAAAAAAAAAATTAAGGTGGAGGTATGGTAGAAATCCTTATGAAATCCATGTTTATCATAAGAAGGTGGAGGAGGTTTTCTAACTTTATCTATTCCTTCACGTGGATGTCATTTCTACAACGTCTAAGAACAAGTTGGAGATTGAAAGTTGAAGTTAATGTTGAGCAATAAATTTGAGATAAAAGATACAAGAGCCCCTGAAAAGATTTTCGGGCATGAAGATTGGCAATATTGTGTCCAAAATAAGCTCTAAGTTAAAAAGACTACATCCAGAAGGTTTGGACCATTTTGGCATGTCATGTGTCTAATCAATTGTCATTCTTTGATGTTGTCCATATATCTATCTACATGTATATGCAATCACCATTAGTTATGATCACTAATAAAATGGTGTTTAATCTTAATGTGCTTAGTTTTAGAATGCATGATTGGATTTTGTGTAAGATTCATCATATTGGTATTGTCACACTTAAGTGAAATATAATAAAAAAAAAAGTCAAAATCTCTCAAGTGGTGCTTTATCCATATGGATTGAGCACAACAACTTCTAGTAGAAATATATTCTGCCTTAGTTGTTGATAGAACCACACATGCTTGTCTTTTAGAATTCAATGATACTCGTGAACATCCTAACATGCGACATAGTGATTTTACTATCCAATTTGTATACACCAAAGTCAGAACCACTGTAGCATATCAAATTAATTTTAGAACCCATAAGCCAATGTATTTAGTACCTATTTAAAGATTCTTCTTTACTTTAGTTAAATGAGATTCCTTAAGTGCATATTAAAATCTAACACACCACAATGCAAGATGTTAGGACAACTAATAGTCAAATATAAAAAAAAAGATTCAATTGTACCTTTATATTTGGGTTGTTCTAGTGGTTGACCTTGTTCATCAACATCCATGTAACATAGAGTGACCATAGTTGTAGATTCTTTGCAATTATCCATGTTAAATTTCTATGGACGATGTTAGGATGATTAATAGTCAAATATAAAAGAGATTTGATCATACCTATATATTTGCTTTGGACAACCTGTTTATCTTTTTCGTTAGCATCCAAGTAACATGCAGTGACCATAAATGTTGTTGATCCTTTCCAACTATGCGTACTAAATTTCTTTAAAAGTTCAGTGGAGTACTTGAATTTTTGTATGATTATGTCATTCTTGATTTACTTGATTTACAAGAAAGGTAATCTCATGCATCATTGGCATTTCAAATTTGTTACATCATTAGCACAAAACGATATTAATTGATCCAAAACATATGTAGTCAACATATATTTGCACAAATAGTGTTGAATGTAAATGATCTCTTTTGAAACCAATTTTGAACAACAAAACTAAGTCTTTTATACCATGATTTAAGTTCTTGCTTCAATCTATACACATTTTTTTTTTCTCATGGTTTGGATATTCAAAATCAATGGAATTAGAAAGTTTGAATATTTAATTGATGTTTTTTTGTAATTTTATATAAATTTCATTTTTTTTAATTTATAGTTAATTGTTTGAACTCTAATTATAACTATATATATATAAATACTTTTAGATATATACTGAAGTAATGTAAATTTATTTGAATGTTTATATAATCTTTAAACTAAATTTTTATTACTTGAAATGCATTTTACATTTTTGAAAATTGAAAAAAAGCCTTATATGTATTTATTACGTGTAATAAAAGGAAATAATAAATAAGTAAATAATACAGTAAAATAAATTTTTGAAATATTAAAATATATACGGTTTAACTCTTTATTTTTTTTTTATTGAATAGTTTTCAAATTCTTAATTAGATAAATCTATTTCTTAAATAATTTTTTAATTACTTATTAAATTAATTTTAATACATGTCTATATGCTTTAATTTTGGACATATAAATTTATCTTATAAAAATCCTATAAAAAATATAGAAGTTTTTCAATATTTTATTTACTAAAATTAATGCTAAATTTATTTAATAATACTTACACATAAAGTATTTCTAGATTATCTATAATTTTTTTTTTTACATTTCTAAAATGAAAATCTATATTTTAATATGTTTATGTTTAAAATAAATTAGTCTAAATTAAATTAATTTAAACTAAGTTGAAAATTTCATATTTTTATCAACTATTTTTAATGTGAAACTCTTTAAAATTAACAAAATTATCAAACATCTCCTGCTTTATTTTTAATGCTTTTAACTTCAATTTTTATTTTATTTTATGAGAGCTTGTGTAGGTATAAAAAGTTGGATCATTCATACAATCTTATGTCATATCATCCAATTGAAATAATCATTCATAAACATCCTTGTGTTAATCTAATGGTAGGAATTAAACTAATTTGCTCAAAGTTTTATGTTAAGATTTTATTGTCATTATATATATATATATATATATATATATATATATATATATATATATATATATATATATATAAATGAACTTTGAAATGGTTAAACTTTAATTGAAATGATAACGCTTTATTCTGAAGTCCTAAGTCATATGTTAGAACTTTTTTATGATAATCACTGAATGAGACACGTTTCAATCAGTTGTAAAATACAGTTTAACAATCCTAAAATTAAGGTTGTGGTGATGGAGATGAAGAAGTGTGAGGTAACCTATTGCAGACCAAAATTAAGGTTCTAACAATTTTCGGATCATAGTCCACCTTTGTTAGTTATAGCCTCTGAAGGAACATGAAGAGAACCAATTCATCTCCAACACAATACTATGTTCTCTCTCCTCTTTTCGGATCATTGCACTCCAATTGCTTCCATGATCAAACCATAAAACTTATAGTAAGTAAAAAAGCCTATCTGGGATAGTTCTCAAACTCTGTGATATGCATTGTTTCTTGTGATTTGTGATTTTGTTATTTGTCAATTTGAATTGCCAATACCATATTAGACATGTTCAAAACATTCATTTCTAGAGGTTATGCTTCTTTTTTTTTTTTTCCTTTTCTTGAGATTGATCCTTGTTCTTTTTTTTCAGTAACAGAACATTGTAGACAGCAAACCATCAAAATGTCACCAAAAAAGACAACCATGTATGAGCCAAAAAACATCCTCATTACTGGTGCTGCTGGTTTCATAGCCTCACATGTGACTACCAAGCTAATAAAAAAGTACCCTAAATACAAGATTGTAGTTCTTGATAAAGTAGACTACTGCTCCACTTTCAGGAATTTGAGGGCATGTATTACCTCACCAAACTTCAAATTTATTAGGGGTGATATAGCTACTGCAGATATTGTGAATCATATTCTGATAGAAGAGGAAATAGACACCATTATGCATTTTGCTGCTCAAACTCATGTGGACAATTCATTTGGGAACTCCATGGAATTCACCTACAACAACATCTATGGCACTCATGTGCTTCTTGAAGCTTGCAGGGTCACCAATTATGTGAAAAGGTTCATTCATGTGAGCACAGATGAAGTCTATGGTGAAACAGACTTAGAAGATAACATTGGAAACCATGAGGCATCTCAGCTTCTACCCACCAATCCTTACTCTGCATCAAAAGCAGGAGCAGAAATGTTGGTGATGGCGTATCACAGATCTTATGGTCTTCCAGTTATAACTTCCAGAGGCAATAATGTGTATGGTTCCAACCAATACCCAGAAAAGCTTGTTCCTAAGTTCATTCTTCTTGCCATGAGGGGTGAGAAATTGCCAATCCATGGAGATGGATCCAATGTGAGGAGCTACCTACACTGTGAAGATGTTGCAGAAGCTTTTGATGTGATACTGCACAAAGGAGAGATTGGGCAAATCTACAACATTGGCACCAAGAAAGAGAGGAGTGTGTTGGATGTTGCAGAGGATATATGCAAACTCTTCAAACTGAATCCTAAAGAGGTTATTGAGTTTGTTCAAGATAGGCCTTTCAATGATAAGAGATATTTTCTTGATGATCAAAAGCTGAAACAACTTGGTTGGGAGGAGAGAATTTCATGGGAGGAAGGATTGAAGAAAACAATTGAATGGTACAAAAAAAATCCTGATTGGTGGGGTGATGTTTCTGCTGCTTTAAACCCTCATCCACGTTTCACAGCCATTAATCTCTCTGATGAGGCTCAATGGTCCTTTCAATATGGATACTCTAGGCTTGCAAGGTCATTCACTGAAGTTGGAAGAAAAAGTAGTTCAAGATTCAAGTTTTTGATATATGGGAGGACTGGTTGGATAGGGGGTTTGTTGGGAAAGCTTTGTGATGAAGAGAGAATTGATTGGGAATATGGGAAAGGGAGATTGCAAGATAGAAAATCACTTGAGGAGGACATAAGAACAGTAAAACCAACCCATGTTTTGAATGCTGCTGGTGTTACAGGAAGACCTAATGTTGATTGGTGTGAATCACACAAGGTTGAAACTATAAGGACTAATGTTGTAGGCACTTTAACACTGGCTGATGTTTGCAAGGAACACAACTTGTATATGATGAATTTTGCAACTGGTTGCATATTTGAGTATGACAAGGACCATCCTCTGGGATCAGGCATTGGGTTCAAGGAAGAGGACAAGCCAAATTTCACAGGCTCCTTTTATTCCAAGACCAAGGCCATGGTAATATCTCTAATTTTCTGTCATCTTATTTGTTCTATATAGTACCATATTCTTTCTGTTTTTTTATCAAATGCCAGAACAATATTTGTTTCTGTCATCTAATTTTCTGTTTTTCTTGAACTGAATATTAAAACGGTTCCCTCCTTTGGTTTCTCATCAGATACACTTTTGTACAAGTGTTATTGAAAGTGTTGAACTGACAATACATAATGCATATACTTTGATGCACTGTTAATGATATATAAGGATATGGCAATAATGCATGCAGGTGGAGGAGCTTCTAAGAAACTATGGAAATGTGTGCACATTAAGAGTTAGAATGCCAATATCCTCAGATCTTAGCAATCCAAGAAACTTCATCACAAAGATTTCTCGTTACAATAAAGTGGTAAACATACCTAACAGCATGACAGTGCTGGATGAACTCTTACCCATATCCATTGAAATGGCTAAGAGGAACTTAAGAGGGATTTGGAACTTCACCAACCCAGGGGCGATTAGCCACAATCAGATATTAGAATTGTATAGGGATTACATAGATCCAAAGTTTAAATGGGCGAATTTTGATTTGGAAGAACAAGCAAAGGTAATAGTTGCTCAAAGGAGTAACAATGAAATGGATGCTTCCAAGCTCAAAAAAGAGTTCCCAGAATTGTTGTCCATCAGAGATTCCGTTATCAAGTTTGTCTTTGAGCCTAACAAGAAAACTTGAAGATGTTACACATTTTGTCTTTTCATTGGAATTCAAACATAGGCGCCAATGTTTTTGTTCTTTTATGTAGTCACCATATTCTTTTATATGAAACATTTTGCATTTACAAGTTTGTGTTAAGAAAATTATTGCCATTTTTACCAATTCTGGATCAGGAATGCATTACAAGTGGTTAAAGACTAAATAAATGTGATTTTATTTATTGATGTAGTCAAAATTAATTATTTCATGGGACGAAATTAACTGACATTGAATATTTTAATAATTTCATAACACTATTAATCATCTCTTAAGTTAATCATTGTCATAGCAATATTCTAACGACATAAAGGATAATTGTATGCGGTTGCATTTATTTATGAATTAGATGAAATTATGAGTTCAAAATTTCAGACCTATTATGTGTAAACAAATTCATAATTATTATTGTAGTAGAGCCTTTTTATAACTGTTAAAATGGATATAATAGAATATTTATTCAATTTAGTTTTATGCAGAAGGTGAGACAAAACAATCAAAACATTTTCAGAAAAGATAATTGATCATGAACTTTTTTAAAACTATTCCACCTACCTATAATGGGAGTTCATAACAAAACATCAATAACTCCATAAAAGTACCACCACCTTCTCTTTCATCATTCCTAATCTTGACTTCAGTAAAGTAATAAAGGCTTTGAGGGATCAAATCACAGCCACCACTACCATAACCACAAATACAATTATCATTATCAGCATCATGATTTTGGCTACAAAGGTAGTGATTCACCATAACCATGAGCAAGAGCTAAAATTACTAGCATTACTACTAGCAATATCAAGTCGATTAAGGAGGTTAGGGGTCACTCAGAGTCTACCATTTATCTAACTTTACTATCAGTAATATCTTATAAATTTATGGGTTAAATATGTTTTTAGTCTCTAAACTTGGACACGAAATTATAATTCTTTCTTGTTTCTAAGAGCTTGCTTGGTACAACAAAATAGACAATCATTGGCTAAATATAGGTTTTGTAGAAGGCTTATATGAGTTCAATCTTTACATTAAACATTGTAAGGTTGACATTGCCATTATTTCTCTTTATGTTGATGATCTTTTAGTGATGGGACATAATGCAGTCTAAATTGATGAATTTAAGATGAAAATGGTGAAAGTTTTTTAGATGGTTGATCTTGGATTGATGACTTATTTTCTTCGAATGGAGATCAAGTAAAGTTAAAATGAAGTTTTGTCAAAGAAAGTATGCCAAGCAAATTCTCAAGAAGTTTCATATGCAAGAGTACAAATCCATGAACACTCTTATGAATATAGAGGAAATGTTCACTAATAAAGATATAACTGAAAGAGTAGACGAGATATACTTCATGAGTTTTATTGGATGTTTACTGTGCCTTACAACAACAAAACCATACATCCTAAATGTTGTAAGTGTTTTATCTCGATTTATGCATTGTGCAAGTGAAACACATTTGAAGGATGCTAGAAGAGTACTTAAATGCATCAAAGGTACAACCAATTTTGCATTAAGTTCAAGAAATGCAAGATTTTCAAGTTGTTAGGTTTATTTGACAATGATTGAGCAGAGTGCATTGATGACATGAAAAACATATCAAGATATTGCTTTAGTCTTGAATATGGAGTTTTTTCTTGGAGTTCCACGAAACAATAAACAATGGCTCAATCTACTGCTGGAGTAGATTTCATTGCTGCATTTGTTGTAAATTAAGCCTTGTGGTTTAGAAAAATATTGAGTGATCTTAATCTTGAAAAGAACGAAGACACTAAGATCTTTGTTGACAACCAAGTTGCAATAGTTATTTCACATAATTCTATATTCATGGGAAAACTAAATGCTTTAATGTCAAGTTATTTTTCATGAGAAAAGTGCAAAGGGGTAGTGTTGTAACTCATGTCTATTACAAAATCTAAGAGCAGATAGTTGATATATTTACTAAGTCTCTACTAACAAATAAGTTTGAGATATTGAGAATGAAATTTGGTGCTTGTGCCCCTAAGTATTAGTTGTTTAGAACTACTGCATTATTTTATTTTATTTTTTTTATCAGCAAAGAATGAAATTAAATTAAAGAGAGCAGTTGAGGGGTGCGCTAACCCTTATAAAAAAAACCAGCCCTATACAAGTTGATGCTCTAGATTAACACCATAGATCACCAAAACCAAAACAGAGACTACCTACAAAACCAAAGTCCTTGTGGATCAATTTTCTAGTACCAGACAAGTAGGGAGCTATATATATAAAGCACCAACAAAGAAGGAAAGCAAATATATCCATCCCTCTCTTTACCGTGGCAGCTCCTGCAAAAAAGAAAGCCACATTCTAATTGCTATCCTAAAATTCCTATTTCTCTAGCAATGGCTACAGTTTGCAGTTGAACAATCAAAATAACTCACTTCATCTCTATTGTGAATACTAGTTTTTTGCTGTGAAAGTCTAACAATGATACCAGCTTCCAGCCCCTCATTTGTAGCTACTCCCTGCCCTCCCATGCAGAACCCTGTATTACAATATATAATATATAGATTGGCAATCGTGATAAAAGATCCCACTGTATGCATTGTGGGGTTACAATGGTGTAAGCCTCCATGAATAACATCATTGTACAACAACCTATGCCATCCTGAAAGATGTATTTTCCTATCTTTGGCCTTGGCTGCTAGCTTTGTGTTATCTTTGTATATAGTTGCTACCCCTTGTGCGTTGCCTTTTTCCATTTGTAGATTGCTTCTTTCCTTCATTTGAGAGACCTGCATTTACTTTCCTAACACATTGAAGCACACTACATTATCATATCATAGATATTTTAAGCATGTAAGTAGGGATAAATACACATCACTATACGAAAATGTCATGGATGGAATCTTGTGTTTCATCCACACCCAAACTGCCACTTGAGCATGACAAAAGATTTCTATAGGGTCGACTTTCCTATTCTTGAATATTACCTTATTCCTATGGTTCTAAATTTCCCCGATAATAGATAAACACATTCCCCACCAAGCTAGATTTTGCTTGCTATTAAGGGCGAGAAGATGGAACTATTGGAAGTTGGCCCTTGCTTTAATATGGCACGCAATACTCACCCTCACCCATCTATCGCACAAATTCCACACCATTCGGGACACCCTACAAGAGAAGAACAAGCTATCTACGGTCTCTTGGTATGCATTACACAAGTCGCAACGATTATGTTGTAGTTGTACCCTCCTTGCTTGTAATTTGTCCTTGGTCAGTAGTTTATTCAGAAAAAAACCTTCCAACCTAGTGTTTGAGCCTTTGGGGTTACCCTTGTGCCTCATAGAATTTTAAACTCATCATACTCTTCTTTTCTACCATTACTTTGTAGTGTATTATAGGTTGTCTTTACCGAGAAAACCCCGTCCTCTCCTTCTTTCCATTTCCACGTATCAAGGTACGCCTTACGTAATCGAGGGCCATTAACAAGAAGGAGTTGTTCCTCCATAGTTGATTCCCAAACAAATCTAGGTTTCCTCCAGGTTATGTCCCAAACCCAGACATTATCCTCCTAGTGTCCAACCTCCCCAACAAGCCTATCTTTGCACTCTAATATTGAATACAACCTAGGAAACCGTCTTTTAAGTGCCTCTACCCCTACCCATTTATCTTCCCAAAACTTCACTTTGTCCCCCTCTCTTAATACCCATTCATAACTCTCGTCAAACCAAAGACCTTGTTGTGTACTCCCACACACCTTATGAATGTCTAACCACCATCTTGATGCTAGCCTAGATATGTTTGGATCATTAAGGTTTCTCCATGACCCGTACTTTGACTTCAATACCTGTTTCCATAACCCATTGTCCTTCATACCTAATCTCCATTTTCATTTAGCTAAGTGCAACATTAAAATTTTGAATGTCTCTTATGCCCAAGCCCTATGCCGCTTTTGGTTTGCATATAATTCCCCATTTGACCCATGCTATTTTTCTAACTTTCGAGCCCCATCCCCAAAGGAAGTTTCCTTGAGTTTTTAAGATTTTATTGCTCACACTTCTTGGTATTTTTTAGAAAGACAGGTAGTAGAGTGACAAAGTAAATAAGACAGATTTAATTAGACATACCCGGCCAACCATACTCATAAATTTTCCTTTCCACTTAGATAATCTACTATTAACTTTCTCAATCATAGGCTGCCAAAATTGAGTGAGCCTTGGGTTCCCTCCAATTGTCATTCCAAGGTACACAAACAGGATTTTCATATGTTTGCAATTCAAGGTGTTTGAAAATACTTTTAGTAAAGGTGCTTCTAAGCCTAACCCCCCAACTTTGGTTTTGGAAAAATTAACCCTATATCCTGACGCCAGCTCAAAGCTTCTTAATATAGCTTTCAAGGTCCGAGCATTTTGAGCTTTTACTTCACACAAGAAGAGGGTATCATCTACAAATTGTAGCGGTCCAACATTTATTCCCTTAGAACCCACTTTTATCCCTCTATACAAGTTTTTCTTAGCGACTTGTCTCACTAACCCTGCCAGGTCCTCTGCTACAATAAGGAATAGGAAGAGAGCCATAGGCTCTCCTTGCCTAAGGCCTCTTGTAGGAGCAAACTCCTTAGTTGGGCTCCCATGAACTAGAACCGATATCGTTGAAGAGCCCAAACATTCTTTGATTTAACCAATCCATCTGTCATAAAATTCTATTTTTTTCATCATATAATATAGGAAGTTCTAGTTAACCGAGTCGTATGCTTTTTCATAGTCAACCTTTACTATTACCGGCTTCTTTTTTGTAAGCCTACATTTCTCCACAGTCTTGTTAGCTATCAGGATACTATCTAAGAGTTCTCTACCTATAATAAATGCTGATTGAGAGGCATCAATAATCTTTTGCAGCACATGCTTTAGCCTATTTGCAAGGATCTTAGATATTATCTTGTACACACATCCCACTAAAGATATTGGTCTATAGTCTTCCAGGCCAAGAGAAGTTTGTTTCTTTGGTACTAGTGCTATGAATGAAGTATTACACCCTTTTAGAATTTTTCCCTTCTTTCTAGAACTATTTCACCGCTTGGTTGACATCATTCTTCAACGTAGCTTAGTTATTCTTTAAGAAAAGGAAGTCAAAACCATCTAGACCTAGGCTTTTGGTGTCACCGCACTAACTTAATGTATCCTCTATTTCCTTATCTCCTATTTACTCCATTAGTAACTTATTATCTTCCTCAGATATCATTTGAAACTCAAAGTTTTGGATATTAACATCAAAGTATTTAGGCGCACTGAACATTTTTTGGAATACTTGCCTTACTTCCTCTCTTACCTTTACATGGTCCTCACACCATATACCATCCATGTCCACCCCTCTTAGTTCATTGGTGACCCTTCTCCATTTAATTCTAGAGTGGAAGTATTTTGAATTATTATCACCTTGTTCTATCCATTTAAGCCTTGCCTTTTGGTTTAATAATGCATTTTCCTTGTCTAGAGGTAGCTTCAAATCGCTCAAGAGGTTCATTTGGTTCACTTTATCTTCTTCTTCCAAATTACTTTCATCATCCTTCATGTCTAGTTCACCAAGTTGTGGAAGAAGGTTTTCTTTCTTTAAGTTTATGAATCAAAAGACCTCTCTATTCCATAATTTTAGATCACACTTCAACTTTTTTAGCTTATCTTTTAACAATATCATTGGATTGCCTTTCCCAATATAGGCTTCCCAAGATTGTTTCACCACTTTTGTGAAAGTTGGGTCAGATTTTCGGATATCAAGGGTTTTGAATGGTTTAGGTCCCCAATCTATTATTACCGATTTAAGCACTATAGCACAGTGATATGATACTTGTCTACCTTTGATATATTATTTACTATCCGACCAATGTTCTAACCATTCCATAGAAACCAGAACCATATCTATCCTACTTTTTGCCGACCCATTTTCTTTGTACCAAGCGTATTTCCCTCCAATCAATGGTACATCTTACAACTCCATAGATTCTATGAAGTTATTGAAACCCTGCACTTCTCTTAGTTTTGTGTTTCCACTACGATTTATTCCCATTTTTTTCACTAATTGTTCTTACTGCATTGAAGTAGCCTAGAATGCACCATTGGCTACATGTTTCCCCTGGCTTTATTACTACTAGTTCCTCCCACAGTTTTACTTTTTCATTAAAATTACTAGGGGAATACACATTAAATGCAACAATTGGGATTGGATTGTTATTGATTGAGTTACAGTACTCACCTATGAAATCGATGAATGAATCTCCTACAATTTACTTTGCTATCTTGAATCTATCTTTATGCCATATTGTTAAAATCCCCCCCGAGTTCCCTACTGCCGGTATACTTACCCAGTCTATATTGTTATCCCCCCATAAGTTATAACAACTTAATGGTTGCACATTATGTATCTTAGTTTCATGGATACATATCATGTCTACTTTTTCGCTTGCTAAAATCCCTTTTAGGTATTTCCATTTGAGTCCCCCCTCTAAACCCCTTATATTTATACTAATGATTTTCATTAACCACTATGTTGTTCCTTGCTTTACTTTTTCCATGGTTCCTATCTCTCCTTTCCATATTTTCTAATTCCAACAAAATTTGTTCCTCTTTGCCTGAAAAAGTAACACCCAACTCTTTTGCTAAGTTCCATATTTCTTCTCCGTCTTCTCAAAATCAAATAGATTATCGTTATCACACCATTCTGATATAAAACTGAGGTCAAACGATCAATTACTGCTAGTGTTGCTTTGAGATGAAAGATCATTGTTACTAGCATAGTAGCATGTACCCTGTGTTTCATCGTTGGTCTCTTCCTTTAACACCACATTATAGATTTGACCATTTATTTTCATGCTTTTGTGGACCCATATCTTCCCCCTAATTGGAATCTTAACACTCAATCTCGCAAATTCAAGTCGTTCCTAAGTGAGTGTTTTTTCATTTATGGCCACGAGTACCCCTATTGGTGCCACAATTTTGCCGAAACATTGTTGTGACCATAAATTTAAGGTAAACCCCTTTATCTAACCCACACCAGCTTGTTTTGCACCACTTGGGACGATTTCCACAGATTGATAGAGTCAAATTTAGCTTCCCACCACTTCTTGTTCTCGCCTATGATGCTACTAGTCTCTGCTTCAACATTATTTCCTTGTAACAAGATTGCGTTTTCACCCAAATACTTTAAACTTAGTCGACCTTGCCAGTTCTGAATAACTTCTTCCATTATCGAATTAACTCTCGAGTAGTCGCTTACCTTACCAATATGACTACCTTCCAACCACTTAATGTATGCTTCCACTATTTTAGAGCTCCAAAGGTGCGTGAAGAACTCCATGGGCAGCGAAAATTGGATGAAGGAATGGAGGCAAGTTTTGAAGGCACTTGCAAGCTATGGAGAGTGAAGGAGGTGATATGATTTCTTAATCTAGGCTAGCCTAAAGAAGGTGGCTAGAGGTAGAGAGAGGAAATCTTTAGAAAGAGTGACTCTCAAAGGCAATAGAGGGAGGAGTGCTCTCAACTCAAGTAGCATCTATTGTATAAAATTTCAAGAGTGTCTACAAATGAAGCCATTTAAACATGAGAAAGGAGAGCCATTGGACTGAGTTGGCCTTGATCTTGGCCCTTAGATCAAGCTTGGAGAAGGAGGCAATGTCATGCCCCCCCTTGGATCTTGGCTTGAAGAACAAGAAGGATTCTTAGCCTTTAGATGTGATGACCAACCTTAGTCAAACCATGAAGCAAAAGGAGCCTCCTTGCCTTTCTATTCTCGGCCATGTATGAAGAGAAATGGGCCGAGCCCAATTTAAGCCCCATCTTATGTTCCTTTCATGTCTTATGTATTATTGGAAAGCAAAGTCCAAACAATGGCCCAATGTAAATCTACACTACTAGATTTACATGCACTTCTTCAAGTCTTTGTGATCTCTTTGGCCCATGTAAAGAATGGAGAAGCCCATTGAATTTGTGATCATCTAATGGGAGGCCCTTTTGAATCTTCTTCATCATTGATCTTGTAATTGGGCCTTTTAATGGGCTTGGGCTTGGGCTTGAAGGTGCAATTGGGCTTGGTGGGGTCACATCATGCCCTCCCCCTTAAAGAGGATTTGCCCTCAAATCTTGGTTGTCATCCTCATCAGCTATAGTACCTGTAAAAGGAACTAAGTCAGTGATATTAAAAGTAGGATGCACACCATATTCAGCTGGAAGATCTAATTGATAAGCATTATTGTTGATCTTCTTTATGATTTGGAATGGACCATCACCACGG
>Ga0214542_1009961_pt1 | contig 14281 bp, 7 predicted proteins | sample CNSS1metaG_FD_160096 | JGI IMG/M metagenome (GOLD analysis project Ga0214542, IMG submission 160096) | Root nodule microbial communities from cowpea collected in UCLA plant growth center, Los Angeles, California, USA - CNSS1 | ecosystem: Host-associated > Plants > Roots > Nodule | place: USA...
TTTTAAACATATTATATATATATATATATATATATATATATATATATATATATATATATATATATATATATATATATATAAATATATATATATATATATATTTTAAACTGTTTTCTAAATCGATTTATTATCAACACGTTGTTCACATCAATGAAAACATACTTTTTCCAACAAGCACCTTAAATTAATACATTTTCTTGTACATATAATTGGAAGGGCCTCCAAGGATATGGAAAGATATCTATTTTTGCATGCACATAATAATTAGATAATAGTTAACAATTACTAACCACATAGTGCTGCTTCCTCCAAGAGCCACATACTAATAGTTTAGTTGGTATATTTCATTCTCCTGTTAATATAAAAAATATCAACATGTTTGAAAAATCAATTCTATAAAAGAATATTTAATATTTTTTTCATAAATTAAAATTAACTAGTACTAGATTTAAAATTTAATATTTAGAGAAGTCATAATAGTTTATTTATAATTATATTTTTAATTTTTTGAGAAGTTTATTTTATTTTATTTAAAGTCTTTATGGGGAGCATTTCCGAAGGCCATTACGCCATATATGTGTTTAACTTAAAATAGTTATTTATACAATTGAAGTGTATATGTTATAAATGCAAACAATCCTTATCAAAACTTTATACCAATTTAGTCCTTCATTTTTTAAAATGCATGAATTTATACTATCATGAAATGCTTTTGAAACGTCAGATAAATTTAACAAAATTTGGTTAAAAGGACTAAATTCACGCATTTTGAAAGATGAAGGACTAAATTAGTCAAAAGTTTTGATGAAGAACTAATTCAAAATTTCGCTGAAACTTGAAGGACCAAAAACATATTTAACCCATATATATATATATATATATATATATATACACACACATGTGAACCATCACCACACACATCTCACAAAAAGGAGAAACAGCATTATGGATATCAATATGTGCACCATATTAGTTCCACTTACGTCAACAAAATGCAAGGCAAAAGGAGTGGCTTGTGGTTCCCAAACATTTATTTCATCATCTTTACATAAAAAAAAGAAATCATTTTCTTAATAAAATGGTAATAGTTTTATTTACTTTTTATAAAGGACTTCTATAATTAAATTCTGTAATCATAATTTTAAAAGATTAATAAATATAAAATCAGAAAATTTGAAACAATTTTAGAGATATACAAAAAATTTAACTATTTTATATATTTTTAAAAAGTTGTGTCTTTATTATTGGTGAAATAAATAATAAACAAATTAGGTATGATGCCTATTCATGCCAATTTCGTAATTGTCGCAACACTTAACCAAATGAGAGATAAATTAGGTATAATTCATATGCCAATTTAGCAATTGCCGCAACATTGAACTTTCCAATCAAAACATAACTTCTTTGCCAGATGATTATTTATGTTTAAATAAATTATTCCTTTAACCTTTTTTAATAATATTAATAACTGATGTAGTTATTGGTGGAATCCCTAAAACAAACATTAATTTAATTTTTAAATATTAGCATTGCTCAAATTGCGATGCCACTGTATGTTGGCTTTGTCAATTATTATACGAAGCAAACCATTATTTTTCTTGAAAAATTAAAGCGAAAAATTATTTTTGACTTTTTTAATAATTCATTTCAAAATTTTAAATTAATTTGGTCGTTCATCTTTAGAAATGCATGAATTTAATCTTTTTAACTAAATTTTATTAAGTTTATTTAACGTTTCAAATGCATTTCATGATTGTATTTGAATTGTTTATATCTTTTGACACATTTTCGCTTCAATGTTAACTCAACACCTATCATGAAACACATTAGAAACGACAAATCAACTTAACAAACTAAACTTTGATTAAAATGACTAAATTCACATATTTATAAAGTCATGAGACTAAATTGAGTCAAAATTTTGAAGAAAGAGATTAATTTCAATTTTCATTGAAAGTTAAAGGATTAAAAACATACTAAAAAAAAAAAAAAAAAAACTATGCTAAGTCGTGTATATTACGATTTTGTGTGTGTTCTTCACATTAAATATGAACCATTGAAATATTTTAATTCTAAAGGTCCAGATTTAAAGATAACATATCTCGTTACTCGTAATTTTCTTCTCTCATTTTCTATATATAAATTTCATCACATCCATCTTCTTCATTTATGTTTATAAATTTCCTCACACTCATAATCTTCGTTCATACTCATTTCTTTCATCCACATTATTTTTTTCATCCACATATGTAAACTCGAAATTAGTTATTTTATGCAAAGTGTTTATTTTATTGTAAATAATATTTAAATTATTAAATGTGAATAATTATAAAAGGGTAGCGTGCTATAGTTGGTTGGAAGTTGCTAACATGGTTTAGAAGGGCTTGAGGTCAATTCTTATAGTTGACAGTTGTTACATTTTTTATGATTTTTTTAATATTATGGTTAAAGGTTATTATGGATATAATGTAGGATTTTAATAAAACAATTTATTATTCCATTTGGTTTGGAAAGTGGACGTTGAAATGTGGTGCAGGGTTTTTTTTGCCGCATGTTTTATGAGATTGAAAATTGGGGGTATAAAGGTAATTGTGGTGGGGCCAACTTTATTTTGGAGGAGAAAAGGTGGGTCCCGCAGATGTTAAATGGGAAAGAGAATGAGAAAGGAAAAGTGAGAGAATGTGGTGCAGGTGGTTATAAGAGCGTTTTGAATGGAATTATGTGAATTTAATAAATTTAATATCTTGATTATGTGAATTTAATAGCCTGATGTAGAGAATAAAGGAGACTGTTATTTAGAAAGGGTTTTCTTTTTAAAAGGGTATAGTTAAAAGATTTTTTTTTAATTTTAAAATTCGTGTAATTTGTTTTCGAAATAATTTAGTAGTATTCTCACGTTGTGTTACAACACACATATCCTTCATTTATGTTCTTTCCTCATTTTCTTAATCCATGCATCTGCTCGACTCCTTTATTCATACTTTGTGTATTTTATCCATATTTATCTTCTTCATTTACGCTCATTCCCTTAATTCAATGTATTTATTTATTTCATTTATATTATTTGAAGGTGGAAGGGATGTATGATTAAAATTAAAAGTGTTTTTTTTTCCTCAATTTCTTCGTCTACAACCTAACATTTAAAATAAAATCTCTTAACATCGGTCAAGTCGACACTAAATTATTTTAATTAAAAATTAATTTAAAAACTAGTGATGAATTATCGTTGATTTAGATGATGTTAGCTAGAGTCAATCTTCAAAAGTTGGTGATAACAAATTCGCGTTCATAACTTTAGCATCGCATACACGTGCTACATAGATCGATGCTAACAATTATTTAGCATTGACTTTTGCTTGTTAGCGTCAAGTTTTGACTAATGCTCAATACCCATTTTATGTAGTGAATATTGTTAATTAATTATTAAAAACTTTTTCAACTTCAAATTTGTTGAGACAATAATGTAAAGGTCAATTAGCATATTTTAGATATTGTCTATTTTGCAGCTTAGAGTTCCATCACGATTTTGAGTTTTAAAGAGATTTTAGAAGGTTAAGAAAGGAAGATGTATTTAAATTGTCCTTCAGCTCTACTCCTAAGAGATGTGATATTATTGAATGCTATGGAACAAAACTCCCAATCAAGATCTAAGGGAAACAAAGGTATGTTTTAGAACCACTTTTCTATTCTCCTTGATCGAGGGCTAAGGAAACAAGTGTTTATCTTTGGAACCTCTTTTCCAATCCCACAAATGGGACCAAAGTTAACCTCAAGTTCATTGAGATAACATTGTTTATGGTAAATCATCACAACATATGTATTGTATGTTATTGGAGCTCTATATTATTTTGTCAAAATGTAATAGTCCAATTAGTTAAGATTAATGCTTTGTAATCATATGGGTCATAACTTGTCTAATCAAAATGACATGTCTTTTTATGGTGTGATTCCCAATTTGCATTAATGAGGGGTTTTAAACATTAATGGTAGGATTTTACTTCTTTAAAACGTTATGACTTTTTGACAGTTTTAACATTTCAAATTTCATGCCACGTTATTTTAGGATGTGGATGTTTGAATATTCATTGTTTCATGCCTGGATGTGTAGTGTTTTAAACCCTTCTTTCACCTTCCATTTTCTTAGTTTATAAACCCTTCGATTTCGTTACTTGTGAGCTTATTTCGCATTGTGTTTTCTTCTAAGTATGTTATAATGGCTTCGTCTTCTTTTTATGATTCCTCCAATGAGAATAACCCTCTAGTAAAATTGGAGGTTATTCTCATTGAAGAAGAACTATCCATGAGTCATACTAACTTGCTTTCAATGGAGGGGGATTCCATGGAGGAACGTTTTTCTTCACCCTCTAACACCGCTAATGTGGTTTCTGTTGTAATAATGACTAAAAGGATCATCATCTTTAAAGGTATGCATAAGGCTCCCTCTTAGGAGGTGTTAGAAATAAAGTTGAATGTAACCAAGAGGAAGAGGAAAGATAAATTTCCCCAAATTGTCAAACATTGAGTACTTTCACATACTCGAGGAAGTTGTTGTAGCACAAATAACTTTGATGCATAGATATTTGATAAAGATAATAATTGACATAGAATAGGTGTCTTATGTCTGGTTGCAATTTTCAATTTGTTAAAGGGTTTTTAATAGGTTAATTAGCTTGGTGTTATAGTTCTGGTATTAACATATTCAATCAGTTGAGTTATTATTCAATCAGTTGAGGAGAGCCATTACAAAGGTTTGGTATTTCTTGGGTATTTTGGTTTTCTCTAGTTTCATTCCAGATCTACAAGTGGGAGTTTTTGCTGTATTTAATTAGATTCTTATGGGATTCAAGAGTCTTGGTTTTCCAAAATAGTAATCTTGTGAGGACTATGTAAAACTTTTGATATAGTGAAAAGTCAAGCTAAGGTTGCCTTGACTAACTAGATGTAGCTATGTTATGAGTGAACTAGTGTAAAAATACTTGCGCATTGGTTTGATTGTTCTTCTCTTAATTGATCTTTGATAAAAGTATTCAAGAAAACCATTTTAATCAATCTTTTTGTATGATTATGATGCTTTAATGTAAATTTTTGTTAAAATGTTGCTTATATTGTGAATTGGAATTATCTTGATTAATAGTTTGATCAGATTTCGTGTTCTGTGTTAATTATGTTTTCTGCATAACTTTTCTAGTTTTTCAACTTGTTGATCCTTGTTGAGACCCAATTCAGGGTTTGTAAATTTGTCCAGCAAGTTCACTAGGTCAATTGTAACACAACAAGATCATATGCACAAGGATTTGATTTGATAAAATAGTAATCTATAATCCATTCAATTTTGCAATAAAGTAATAAAGGTTTAATAGTTTCAAATATAAGTTTTAATAATAATAATAATAATATAAGTGATGTTGGTTAAGGTCTTGGGATTGAACTTGGCTTCTTTCACTCAATTGCACTACCCTTGATTCACTATAAGTTATGTTTTTTATCTTAGTGTTCCTAGAAGTATGCTTACTTGTAGATCTAACCTCATGTCTGAGAGTTAGAACCTAAGGGTGTCAGACACAAGATATCCCTATCTAGATGGAGGAACCCTTGCATTGTGAACAACACTCTTTAAACCAACTAAATCGGATATTTATGTCTGGTATATGCCAAGGATTAGGAGATTTGATTGGATCTAAGTACTAGACCAGATGTCTCAGCATTTAGTGTTGATGAGGTATGATGATTGATCTAGTCATCAAAACAATGAAAGCAAATCAAATAACCAACACGTAAGACAAGAAGATAGTATATATCAAACCAAGTGCAATATAGAGAGTTTAGAAGTTACATCCAATCTCAACTAGGAAGAAATCAACTGCTCATATTGATGTTTACAAAAAGTGCAAGGAACTGCTTCCTTCCTCCCACAGTTCTCTTCTAAGGATATTACAATAAGTACCTAAGAACTTAGAATTGAACTACTATCAGTTTCCAAAACTAGCATACAAATGATATAGGTATGTGTTGTATTTATAGAAAAATAGTGTGCAACTTCAGCTCCAACTTTGGCACTTGAGCCGTAGAGGTTTCATTCTAGATCTTTCCAAATCGCCTTTATTAGGGCTTAACTTGCATATTTTAGGCTTGGGCAGTAAAACTATATTCTATATCTTTTCTCCTCATGAGGGTTTCCTTAACCACCTTTGTGGTGCTCAGCCCCATTTCCATCGCTCAGCTGCATCAGTCGCAATTTCCTTCATTTTACATGCAAAAACATAACAAATACATTAGATTATGCTTTTTACTTCTTCTTCTCTCCTCATTCTATATTTAAAGGTAAAAAGGGTTGTTTTACTAAGATTTATGTTAAAATCATGCAAGATAAGTGTCTAAATAATATACAATTTTACTAAAACTAGACACTTATGAATCCTGTTTCTGAATCGATTGAATTATATTAATATCCTTATGCGATTCTTTGTTAAGTGATTTTTAATCTACAAATTCTTTTTTAATCGGTTAAAAAGCATGTTCCAAGTGTGTAAATTGTTAGGGATTTGGTCAATTGAATTCAACTAAGAGATTTTTAAGATTCTAAAATTGAACCTAATTTTTATAAAGAGCTTCAACCTCATTCCCCTTCTTTGCTAAGAACATCTTTTACATCTTACAGTTGTGCTTTATCCTTCAAAGTTTATCTCAAGGGTAAATGAAGAGAGAAAGAGGAGCAAGAAGGAAAAGAGAAAGAGAGCAAGAAAGAAGAGATAATAAAGAAAAAGAGAAGAGAAAGGGAGGAGAGAGAGAAGAGAGAAAAAGAAGTTGTTGAAAGAAAAGAAAGACAAATGAAATCTTGCTTAAGGAGAAAATGTTATTGCAACCACCTTTCATCCCCTCAATAATAATTGAAACCAATATGATAAAGGGAGTTTTCCAATATTTGAACTTTTCTCAATTGATCATTAATTCATTTTTCCTAACTCCAACTTTTAATCATGAGAATTTTTAAAATTCACCTCCTTCTTCCATTGTTTTAAACTCCTCATTGGATTCTTCAAAGTCACACTTTGAGTTGATATTACCTTCTAAGTTACAATTAACTCAAAGTAGACAAAGCACTTTTGTGAAGTGGGCCTTGAAAGTTCTCAAGGAAATTATTTCAAAATTAACATAAGGCCATCTTCTAATTTTTCATTTTAGATATATTTTGACTTTAATACATAGGTTTATTGAATTTTTGTTTTATGACTACTATAGATGGATCTTTGATCCTGGAGGAATGATGCATAACTTTCAAAGTATAAGTTATGTTTCATTTCAAAGTAAAGATAACTTTCAACAATTCTCGTAAAGCATTTCATAAGACATAATACTACGTTCAAAGATAGTCATATGAAAGAAGAACCACTACAAGAAATTTGCTGATTTACGAGGGAAATTAGCGAGGGAAAATTTTACTCACTAATTAGTGACAAATTAGAGACAAATGAATATTGTAGCAAAGTTGTAACTAATTAGTGAGGGACTAGATACAACATAATATGGTAGCTAAGTTGTAGCTAATTAGTTGGGGATTAAACACAACATAAATATAGTAGCTAAGTTGTAGCTAATTAGTTAGGGATTAGACATAACATAGATATGGTAACTAAGTTGTAGCTCACTAGTGCAGAATTGCATTTTTACCTCGCCTTATAGGCCTCGGTTGGCAAGGAACCGAAGCATATAACGACGCGGTGGCATTTTTGCAATTTCAGGCAACTTTTATTCCTCGGTTCAAGAAAAACCCGAGGCCAAAAGGGGTTATAGGCTTCAGTTAAAAAAAAACCGGTGCCAAAAGGTGCTTATATGCTTCTATTGAACAAACCCGAAGCCAAAAGGTTACGTCTTTGACCTCGGGTGGCACTGAACCGGGGCCAAATAGTTTAATTAGGGCACAAAAACGCAAACCCCTCTACTTCTTCCTCGCGCGCCGCTACATCTTCTCCATCTTCTTCCTCGCGCGCACAGAACCATATGGGAACCCTAAACCCTAGCCACCGTGAAACTCCACTACGAACGCGAACCACCACTGTGACGCAAAAACAGGGCACCAAATCTGCAACGCGACGACGCGATCCACCATGGCAGCACCTTTCGCGAGATCGCCATCGCGCTCCACTAGAGGAACCACTGTCGAGATCTCCGCCACTGCAGAAAGCCATCGTCACCGCAATAGAGGTCGTGAATCTGCACCGTCACCGGACCTATCTTCTCGCCGTTCGTCGCAGCGGCGCCGATGATTGCTTGCAGTGGTGGTTCGCGTTCATCGCTGCGACAATGGTGGTTCGTCGATGGGGGATTCTGGTTCGCGTTCATTGCTGGGATGGGGGTTCTGATCTGGTTCGCGTCCTGGTTCGCATTCGCGTTCTGATTCTGGTGTTGCAAGGATGAAAGCATTCTGGTTCTGGTCCGACGTTAGCTGGCTTTCAGATCTGTGCCGTGAAGCTAGTTTGAAGCTAATTAATTAGGGATTAGATACAACATAACATGGTAACTAAGTTGAAGCTAATTAATTAGGGATTATATACAACATAATATGATAACTAAGTTGAAGCTAATTAGTTATGATTTTAATTATAAAATGATTTTGTTGCTAATCTAAAGTTAATAAATAGAACTTATAATTTAAAAAATAATATACATATTATTCTATAAAAAATGAATTTATTAAAGAAATTCTTAAAAACTATCAATGTATTAATAAATTATAAAAAAATATATTTTATTATTATATAAATTTATCCCTTATTTGAAAATTATGTTTATTATATATATTTTTTAAAAACATAATAACTAACACTTAACTAATGTAATATTTTTTCCATTTAAATATCATTATAAAAGGTATTAAAAAAATTCTTATTAATTATATTGAAAATGAAACGATTTGTTATTATTTTGATAATTATTTACTATCTTTCACGCTATTTTTTTATATTTTATATTAATTTATTCGAATAAAAGAATTACTAAATTATTAATTAATTTGTATTGTTACATATTATTATATATTATTATATTTATGCTACAATTTTTTTTTATTTTTAATTTTTTTTAAATATGAAATAAATTATTTATGATCCATTATAAATAAAAACAAATTGTATGTATGTATTTTATTTATAAAATATAAATATTTAACTTAATTTAATTAAACACTAAAAATTCATTTAATATTTAAACATTGATATTAAAAGAATTAATTTTTAAAAAAATAATCATTAATATCACTATATAATTATATATATATATATATATATATATATATATATATATATATATATGATACAAAATATAAAATGAAAGTCAACAAATTGAAAACATAAAACTTCATCCTAATCTTATGAAATAAATGGTTGTCGGAGACAACGACATTCATGTTATTCGAACACCTCCTAAGTTTGAACAAAACCCTTTGCCTTCGAATCACTACGCCTTTTGGTTGAACTGTCGGAGACTGTCAGAGGTCGTACAATGAAGAAGTGCGAACATTAGGGTTTTGACTTCAGTACGAAGACAGTGTCGAGAAGCTTGGAAGAGAACTTGAAAAGGTTGCAGCGACGTTGAGTTTTGTTCCTAAATCAAGTTATTTATCTTAGCTTCTATCATTTCTCGTTCACCATCTTCAAAGTTAGTTTGGAGAACAAAGTTTTCTAATGTATTAACTATTTTGAAGAGAACCAGGTTTGAGAGGTTGTAGTGATAATTTCAGTTCAAGTTTAGTTTCATCGAAAGTTCAGGTTGCAGCGATAGTAGGTTAGTATAATTCAGATTTTTACTTATCCTGCCTTCTTTACTTACTAATGTTGGTCTAGGTAGTGAAATATTGTTTTAAGGTTCAATTTTGAGAAGTAAATAGATTTTTAGAGTCCTTATATGTAACATCCCGTCATGAATTTTAATAAAATAAAGAACATAACTAATTATAGTGCATTTAATAATACCTCATTTCCCAAAAACGCGAGAAATTTAAAATATTTTTATTAATTCCAAATATAACCAAAGTTCATAAATCATAAAATCTGAACATAATAATAAAGCCTCTCATCAGAGTTTACAAAATATTTCAAAACAAAATCATGTAAAACTCCCAGGCTATCCCCTCTCCGCAGCTAGGCCTCACTAGCTCCACCTGCAATATCATCTGCTCACGTGTACCGCGTACACGATCATCGCCAAACACAAACAGATAGGGTGAGCTAAAATAATAACACATAAATATACACCAAACACACACACACACACACACACACATATATATATATATATATACATCAAAATCAAATCTCTTCTTTTATTCTGCATGGCCACCACCATGTATGATATCATTTCATCGTCAAGGAACCTCCTCCTTCTTTATCACATGGCCACAACCATGTAACATCAACACACATCAAGGAAGACTCGTTACCTTCCTTCCACATGGCCGCAACCATGTAGTATTAGTGCACATCAAGGAGACTCATTCCAGCTCTTCCACATGGCCACAACCATGCTAGCAATTTTCTACATCTTCTAGTGAGTATCTCAAGACGCCTTGCTGCCACACCTATCGGCCACAACCGATAGAGCACGTGCGGGAACCATGCTATGGATCACACACCGTAACGCTAGGTGGAGTTCCCAAATACGAACATAGTCCATAATGTCCCAAGACTACCAAACTCGTCAGTAAATCACTGAGGAGGGCAATCCATCAGGACCCATCCGTACTGGCCACAACCAGCACACTCACTCCGACAACACTCGCCAACCCGAGCCATAACTCAAAGGTTCCTCGTGTTCATCCGCTATCCCGAGCCACAACTCAAGGGAAGTCATTCCGGGCCACAACCCATAGAATGCCACGTGTTTCACCCCTATCCTGAGCCACAACCCGAGGATACGTTCCAAGCCCCAACCTATGGAACAACCAGCAAACCCACCATTGAGATATCTCAGAAGCATTGTAGACAACACATCTCGTGTTCAACATCACTAATATGATACTACACTATCATATTTCCTTGAAGTATGCCCCTGCACTTCTCTTTGCTTAGACTAAAAGCCTTAGTTCTGCATCCCAAACCAGTTCGCTCAAGCTAGACTCACGAGCCTGAGCGAGTCTTAGTATAGCAGCAGCCCCACGAAGTCTCACCTAAGCGTGTTCCTTCTCGCTTAGGCGAGCCCATCCTTCGCTCATAGCTAAGACACCTCGCCTAGGCGATGAACCTCAAACGGACCACATCAGTTTCTCGAACTCTCACTTAGGCGAGAGGCTCTTGCCTAAGCGAGATGCACTTTCGCCCAAAATAGTAAATCCTGCCTGCGCGAGATGTGCAACTAAATCACTCAACTCACACACGGTTCTCGCTTAGGCGAGACACACTCGCCTAAGCGAGATGGTCTGTCGCCCAAGACCAAATCACCTCGTTTGAGCGAGATGCTCGAGCAAAAAAGATTTACGAGTCCCTACATATTCTGCGTAGGCGAGCCTGGCTCGCTTGAGCGAGACATGTAGACTCTGGCACTGTTTCACGCACACAACAACAACAACATACCAAATTCACACTCCAATTCATGCCAAACAATCCAGAATAATGCACCAAACATGTACACACAATTCAGACCCAAAATAAATCCCAAAATCTAAGTTTATACCATATCTCATATGTACAGGGACACCAATGCCTTTTCTTTGTTTTTCAGCCCCTTAGCTGCCCTTTCTGCTAGGTTTTCTCCACCCTTTCATATTCAGCCCACAACTAATTTTTAAGCAAAAAGAGTTAAAAATGACTCACCAAGGTTCGAACCCATGACCTTACCAATGCCAAGTCAAAGCTAAACCACCAAGCCAATTCATGTTTCATGCCAATTTACATACTTTTACAATCATGTTATCACCCAACACGTCCATGTATAATATTAAACTTAATAATAAATCAACCAACACATAATGGCATACATAAGACTTGAACCCAAGTCCTCTCACACAATCGAAGTACTTTCAACCATTTGAGCTAGTACTATTCCACGTCATACCCATAAGAATTTAGTGTTATAAATACACTACCTACCTGCATTTATTAATTAATTATTTATTTAATTAATTAAATTCTGAGGATCTTACATTATACCTTTTTACACTTACTTAGTTGTTTTAGTTCACTTTTTACTTACTTTTTTTAGATTTGCATGATAATAGGTGTGTTGAATCTAGTTTTTTATTGCTAGTGTGTCATTAAATTCTAAAACTGTTAGGCTTAGCATACTTCTCCTAATACCTTCAATTATTGTTGCCCCTCAATAATTGATGCAATTCAAGAAACTATAATAGAATAAATTAGAAGTTATACTAGCAACTACGACTATTAAGTAATCTACTCATTTTCTGCTACTCTAAGTCTTAGAGCATTCTCTGTGATACCAAATCATACCAATTCATGATTTATCAGACAATACAAAACCATATGTGTTCATCACTTGATTTAATTTACTGGCTTACCAAATTGCAAAGGAGAAATCACAAAACCTTGGAGAATCACAAAAACACTTGCAGTAAATGCTTAGAGGAAACCCTGTCATTTTTCTATAACTTGTAAGCTACTGCTAGGTATAGTTTAGCACAAGCTGAAAGATGTGAATTCGGCACACCACAAGTTGATGCATTGGTGGAATTTTTAGAATTCAAAGTAGCAACTACACTTAAAAGCGCAATGGAACTTTTTAACCTTTTGATCATCTTCACTTGCTCCATTGTTCCTTGACTTTCTACTAATCTATCAATTTTCTTCATCCCAATTCCATGTTCATAGAAACCTCATTACTTGCATCCTTTCAACCCATTAGCGAAAAAAGGCAAATTTGCTTCTATTCAGCATTTCAATGGGAAATCAAGGATTCAATCATAGAACTCAATAGAAACTACACAATTCTATAACAGTAATCAAGTAACTATAGCAACAGTGCAAAACTTTTACCCCCTTATAAAGTCTACTATAGTTATATCTACATGAATACTCATATTCATTGAATCAAGGTGGTGTTTAGATCATTTAAAGGAATGGTCAAAGAAGTAGTGATAGTGACATTATTGGAACTTGAATGAAACAAATATATGAAATAAAATGTGACAGCTAGATTAGCTATAGTAGGAAAGAGGCACAACAATGAAGATAAAGAAAAGGTTGGATTTGATGAATGGTGAATCTTTTAGGCCATATTTCAAAATTATAATGTTTTGCTCTATAAAGGTAGACACCCCTTTGGACTAGCTTACTCATCTAAGTGAAACTGTCAACACATTTCTAAACAACACTCACTTGCAATTGCAAATTGCTTTCTTAGTTTAATTACACCATGCTCATGAAAACTACATCTCTGCCATTAAACAATGTCAATTATCACAACAACAAAAAATGCTACTTTAATTCTAAGTTGTTGTTTAACAACATAATACCCTTTATTTAACTTTGCATATTTATTTTAACAAGCTTTTGTTTTATGTTTTGTTATGATTGATGTTGTGTAGTTCTACTTAACCCCAAACATATACTTACATCTAAAGAACTTAACTTAACCAACTGCTGCCTAACTTGGATGAATTCCCCGTTGGGAAACCACCGACTCAGAACCTCTCTTAGCAAGGCACAATTGATGTTGAGCTCCTTCTTTAGCCATAAGCAAGAAGAAAAAGGGGTTAATTCAAGTCTTGCACAGCGACTACTGCTTGGTAGTGCATTTGCTTGAACAATGTATTTCGTTTGGCATCGGTGCTCAATGCGGACCTAAAAAAACACAAACAATTCAACTTAAAATAACCACATAGGTCAACAATATCACAAATATACCAAATTTATTGCATAAATTCATTCATTATTTAATTTACCTCTTTCTTATCACAAGTTTTGACATCAGTCATAAATGCTTTCTTTTTGCTCCCAACTCCCTTTCCTTTATTCATATCCTTCTTCAATTTTTCTGATGAGGAATTTCTTTTTCGTTTCCCAGCCCTTTCGCTTTGAAGAAAAACCAAATCAATAACATATAGCTTGCACCCAAAACCAAAATGCCATCACCAAGCAAAAATAAAGCACAAGTAACTGTTGGTATCGCGCAGCGGAATGTTTGAGCGTGCGGATGAAAACCAAAAGGAGGGTGAATTGGGTTCTTAATAAAAATTGTGCTTTTAATATTTTCCCTTTTAATATCAAAGATCAATTAAAATTCTTTCCTTTATTTTCTAATAAACACAATAAACTAAAGAGAGTAGAGAAGA
>Ga0214542_1009962_pt1 | contig 14281 bp, 3 predicted proteins | sample CNSS1metaG_FD_160096 | JGI IMG/M metagenome (GOLD analysis project Ga0214542, IMG submission 160096) | Root nodule microbial communities from cowpea collected in UCLA plant growth center, Los Angeles, California, USA - CNSS1 | ecosystem: Host-associated > Plants > Roots > Nodule | place: USA...
AAAAATTAATATTGAAGTAGTTAGAACACGGGTACGGGTATGGGTACGAGATTATACCCGTTACCCGGTGGGGATGGGGATGAGAAAAAAGTTTGATACCCGTTGGGTTTGTGTATGGGGATGGGGATGAATTTTTTATGCGGGGATGGGTATGGGATAGCGAAACCCGTCCCCGCCCCGCCCCGTTGCCATCCCTATATTTAAGTAAATAATATTGTTATTATTTTTCTTTAATTCGTTTTTAATTAATATAAATTCATCCTTAAATTTTTAACAATATTTTTTTATGTATTTTTATCAAATTGTTAATACAAAAATTCACAAAAGTTAAGATTTTTCATTTGGATACTCGTCCAAATTGATCAGCAAGACAAATTATTAACAAACTGTAATACTATAATTATTATTTTTTTTCGAAAAGACACATACAAAAATTGGATACTAATAAACCATGGGATAAGTTATAAATATATCATGATATCTCATCTTAAGATAATATAAATTTATATGTTAACATTTTTATTTTTATGTAATGAAATACAAACTGACAGTTAAAAAGAATTCTTTAATATATCATTTATAGTTATGTTTCAAAAGCAAACAAATACATAAAAAAAAAAATAATTGTCGGTCATATTTTTTCTTCTTTCATCTTATTTACTCATGATAGTACATTTCACGTCTTTCTTTCATTCCAAATAAGAATTCGTCAACATCAATAAATAAGAAGGTCCTTCCCGTTTCAATTAGTAAACAACAACATGAATACAAACAAATAAAAACACTAACAAGAGGTAGTTGCTAACATAGAGTATCTAAACATACTATAATGCAATATATATATATATATATATTTTGCAAAATTCATTTTACCAAATTTACAACTACAACATGTTTCACATATGTTTGTCAGAAATAATGTATATCCAAAATAAAAAATCTATTTTACGATAAACATTCACTTAAGTCTGCATTTTAATCTTGGGAGTTTGATACAAATTTTATTAGGATGCGAACTTATAAAGTTTTATGAGTTATATATGGAATATTATGGACATATAATTACATTATCAAATATTATGAATATCGAAAATTTGTAAGGGTTGTAAAAATATGAGATATGAGATATGAGATATAAGAATTATGTTATAGGAGGAACTTGTTAGTTTGTTATTTGATGTTATGTATACGAGTAAGTTGAAAGATTCTCTTTATGTTTCATTGGATCAGTTAAATCAAGCTAAAGGTTCTTCACCCTTCATCATATTTTACACAATTGTCAATCGACAACCACTTATGAACAAATTGAAAATAATTGTCATATGACTTTATGTTATCTTTTCTAAAAATAAAGTCACAAAATTGTTGATCCAAAAATTCTCCCTTTCCAAATGCAGATTTAGACGGAATGCGAACTTAAATGAATACGAATTTAAATGAATGTTTACCAAACTTCATTACCCATTAATTGGCAAAAAATAATGTAAATATAACAAGGCGAAAATGCATGAACACTTGGTCAATAATGATGACATTATAGTAACATTGACGTGTGCAGTGTGCGGGATGGTGTTATTTGTGTTGGTATCCCCATCGTCATCCATAAACAAAGCGATGATCGAAGTAGTGCTGTGAAATTAAAGACAGCTCTAGCTATCAGAATGTGCTTGAAATTGAGCAAACATCCGGTTTGGGTCCCACGTAGAAGCAGCTAGCAAGAGCAATATTTAAATAAGTGAACATGGAAATGACAACAGCCCTTGGAACATTGCATGATGTTTCTATGTACTGTCTATATATTTTCTCTATCATAAAAAATGTCGTTGCTGTTTCAAAATGTTGTAGTTGAGATTACGTTTGTGGTGTTTGAATCAAAATCACAGTGATGATGCCAACAGGGAAAATTAATATTTTGTGACGCTTGGGTTTTAAAAAGTTTAGGCACCTAAAATTAAAGCAAAGGGGTGGCTCTTGTTCCTTCTAACTTTCCCAAAGCAGTGCGGCACTTGCAACTCGGAACGTGAACTTTAAAAATGTTTTTATAATAAGCATATGAAAGTAATCAAACTTGAAAAAGTAGGAGAGAGTGGACAAAAATAAATGTTTAACCAATACTAGCATCCATAAATTAAAGACACGTGCGTAGCCGACTTTGGCACGTGAGTGGAGGATATAAGACATAATTAGGTTGTCGCAATGATGAAATGGTCCCTGCCCAAGCAAAGGGACCAGGGAGCGTACGTGTGAGGAGAGTGTGAGAATCACGTGACCCATCACAAAAGACTATGGCTGAGAACACTGCACAAAAAGAAGTTGAGCTGTCAATTGTTCTTCTGGTTTAAATTGCAGTTGGAGAAACAAACGCAAAGTCTTTGCTTTTCCTTTCTCAATTCAGTGTTTGAGTAATTAGTTGTAAACTGAAGTCTTGTTACCCAATCTAACCACACCTAGTTACTTGCTAGTTACATTTTAAATACAACAATTCCCACTTTCTCTACTTTCCCTATATCTAAAAACCCTAACAAACAAACTTTTATTATTCATCTTTCTAATGCGAGACCTATTTTCTCTACTTATAAAAAACTAGGTTTCTTCTACCTTAATATCTTCGTATATTAAATGTTTGGTCGTCTCTGAATTTTTCACCATATATTGTTTTCAATTTAGTCTTTAAAATATTCTTGTAGACAAGAAAGAAGTCGTATTAGTGATGTTGGACAAGTTAATATATAAGTGTACACAATATTTATATACACCGTGTTTTGTTTAAACACTGATAATATATTTTCAATAAAGACACAAATTTCTCTTTGCTTGGTTGATTTGCAATAACATGGGATCCTGGCTATATGATTTTTAAGAGGGTTGCTGTATCATACATATAATTAAATAATACAAATTGTTGAATTGATTAATATTTATGCATCTTTTGTCTAATTACAATTTTCAAGACATATGTCTATATTTATTCAAGTGTGATTAAAGTAAGATTTTGAATAAGAAACTGTGAAAATAAACAATTTACTCAATAGAGGTAAAATATTTTTCATACAATTTGAAATAAATTTATATACATGATTTTTTAAATGTATTCCTCATAAAAATGTTAGTTGATGTTAATTAAAAATATTATTTTTTTATATGATATACTTAATAAAAAGTTTATGTAAATCAAGTGATGTTGTATTTCCATAACTCCGTGTCTAAGATAGCCATATGTTTGAATGGGTTTCCAAGCTTTATGGTGAACCATCTAATTGATAAATCATGTATATTAGTGATGTCAGTTTGATGTCAGTTTGATTCTGATTATAGATATATGAATTTATTGAAAAACTGTCTATACTTATTTTTGTAAACACTTTTTAAACTTTTAAATATTGGAGAACCTCCAGAGTTTCATTAACCTAATTTTTTTAATTAAATAAAAAAAACAGAATATGGGTATACAGCTACCAAAAAAAGGTTTTTTGTATTCAAGTGTACAAGAATTTAGGGTATCAACATCACCTTATTTTCACATGGAAATTAGCACATGGCTGTACCCTAACTGTCTATGCTATTAAAGGAAAATTGGTAGCACCTTTATTCTGATAAGTATTCACACATAATTACTAAGTTTCACGTGAAAAATTATCATAATATATATATATATATATATATATTAAAAATATTTTTTTGAAAAATCACCCTCAAAACATAATAATTAATAAGCCTTCTCAATAGAAGGAAGGGATTTCATATTTTGGGAGATAAAAATCAAAGAGAATATTTTATAGGATAAAATCAAAATTCACATTTTAAAAAAATAAAAAGATTCTATCGAAGAAAAAAGTATTAATAAATTAAAATAAAAACTCAATCCATTTACAACATATATATATTTTTTAAAATGTTTTCCATTTAAAAATTTACAAATTTTTTGAGAGAATATAAATTTCTCTTGTTTCACGAATAATAGATATTACTTTAATATTTCTTATTAAGTTATCGTATATATTAGTAAACAAACACAATTAACTGATAAACAATATAAAACTGATTAACGGTTTGATTAACAGCTATAGATTATAAAATTTCAGACGAGGACAATAAATGAAAATCTAATTTTTTCTAGTTTGCATGGTTGTTTGACTAAATACAGAAATTAGGTTATGATTTGTATCCTATATAGTTGAAACAAAGCAATTGGAAAGAACATTGGGTGTTTCATGGAAGGAATAATCACCAATTAATCAACTGGTTTTTTCTTTGAGGGGCCACTTAAATCAATGTATATATGAAGCTGCACATGTAATTGTCTTCCGTGGGGATAACTAAGACAAGAACAAAATGCCAAAACTTCATTTTTAAAACGCTTTTGAAAATTTTGCATAAATATTTATGGAACAAACATTGTTTGTATTTTCTCTTCATGACAGAATGGACAATTGAAATTGTGATTTTGAATGAGTATTTTCTTTTAATTGGTTTTTGTTTGTACGTTTCGAACATTGTTGTTCGTGTATTGTTGGAACTTTAAAGATGATATTTAAAGGACAACTATATTTTTTACAATTAAAATTTGATAATTTTTTTTATAACTTGAGATAACATCTTTTAAAAAAAATTGAAATATAAAAAATAAAAAATCACTTAAAAATACTATCTCAAATTATAAACCTGCTGAAAAACATTGGTGGACTTAAAAAGTCGGATGGAATATTCGATTCTTCTACTTTTATTTCTTTTCGATTCAAATTATACATTATTAATTTTAATTCTTTTCTTTTTTTACTTTCTCATCCGAACAAAATAGGGTCTAAATGACTACCCAACCCATGACATGTAAAAATTAAGATCACATATTATTCCCTTTTATTTTCTTGAAGATTCTGATGAAAATTATAGTTGAGAAAAAACTTATATTTATGTTTGTAGCTTGTATTTTAACAATATGCCAGATTCTTAAAAAAATATAATGCAATATTATTATTATTATTATTATTAAATATAAAATATTAAAAAATGTATTTTGAAATTAATGTATAGTTTTATTTAATATTTAGGTAAATTATTGAAAAATTTGTTTAAAAAACATTGTAAGAAGGTACGATATTTTTTTTTCATTTGTAAGCAACCCAATAATATGCTTGTAGGCAAAGGAGGATGATTGATTAATTAAAGACCTTAACCAGGCTTGGGTTTCTGAGGCTTACGACTAACCCAAAGTTGTAACTATACAATGGGCTACGTAGCCCATTGTTTACATTTTGGGCTTAAGTTCTACGGATTTTCTACTCTAAGATACTCTGATTTAGTAATTTTGTTATTGTTTATGTATTTGAATTTTTTGTTAGTGTGCTTGTTTGTTTTAAGAAATTGCATAATTTTGAAAATTTACTCCCACAACGTCTCTAAAACATTTGAAAAATAAATTAGATTTTCATGCATATAAGACATTTTGAAAATAATTTTGGGACACATCTATAATTATAAAATTTTCAAATTATTGAGTATATAGTTTCGGAAAAAAATGTTTTAAAAATACGAGGATGATAGATAATATATTTTACTGAAAATGATTGCATAACTAGTATATTATATGCTGTGCAATTTTCAAATATATGACTCACTTTGTGAAAAAGTGTTATTATATATAAACGTTGGGGAGAAAAAAATTTAATGGAAAAATGGTATTAATACAAGGGTTAAATATATTTTTGGTTCTTAACTTCTAGAATTAGTCCAATTCAAAGCTTTGGACCAATTTATTTATTTATCTTTCGAAATACGTAAATTTGGTTCTTTTAATAAAATTTTATTAGATTTATTTGATGTTTTGTATACATTTCAAAATTGTATTTGAGTTGTTTATACTATTTGACATATTTTTGCTTTAATGTTAAGTCAAATATTATTACGAAACGCGTTTGAAATGTTAAATAAACTTAATAAAATTTGATTAAAAAAACTAAATCCACGTATTTAAAAAGATGAAGGACTAAAGATCTACAGTTTTAAAATAGACTAATTCTAAAATTTTCTGAAAGTTAAGGGATTAAAAACATATTTAATCCTTGTTATAATTCACTAAATTTAAAAAAAAAAGTTTATTTTATTATTTTAATTTCTTTAAACTAAAAACTAAAATTAAAAAAGTACTAAAAATAGTTATTTGAAAGTAAACGAGGTGTTCTGGTTTTGAAGTTGACGTGAAGCATTGATAATCATAAGATTCAGAAACAAATACTTACTTTGTTGTTTTCTGTTTAACTTGTAAGAATTTTCAAAAGACATAACATAAGAAGAAGCTTGATAATTCGAAAAAAGAAAAGTAGTATAGAATAGGTGAAAAATGGTGTGGGTAATATTGTAGAAGAAAAGACGCAGAATGTTGAGAAATGCAATGTATCTGGAATATTTTTTGTTTGATAGAATAATAAAAGAAATGAAGTTTAAATATGTGCATAAAAGAATGTGAGGTAGTTGAAAAGGCATGCATGATGTGGTGAGCAGTGAGACACGTTGTGATGGTGACTTATGAGTTAACATGACCTAAAAACTAGGGAGGGGTCCTCAAATTCATTACCCTTCAATCTACAATTATCTTTATTTTTGCTTACTTCAATAGGAACACAGATGGGACATATACATGGAAATATCACTACATTAAATCGGATTTTTATCAAAAAACAATTCAAGCTATGGTTAAATTTTTAAAAAAACGGAAAAGAAAAACTGTTTGATCCACATCTTAAACATCTTCTTTTCAAAGTGATATGATATTGTATGCCCCGGGTGAAAGGTTCGTTGAGTCGGTAAGTTTGATTCGAGTTGATTTTAATTATATTTAAATAGATTAATAGTTAAGTGTTTTAGATCAATTCTATTAAATTTAATCTAATAGATAAAATTTATTTTAATTTAAATTAGATTGAAAAAAAATTAAAATTTAATTTGTCCAATTAAAATGGATATGAATTTTAATGTAATTTAGATTGGATTTTTAATCAACCCTAAAATATAATCATTATTTTATAGGTTAGACAACTTTTAATGTTGTAATATAATATAGTTTAAATAAAATATAAATTATGTTAACGGAAATATATATTTCTTTTGTTATATTATTTTGATTTAATTTTCTTTTCCGTCTTAAAATAACAAGTTTACACAGGTCGATGAGTTAAAATACGTGATTCAGCCCATCATTTTATGTCAGGTTATCAGGTTAATCCATTAAACCTGATCTATTTTAACATTTTTAGTCTTTATACTTATCGTCTATTTAAATAAAATACATAATTGAATTTTTTTATATAATTACTGAACATTTATTAAATTATCATTTAATATTTTTATTTGATGTTTATATAAATGTAAATTTTTTATATTTAAAAATAGAAAAAAAATATGTATTTTCCTTACGTTAAATACTTGACGAGAGACATTCAGAAAATATTATTTAATGGCGACATTTTTTATATATTTTGTTTTTACTTTTATAAAAAAACATTAATTAATATTAATATTTGAGCAGTAAAAAGACAACCGTAAGTATACGCGAGCGTAAATATATCTATTCCTCAATGAAATCAGAATAAAAAGAAAACATACTGGTTAAATATAAAAATAATGATAATTTTTTATTTAACTAATTTGTAATATATTATATGATTATCGGATCTGCATCACCTCATATACATAAAATTATATGAAGTTATTAAATATACAAAAACAATGATTTAAACTTAGGAAATTTGTAAAGGTAAATTATTTAATTTTGTAGAAACAGTATAGCTTATTTGTATTCAAATTTTATGGTAGAGTTTTATTTTATTTTACTTTAATTTTTGTTTTTAAAAAATATTTTTTACATGATCTTATTTTTTCAAAATTAGGGGACTAATTTCAATATAAAGTTATATAAGATAATATTATAAATAGATATCAGTTAATAATTAAGCAGAATTTTTAAGTTGATGTGACGAAAATGTTTAAATATTTGTTATATTTAATTATATTTTAATTTTAATAAAATAATACTCTGATAATTAATTAAATTATCAATTTTTATTATATTGTATTAATTAAATCATTCATAATTCTTTTTTATTTAATCCAAAAGAATCTCTCTTTACACTTTATTTATCTTCCTTTCTTTTTTTTTTTTTTTCGTCCATTTTTTTATTTTCTAATAAAAAAGCAAGGTAAAATATCTACTTCTATTACTATTAGTTTTTAGCTTAATTTCCCTTTAAAATTAATAATAATAAATTCATTTTTAGCTTAAATGTGTTTTCCTCTTTTAATTTGGTTTGGGTTCACCATTAGATTTTTGGGCTCTTGTACACGTCTGGCCCATTTGCTAGACCAGTCCTTATTTCTTCGTATATTTTTATTAATTTCGTCTATTTCTAAAACAATTTTAATAAATATATAATTTAATCACTTAATATTATTTATTTGGTTAAATTATATATTTGGTCATAATTTTTTAAGTGATACACGTGACAAATTTTTAATTTTTTTAAAAAATTTTAAAAAATTAATTAATTAATTAATTTAAAAAAATAATAAAAAATCCAGAAATTGACAAATGATATCCATCTAACACTGTTACTATATCACTAAAAGATTTGATTACATTCATTTTTTAAAATAAAAACTAAATTGAGATAAAAAATAAATTAAAGAACTAAATTAATATTTTATTAGGACCAAAATATAATTTAACCTATTTAATTAAATAGTTTCATACCATAGTTGGTAGATATTTTTTCTATAGACATTGGAGACAGTGGATAAACTTTTAACGGTCTGTTAAAGACATTTTCGACCTCTTTTATCTTAACAAATTTAAAACAAAATTCACCAAATACAAATATTGAAAAAACAAAATCCTTAAAGGAATAAATTTATGTTTTCGTTATATCAATCTTTTGAATCTATTTTTCATAATATTGACATAATTGTTTGGAAATATTACATCTGATATATAAAAAAAAAAATTTTTTTGCTAAATATAAAAAAATATTAATATTGTACAACTCTTCTACATAATTCAAAATCAACAATTTTACAATAATAATTACTCATTCAGAACATCATCAACGACATTAATTTAACTTATTTCATCAAATCAAGAGTACCAAGTGGGCAACCCATACTTTTATTGTTTTTGAAAATCTTTACAAGACTTTAGACTTATTTAAATCTTGTATATCTAATTAAAATATTGGTTTATTTTTCGATATCTAATACCTTATCATCAGTAGTGGAATTTGAAATTGTATCATACTTAAAATAACTCAATATTTATATTACATTAGTCGATATGGTTTTCTCTCTCTTCTAACCATCAATTGACATAAATAATTTACCCTTGGTTTTAATGTATTATATAATCTCATTCTTATAGAATTTTATCTTATCAAAATTTCATTCTTATAGTTATAATTTTTTTTTTTCAAACCAACAGATAAAGTTAACTTCTTTTACCTTAATTGTTGTACTTTTCTTAAACTATTCTCAAAACTTAGAAAAGTTATAGAAGTTTGAACCTACTGATATAACATTTTATCTGCAAATTAAACATCTTACTACAGAACAAGATTAATAGAAATTCATTTATTCAACTCAAATCTCATTCAAGATTATTTTCATTGTAAATACATGCGACAATAACAAATAAAAAAAATGAAAATATGAAGAAAAAAAAAACTACTAAAAAGATATAATCGCGTCAATTTGATTAAAACGTTTTGAGTTTAGAGAGATAAATATTTCATAGGGTGAATAATAAACAAGTAAATAGTTTCAATATAATAAATATTGAAATATTTAATTTTTATTATAATAAGAATAAAATTATTGCAGTGTTAATGCAACAACTAATATTCATTCCATTGGTTTTGTTTGAACTTATTAGTAATTAAACATATATTTAGTCTTTTATAATTGTCACATGCTTTATTAGAGGAAAAGTAACGTTAGTATAAACATAACTTTCAATTAATCACCAATAGTTTTAAATGTACAAGACAAAAATAAAGAGTAAAACACTTAAGTTGCATAATAATATTGTTTTTCCTTAATAAACGTAACAATTACTAGAGGTCACGTGTTCAATTACCTTAAATATCAATTAAATTTAAATAAAATTAATGAAATTAAAAAGTTTTATACCAAGATTTTAATCTTTTTATTATATTAAAGGTGAAATTTATCCATACTTTTTTGTACTAACTAATTAATTACCTATAATAAATTTTTGGTTTTTATATTTGTCAAGTAGTGTCAAATTGATTTTTTAGTTTCTTTTATCTCAATTTGGCCCTTGTTTTTTAAAAAATGATTTAATTTGGTCATTGTCTTCAATTTTGACCAAACGGTACTAAAGTTAATACCATGTATCAATTTCTGATTTTTTTAATTTTTAATTTTTAATTTTTTACATGTCACTTCACAGTTGTGTCAAATGTCAAAATGATTCAATTTGGTTCCTATATTTGTTTTTAGTTTCAATTTAGTCCTAATTCTTGTAAAAATAAAACAATATTGTTTCTCCTTAAATTGAAACTCAATCTATTTTTTGTATAAATTTTATGATGATACTTACTAAAATTGACATTTTTATTAAATATTTGTAAAAATATTTTTAAACAAACTTTTTTTTTTAGTTTTATTATTAAACAAAGTTAAATCTCACATCTAATTTAAATAATTAACCATTTTGTCATCATATATAAATGCATCAAGTGTACCATAATATACAAATTCAGTGAAGATTAAAAGTCAAATAACTTGTCACACATAAGTTTAGGAACTATATTCAAAACAAAATCAAAATTTAAAGTTTTGTATAAAATTTAAAGTTAATTTAAAAATATTTTTAGAAATATTTAATAAAAATGATAATTTTAGTAAGAATATCACTATAAGATTTATACAAAATGTAAAATGAGTATAATTTAAGGAGGGACAATATTGTTTCATTTTTATAAAAATGGGGAGTAAATTAAAACTAAAAACAAATATAACACATGACGTTAACTTTTATACCATTTGGTCAAACTAACTGTAAGGCCTAAAATGAATCATTTTTAAAAAACAATACCAAATTGACACTACTTGACAAATACAATAACCAAAAGAGTAATTTAACCTATATTTTATTTTATATATAACCTTTAAACTTTTTAATAACAAATTATATGTTCTCAAATTAACTACATCTTCTATTTTACATTTATAAAAGAATTATATAATAAGTGTTTTATTCTACAGAAGAAAGTTTTAAGAATTGAATTGATAATCCTTTACCTTAATTGTTAGATTAGTTACTTATTATTAACTTAAAAGGTATCTCTCTAGTTAAACTTAATTGTCCAAACATTACTATTTAATTATAACTTAATCCATTTTATGCCTATTATAAGATAATTAACATAATATACAACAAATTTTATTCATAAATGATATAATAGCTTGAAATATTGTTTAGCCGAGATACATAATGTACATAATCTTATTTCATCATCTACATCGATAATCATAATGATATTTATGAAAATAATTTTTTAAAATAATATACAAATTGTTATGACATATGTTTTTGTTAAACAAATAATTATAAAATAATACGAACATTTATTATGTACGATACTTCAATTTGGATCACATATTCGTATCGGACATGTATTTATGTCAGAAATGTATTAGTATCCAATACTTTAAGTTACTTCATTGATATTTATTAATACAATATATAAACTACAAAAAGTAATATTTTTATGATAATAATAATTTATGTTGACAATTTTAATACATATGATTTTATTTTGCATTCACACAATACCGATCTATATATTTATTATATTTTTAAGAATTATAATACACTTTTTGATATTTATATATAATGTATCATTTATTATTTTTTTAAATAAACGTATCACATGTCAAATACTTGTTAAACGTATAGTACATCATACAACATAAAATTTTGTATACGAAATAAACGGAAGAAATGCAAGTGTGAGAAAGGAAAAAAAACATGAAATTAAAAAAAAAAACAAGTATAACGTAAATTAATACGAGGAGGCAGGAAATTGATAATTGTATCATTGTTGATATGAATCACAGCAAATTAAGTTTTTTTTTTTTTAATTCCTCATACATTATTAATGAGTAAGAAACAAGACAAATAAAAAGTAAAAAAGCATGAAATTAAAAAAAAATAAAGTATAACGTAAATTGATACGAGGAAACAGGAAATCGATAATTGTATCATTATTGTTGATATGAATCACAACAAATTAAGTTTTTTTTTTTAATTCCTCATACATTATTAATGAGTAAGGAACAAGAAAAAAAAAAGTTGATCACACGGTTCTATTTTCCTACCCATTTTCAGTTACGATATTCTACTTCATTCTTCTCCTTCTTCTTCTTTCCCTGAACAAGAAAAGGTGCAACTTTACTTACTGGGTTATTGACAGAGGAAGAGGACCCACATGCTTTATTAGACATTGAAATTCAGCTGCCTCTCTTCTCTCTTCGATTCTCTCCGTCTTCAACCCCAACTCGTCTTTTAAGAAACGTTATTAATTATAATATTACCTTAAAAAGATTCCACTGTTCCTATTTACCTTTTTTCTTATCCTTTTTTGCGTAGAATCTAAGTACCCCTCCTTTTTTTTCTTTGTTTTCTTTTGGTTCCAACAGTCACTGGGTTCCAGGGTATATACACTACTTTACTCTAGTCCCTTTGTGATTGTTTTTCCATTACTAATTAAATTCTGATTCATCAGAATCCGTTGTTCCACAGATTCTTAATCTCTTCCCGTTCAGTTCACTTCTCACTTCATTCTGCTAACTCACTATTTTTCCTTTTTATTTCTTGATTTCGCTATCTTTAATCGTGGGTGTGGTGCAGTATTTTATTTTTCTGAAGTAATTTGACTTGGGTTTGAATTATTCATCAAACGTTATATTGGGTATTGCGGAAGTGAAGAGATTTCGGCAAACAGGTACGTGTAACCGGAAATTCGAAGATGTTCATGTTTGCTTAGTTTGAGATTTGACGATGCTGGTGTGCGTGAATGAGGCTGTATTTATATCTTATCGTTGGGATTTTACACGAAAGATTAGATGTTGAAATTTGCTTTTCATCTTTTTTGCAGTTATATTTTCTTCATTAAGAGTTTTTCCTTTTGAACTTACACATATTGCAAGTTTTTCTGATAAACCATATATATCGGTCGTGTGATAGTCTCTCTGTCATTCTCGTTAACTTTTACTTTCCCTGCAACACACACAATATTGGCATATCTAACGGGAGTGAGAGGTGCTAAGGGACGAATAAATTGTCGTACAATCGCATATAGGTGATGGCGATTGTTTTAATTTTAATTTGAAGGTTTAATTATTCATTGTCCCCATATTTACGTAAACTTTTCCTTTCAGTTTTTATACATAAAAGCCTCTTCTTTAGTCTCTGCTCTTAACATTTTTAATCCCTTTTAGTCTCAATCTGTATCATTTTAATCTATTTTAGTCCCTATAAGACCACCACGAATTAAAAAGGGTATATGTATGGATTACAAGAGATGCTTACAGGAACTAGAAAGGAAATTTTTATAGAAACCAGACGAGTAATCAAAACTAAATTTTATTCATCCATTTCAGTTATATGGCCAAGATTCACTCCTGCAGCCACACACACAAAAAAAATCAACGTTGTTTCGGTTATTTCTAATCTTAACTATCCAAGATTGAGATTTTCTCTTCGCAAACTCTGGTCTCGAACTTGATACATTTCCTACATATGTATGTCTTCCCAATCTCTAGTTGTCTGACTGTTTCTGTCATTACTATTTACCTTAGTGTCATAACATACTTTTTTCGTCTGAATTTTGAAGTTTGGAATCAAGGCATAACATTTACTTTTTTCAAAAGGAGCTTATTAGTCGGTAGAGCTTCCTTCTATATATAAATCGTGGAATATATTTTTGTGCCTACTCGATGGACATATTTTCTGACAAAAAGTTTGCCAACCTGAAGGTGAATAATTTTGCATGAAATGGGTTGGTTTAGAAAGTTGCTTAAAGGTTCTGATCATATTTCACGTGGACAATACCAAGGCAAATATGGAGAGGACAGAATTTGGGATAACCATCGTAATTCAATGGTAATCAAAGTTTTCCTTATTTGAGAATTAAAATCGTTGTCATAAGTTACAACTTATCATGTCATTGAGGTAGCCTTTTTTTTTTTTTTTTTTTTTTTACTTTAGAAA
>Ga0214542_1009964_pt1 | contig 14277 bp, 13 predicted proteins | sample CNSS1metaG_FD_160096 | JGI IMG/M metagenome (GOLD analysis project Ga0214542, IMG submission 160096) | Root nodule microbial communities from cowpea collected in UCLA plant growth center, Los Angeles, California, USA - CNSS1 | ecosystem: Host-associated > Plants > Roots > Nodule | place: USA...
CTATTTACTTAAAATATATATATATATATATATATATATATATATATATATATATATATAAGGGTTTTTTCGTGAATTAAAGTTTAGCGGGTACGAGTATCTACGGATACGGATACTATGATACCCGTACCCGCCCCGTTAACATGCGGGTATCAAAAATACCCGTATTCACGGTTAGCGGGTATCCATTTTTAATATCCATTTCTTATCCATTGCGGGTTTTATCCGCGGCTACCCATGAATACGGATATTTTTGACATCTCTAGTGTATCCACAAAGGAACGTGGCATTTAAAGTTAAAAAAAAAAAGATTGATGGAGAATCTCCCCCAAATACATGCTAGGTTATGCAAATTGGTTGGAAGGTACGCTTTATTCAATCGGATTAATGATTAAGTTAAAATTATTGTTAATAAATAACACTTTTTTTTGTAAGAGAAATCATGCAATTAATTTCTTATATTAAGAGATAAGGTAATCTTTTTAATATTAGTTTAAGTATTTGATCTAATACATCGGGTGTTAAAATTCCATTTTTTAGTACTTATTTATCTTAGTTATATTGTATTATTAAAATTGTAACTTGGGATGACAAAAATACTCGTGTTTATGAGTATTTACACATAAAATTCGTGATGGATAGTTGGTACTCGCGAATATTTGTTATATTTAGGTAACGATATTAAGATACCTGTTTATTGACAGATCGTGTGCGAATATCATATTATTTATACCGAGAGTACTTATTACCCGTACAAAATTAAAATTATATTTTATTAAATTTAATTTAATTAAAATTATATTTATATTTATATTTTATTAAATAAATTTAATTTAAATTTACTTTATTTATATTTTATTTTACATTTTTTATAATTTTATTTAATTTTAATTTTAAAAATTTATAAAATATATTTTTTTTTAAATATATGTAGATATCCACGTCTACATGTAAGTTTTAAAAAACCCACAAATATTTTTTTACTGTGAGCCAAGTTGCTAGTAGGCACCCTGCTCCACCGTATTACCATCCCCTCATAATGAGCATTCTAACTCAAGCTAACCGGTCATTTATAAAGTTTAGTTTTTAAGTGAATTGCAATTTTTTTATAAACGATTTATTTTGGTTCAGTTAAGAAAAACTACACAAATTTAAATAAAAGTAACAAAAATCAAATATATTTTTAAAATTGAAATTATATTTTGAAATTAAATTTATATTTTAGATATAATTTATTATATAAATTATAATGTATGTACCTGTTTTATAAAATAATATTACTCCACTCTTTTTAAAATATCATTATTTTACGAAACAAGTTACTTTTCAGACCGATACCAAACCTATTTTCACATCCCTATATATCACTTCTACCCTGTAAATATTTTCTATATGTATTTATAATTTCAATGTGCCAATGTAAATCAATTCATGATCTGGTTTTAAGTTTGTAAAATTTTTAGACAGAAATTTAGTTGACATTATTATATAAGGTTATGTTTTTATTCTACAGAAATAGTTGAAAAAAATGCCAAGAGCACAGTTGAGCTTTTTCCATCTTTTGCATCCCATAAAATTCTTAAACACCCCGTTTCTACGAATTGATTAGAAGAGGTTAAAAGTTTAGGTAAGTGATCTACATTATTTCTGATATTGCAATTTTGTATCTTTTTGTACTTCAACAATGGATCAAAGTACCATAATAATCAGAAGAGAAACTGATTAGATTATGCACAAATAACAAAGTGAACTATAGCAACAAGAAAAAATCCAGTTCATCTTACAAAATAAAATAAAAAAAAAAAAAAAGACAAAACAAATGTAACCCAAATAATAATTTTCATCAGTTTTAATACTCCCCGTACTCTTCAAAGTTGTTTTCCCCATTCCCTTTTGGATCATTTTTACTGGCTTGATTAACTGCATATGAAAGTTAAACTTTGTCTATCAGTCTTAACTATATCAGCAAGGTGTCAAATTTTGTATTCCCTCTTTCTTCTCTACATCCAAATCTCTCTTTTATAAAAAGAAAAAATAGATAATAGTTGAATTTAGTAGTGATAACAATAAGAATAGAAACACAAGGGCATATGTAGAAGTGGCATCATAGAATTGTTTTTTCTTTCTCTCTGCTTTGAAAATGGTACATTCTGTAGCAAGTAAAACAAAATTGACTTCATAAAAGATACACCACTTTCACATTACATTTGGCAATTCACCAGAGTTGAAAAGAAAACATAAGATTAAAATGGACGGAAATACATTACAGGACACAGATAGCCAATTGTCATCAAGCAATTAAAAGCCTAACCTTGAGTTCTTTGGACAACATTCCCTATATGAAACTTGGAAACTGTCATTAGTACTCAACAGGTTTCTCGGTTGAATGCTTTATCAGAAGATGGAACAACATTTTGTTATTTGATGTGCAGGAAAATTGCAAGAAGGAAACACAGCAAGTCTAAGTTCCAAACCTTCCAAAAACTCTGCATGAATTGATCACAGGTGACACTATACAAGTTTGTTTAACTGGTTCCTTGAGAATGGTTTCCCGGTTCAAGTTCCTGTTAAGGAAAACATTGAAAATGATCAGCCATAAAGCACCAAAATCATCCACAAAGCTCATCACCTTCTGCATATTTCTTATTATGTTCATTATTCCTTTCTTTTTTTTCCCATGTAGAGCAAGGTTCATCTTAGATAGAATTATACAAACAAAAAAAACTTTGTCGTAAAGTCTACTAGTTCCTAGCTTTCTCCAATCAGAACATACACTCTAAATATTAAACTTTACTTTCAATTACAAGGCAATATTTACAACTGCATTGGTGACAACACTATCATATTTACACCTGCTGAAGAGGATGGGTTCGTGATAGTGCACTAAGCTGGCTACTTTCCATATTTGAGAGCACCTGAACCACGGTCTTCAGATGCGGAACACTGCAAATTCATGATCCACATCAGCCACAGTAAAAACAAAACCCACAAAATGCACTGAATTTCACACCAAATCATGATGCACCACTAGGCATCAGCACAACATCTTCAAGATGCATAATTAGCACTAAACAATTTAGCTCAAGGTTTCAACTCATAACACTTCATATGCACCCTAGTTCCAAATTATAGCTTATTCAATTAGACAAGAGAAGGTTCTGACTTTTGTAGCCCATTTTCCATGTGTCCATCCAGAGATGATATCACCTTAGGTAACTGCTCCAAAATCTGTGCAACAAAAAACCGAAAGCAACCATCATTACACACTTTTCCACATTGATGAGTCATCTCATCTACAACTATAACCCTGCATCAGATAAATACAATACCTGCTCTGTGTTCTTAATGGTGGGAACCATAGCCAAAAGGTTCTTAGGAAGCTTAACCAGTTGAGCCTGCAAACGATACAAAAAGGGCAAATTCAGCAAAACTAAAGATTTTGGTTAACAGTGTACATATTTTTACTGTCAATTACTCCATGACTTTTGAAGTAACTTAATTGTTCATGCACATCTAATTTAACGATTTTCATCGTCAATCATTCGGACATTATCGTAAGCACGACCTTCAAAGAAAGAGTTCACTATAAAATAAACGAACTTAACATATAAGATAGCACACGAATGCGTAAAAGTGTTAAAATTTTCAAGAAACAACAGGTCTCTAAATGTTCAAACTGATAATATTTTATTTTCTGAAAAAAAAAAAAAAAGAAGCTCTAATTTAAACCTAAATGCGTAAAAACGTTGCAATTGCATCATGCTGTACAATTCAATAATAAGTTGGTCTCTCATTTAGTATCAAATTGGACCTGTAAAAATAAGTCATTGGTCCTCAACCATTAAATCCTGATAACAAATGATCTCGCAAATCCTAAGTACAAGTCATCACTGCGACGACATTTTCCACAGATAATAAATAATAATCGTCGCCCAACCATGAACTAAACCCTAACATCAAACAACAACATGCAAAACAATCAAAACTGGTCTCCCATCAAAAGATCATCTGATCAAACATCAAAATGTTATTGTTGAAAGCAAAGTTTTATTTACTTTTTTATTTATATATAATTTTTGCAATTTCAATGAATTGATAGTGTTGATGTGGTACCTGGGCAGGAGAAGAGTGCTGCATAAGGTGGAGGAGGTTGGAAGTAGACTGCACCGCCTGCGAGATCTGCTCGGCCACCGTAGCCTTCGCCGTCCCTCCGCCGCCGACCGAGCCCGGTGCCGCCATTCTTCGCCAGAACGCAGTTTGACCGTTTATTAAATTGTCGAGATTCATTTGTCAATGCTTTATTGATTCGTGCTAATTGTTTTTTTTTTTACTGATCTGAATCAGAACTATGGCTGTTAATTTCAATATGGTGAAAGATTAAAGAGTTAAAAGGGTTAATTTCAATATGGTGAATTGTTAGACTTTTATATCATCATAAAAGAAATAAGATCAAAATATTACGATTTCAATTCTTTTTGATAAGTCAATACATTATTAAATATTTAACTGGTGAACATAATTTGTGAAAATTGAAAGCCTTTTAGTAAAATACACCCAAAATAAATTTAAGTAAAATGGTTCATAAAAAAATATCGATAAATAGTGAAATGATTAATTAAATATATATGTTAAATTGTTCTCCTTATATTTTCTTGAAAAATCAATGTTTTATAACAATAATATAGAAGTTTTCTTGTTAATTTTTCTCTTATTGGTTACTTGATTATAATAGTCGCTTTTTTTTTTTATTTAACCTCCTTTTACACAGATAATTATCCCAGTTTTTCTTATGCTTTTATTTTTAATAAATTAACGGATTTTGATTTAATCTTTATAAAAATAATTTATTTTCATTTCTTTAAAAAAAAAACATCTTTAGTCACTATTGTACTTTACACCATTCTCTTATACATAATACTTTGTGGGATGATAAGATAGACAAGAGAATATGATATGCATAATTTGAGTATTATGTATATAAATAAATCAAATAATTTTAAGATATAATATAAATTTTGTATAAAAAAATAAAATTTTGTTGAAAAATTCATATTTGTAAGGTCCTATTCTTTTTATGACCCTTTAATAAGAGGGTTGCTCCAAATTTGATGGGCCAAAGAACTGGCCCAAAGGTTATAGCTGCTCCGAAGTTTGCCCTAACGCTTCCACTCTCATTCTCTCACAGATCCAGCCGTCACCTCTCTTTCCCTCTCACAGAAAGCTCTGCTAGGGTTAGGTTTCTGCCATCTTCAAGCTAGCTCAAAGTTGATTTCTACCCCATGCAAGTATTGTTGCTAGCCTATACTGGCCTCCATTGTTCCTTTGTGCATTTTCCAGTTAGGGTTTCCAAGTAACCCATCTCGTGTTTCTGCTTCGTTATCTTTTCAGCTCCTCCGTTCGTTCCTTGAGTTGCTGTGTTCCCCACGCTTGGCTGCCAAAGCCCTTTTTATCCCCTTTCCATGTAAGGGAAGCTAGAACCCACTCGTGTACTTCGTTTTTATTGTTGTTTTACTGTTGTGCTGAGGGTCTTTGGCTGATTTGAGGTTCTGAGTGCTTGAAATGTGTTTGGCGTGTTGTTTTGGATTGGTGGGTACGACTGTTGCAGGAGAACAGTGGCGAGACTTGTTAATCTCGCCCAAGCGAGCCAGTCTCGCCTAGGCGAGATGAATAGGGACTCGCCTAGAACTTTTTGCGCGAAAGGTCGCCCAAGCGACCAGCTCAGCTTTTTGAGCGAGCGAGCACCTCGCCCAAGCGAGATCCCGCGTGTGCTCCTGCCCCTTTTTCGAGCCCTCGCCTAGGCGAAGGGGAGCTCGCCTGGGCGAGAACATCTCGCCTGAGCGAGACCCTTAAACCTGAGCGAGGGGCTGGGCGAGACAGTGCGTTGTTGGATTGTTTTGTTGATCTCGGATGGTTGGTATTTATTTAAGTATGATTTCTATGATGAGAAATATATAATAGAGTGTTATGTATGTGTGGCATGATTCATGGATTGTGAATGATGGGTTTGGTATGAATTTGGCATGTGAACTAAATGAGGTGGTTATTATTCAAGTGACATGATAACGAGATGAGTTGAATCTTATGTACATGGATGGGTTATGAGGAGTTGGAATGAGTTGGACCTGGAAACATGAAAGGTATTGGCTTTAAAGGTTGACATAATGAATATATCTTTGCATGGCGAATACTACTTGACTGTGTGATCATGTTTTGTCTGTGTCAGTGCATAATTCCTTGGGGTCTCTAGGTTAGACTTTCAAGGTCGCGCTTCAGTGGTCAGGACGTAATTCCATGGCCCTTGTTAGTGGGTGTCCATGGTGGTGCCCCATCTGTATAACTAGGTAAGGATTCAAGGTAAGGTTGCATCCTGACACTCTAAGGAGTTAGTTAGTCTCACCTAGAGCGGACTGACTCCTGTGGTGAGAGTAGGAGGAGGCCTGAAATTCTCTAAGGGCTAACCTTGTGGTGAGGGATTTGATTTATTGTAACACTGTAACACGTAGCTCGGGGGTGAGCAGAGGTATCCACCACAAGTGCAAGCATCCGCTGAATCCGACCAGGTTATACGTATCCGAATGAGTCGAGTCGAGTCATAGTGTATTGGTTGAAGAGTCTTGACATGCTTGGATGATGTATGTATATTGGATGGTGAAAAATATATATGATTGTGTGATTAAAAACATTGTTGGCTCTAGCTTACCCTTTTCTTGTTGGTTGATTTGTATGTTGTGTTCTTATCTTCACGATGATCATCAATTTATTGATAGGAGCAGATGCGAGGGATAATCGTGGTCATCAAGGAAGAGACGACTCTGCTGCATAGTTTTCTAGGGATATCTTTAGAGCTACGGCCTATGTATTTGTCAGTCTTTGCATTTCCTTGTGGTTCCAGTAGACTGTTCATCATGTTCTTTTTTGTGGCACCGTGGTGTGCCTTGGTTGTAAGGCGTTATGTTTAAACTCTAGGACTGTGCTGCTATATTATAATTGTGTGACATTTTCTTTTAATTACATGCATTAATTAATTGGGACGTTACATTTATGGTATTAGAGCAGTCATTCCTTAGGTTTGTGGACTTGGATGTCCGCTTAGCTTTCTTTGTGTCTTCTGAGTGTTCTTAGTTAAATTCTTGCCTTTATCAAGTCTAACCAAGTGATTTTCTGTGTGCCACTGATCCATGGCACCTCCTCGTAGGACTTCGAAATCATCTCAAGGTGACGTACCCGATATCGCCAGGGCAATAGAGGCGATGGTAGCTGCTATGACGCAGCAGAGCATGGCGATGATGCAACAACACGAAGCATCCATGCAGCGACAGGCAATGTCGCTTGAGCAGCAACAGCTTGTGATGCAACAGATGGAAGCTGCTAGGGCAGCTGCTGAGGATGCCCATCGGCAGCACATGGAGGCACTCCGCCAGCTGGAGGAGAATGGGGCGACTGCCCCTGTGTTTGGCCCAGAGCCACGGCCACCAGTCAGGGAGTGGAGTCTGGAAGACTTCTTGAAACACCATCCCGTGAAGTTCAACGGGAAGACTAGTCCAGATGCAGTCGATCAGTGGCTGAAAGATCTAGAGAGAATCTTCGATGCGAAGATGTGCCCAGTAGATAACAGGTTGGCCTTTGCCGTCTACATGTTGACCGGGGAAGTTGAACACTAGTGGATGAGCATGAAGTCCATCATGGAGGAGAGATGAGAGCCGGTGACTTGGGAGGCCTTCAGGGGAAAGTTCCTCTCGGAATATTTCTCGGACAACGTCAGATATGCCAAGGAGGTGGAATTCCTCCAGCTCACACAGGGAGGGAAGTCAGTAGCTGAATATGCTGAGAAGTTCAAGCATATCAGTCGTTTCTACACCTTGCCACTCGACGAGGAGTGGAGATGTCGCAAGTTTGAAAATGGACTCTGCGGTGACATTCGCTTGATGGTAGCACCCTTGTCCATCAAGGATTTTGCTGCTCTGGTGGAGAAGGCCAGGGTAATGGAGAAGGATAAGAGCGAAGTGGAGAGTCAGAGGCCTCAGCAGTCTCAGAGGATTGGAGGACCATCTGGGTCCAAACCCAAACATGAGGAGCGGAGGAGATCGTATGACAAACCTCACCACCAGTCTCAGGGGTCTAGGGGTCTTCCTCCCTAGCAGGGTCAAGTCTAGTGCTATATATGTGGAGGTCCTCACCTGAGGAGCGCTTGCCCACGCATGGAGGGTTACCGTAGATGCAACAACTGTGGCAAGGAGGGCCACTTTGGGAAGGATTGTCCCACCCTTGCTAGGGTAGCAGCACGCCCTCCAGTTCAGGCTCCTCACTAGCACCAGCGGAGAGATAGAGGCAACAGGTCTCAGGCGACAGGCAGGGTGTATGCCATGACCGGAGCAGAGGCCGCAAGCTCAGGTAATCTTGTTATGGGTCGATGCATGATAGCTGGTGAATCCTTGTGTGTATTGTATGATTCTGGAGCGACACACTCCTTTGTGTCAATTGCTTGTGTGGAGTGTCTGGGTCTGCCGGTGTGCGAACTATAGTGTGAACTTGCAGTATCTACCCCGACATCGGGTCTAGTCAGGACGTCGTCCTTATGTTCTAGGTGCCTAGTGGAGGTGGGGGGACGCAGGTACAAGGTAAATCTAATCTGCCTACCTCTGCAGGAGTTGGAGGTAATCTTAGGGATGGATTGGCTCTCTGCCAATCGCATTCTGATAGATTATCGGGAGAAAAGATTGTTGTTCCCCGACTCAGAGGAATTGGAGTTGGTGTCTCCTTAGGGAGTGGTGAAGGAGATCCAGAGTGGCGCGCAATGCTTCATAATCTTCGCTCGTATGGAGGTGGGAGAGAGAGAGAGGGAACATCAGTTATACCGGTAGTGCATGAGTTTGAAGACGTATTTTCAGATGAGGTACCAAGATTACCCCTAGTAGAGAAGTGAAGTTCTCTATTGATCTGGTACTAGGGACAGGCCCAGTCTCGATGGCCCCGTATCGTATGGCTCTGGTAGAGTTAGTGGAACTTAAGAAACAAATATAGGAACTGATGGAGAAGCAGTTCATCCAACCCAGCACCTCGCCTTGGGGAGCACCAGTGCTGTTGGTGAAGAAGAAGGATGGGAGTTCACGCCTGTGTGTGGACTACAGGCAACTGACCAAATGATGATCAAAAATAAGTATCCGCTCCTAAGAATCGACGACTTGATGGATCAGTTACATGGATCGTCAGTTTTCTCGAAAATCGATCTGCGGTCGAGATACCATCAGATTCTGGTAAAGGCTGATGATGTACAGAAGACGGTCTTCAGGTCCAGATATGGCCATTACGAGTATGTGGTTATGCCTTTTGGTGTGACCAATGCTCTGACGATGTTCATGGACTACATGAACAAGATCTTCCGGCCTTTCCTAGATAAGTTTGTCGTAGTCTTCATAGACGACATCCTTATCTATTCCAGGACTTAGGAGGAGCATGCAGAACACCTGAGATTGGTGCTTGGTGTTCTGAGGGAGAAGCAGCTGTATGCCAAGTTGTCCAAGTGTGAGTTCATGATGGGTGAGGTTCAGTTTTTGGGGCATGTGATATCCGCCCAGGGGATTGCAGTGGACCCAACGAAGGTCGAGGCAGTGGTAAAGTGGGAAAGTCCTAAGTCGGCCACAGAGATCAGGAGCTTTATGGGGTTAGCAGGCTACTATAGGAGATTCATAGAGGGATTCTCCAAGATAGTGGCACCCTTGACACTACTTACTCGGAAGGACCAACCCTTCACTTGGACGGACAAGTGTGAGGAGAGTTTCCAGGAGCTTAAACGGAGGTTGACTAGTGCCCCCATATTGGTAATTCCGGATGTTGGGAATCCGTTTGAAGTCTACTGCGACGCGTCTCATCATGGGTTCGGCTGTGTTCTGATGCAAGAGAAGAAGGTTGTAACGTATGCTTCGAGGCAACTTAAGGTGCATGAGCGTAACTATCCCATTCGTGACCTGGAGTTGGCAGCTATAGTATTTGCCTTGAAGATCTGGAGACACTATCTTTATGGTGCTCAGTTCCGAGTGTTCAGTGATCATAAGAGCCTCAAGTATTTGTTTGACCATAAGGAGCTGAACATGAGACATAGAAGATGGATGGAATTCCTAAAGGATTATGACTTCGAGCTCCTATATCACCCAGGGAAGGCAAATGTGGTGGCTGATGCCTTGAGTAGGAAGATCGTACATGTTGCACACCTTATGATCAAAGAGGTGAAGTTACTAGAGGAATTCTGGGATATGAGGCTACAGGTGGAGGTAGGGTCTGAGTTCATTAGATGTAGTACCCTAACTATATCTAGTGACTTCTTGGGCTTAGTGAGAGAGAGACAGTTATTGGATGCCAGTCTGAACAGAGTCAGGGAACAGCTTGGGTTAGATGAGGCTAAAGATTTTGCTTTGGGTGATGATGGTATACTGAGGTTTCAGGGTAGGGTATGCGTACCTGATGATGTCGAGGTGAAGAAGTTAATTCTGGAAGAAGGACACAAGAGTCGTCTTAGTTTGCATCCTGGCATGACTAAGATGTACCAGGATCTTAAGGAGACCTTCTGGTGACAGGGAATGAAGAGGGATGTTGCTCAGTTTGTATCGGCCTGTTTGACATGTCAGAAGGCGAAGGTGGAGCATCAGAGACCCGGTGGGATCCTACAGCCCTTGGAGATACCAGTGTGGAAATGGGACAGCATCTCGATGGACTTTGTGACCCATTTGCCACGGACTTTTAGAGGACATGACATCATCTGGGTAATAGTGGATCGGCTGACCAAGAGTGCCCACTTCTTGGCGATGAACTTGAGGATGTCCATGGCCAAATTAACCCAGCTGTACATTAAGGAGATCGTGAGGTTGCATGGAGTACCTTCGAGCATAGTTTCTGACAGAGACCCACGGTTTACATCCTGGTTCTGGCAAACCTTACATGAGGCTTTGGGGACCAAGTTGACTATGAGCTCAGCCTACCATCCTCAGACTGATGGCCAATCAGAGAGTACCATTCAGTCACTGGAGGACTTATTGCAGACATGTATACTAGACCACCTGGGTGCTTGGGATGAGGTATTGCCCTTGATCGAGTTTACCTACAACAACAGCTTCCATGTGAGCATAAGCATGGCGCTGTATGAGGCCCTTTATGGTAGGAAGTGCAGGACCCCTTTGTGTTGGTACCAAGATGGGGAAACAATACTTGTGGGACTGGAGTTATTGGAATAGACTACTGAGAAGGTGAGGATGGTGGGAGACTGAATGCAGGCTTCTCAGAGTAGACAGAAGGCCTATGCAGACCGTAGGAGGAGGCCCTTAGAGTTCGCAACTGGCGATCATGTGTTCTTGAGGGTGACCCGAACCACTAGTGTGGGAAGGGCTCTCTGTTTAAGGAAACTTTCTCCTAAATTCCTTGGTCCATATCAGATCACGAGGAGGATTGGACCAGTGGCCTATAAGATAACCTTACCCCCGCAGTTGGCAAACCTACACCCAGTGTTTCACGTCTCGCAGTTAAGGAAGTATGTGTTTGACCCGGCTCATGTGTTAGAAGCCAAGGATATACAAATCAGGGAAGATCTCACGGTGGAAGTACCACCCATCGCTTTAGAGGACAACAAGGTTGAGGAGCGCCAAGGAAAAGTTGTTAGCCTTGTTAAAGTCATATGTGATCGGAGGACAGGTGACTCGACTTGGGAGCTAGAGGAGGACATGAGAAAATCACACCCACATCTGTTTACCTGGTGAGTCTTTATTTTCGAGGTTGAAAATTTTGTTGTTGGAGAGAATGTTAGGCACTATTCCTTTTATGATCCCTTAATAAGAGGGCTGCCCCACATCTGGTGGACCAAAGAACTGGCCCAAAGGTTATAACTGCTCCGAAGTTTGCCCTAACGCTTCCACTCTCACTCTCTCACAGATGCAGCCGTCACCTCTCTTTCCCTCTCACAGAAAGCTCTGCTAAGGTTAGGTTTCTGCCATCTTCAAGCTAGCTCAAAGTTGATTTCTACCCCATGTAAGTACTGTTGCTAGCCTATACTGGCCTCCATTGTTCCTTTGTGCATTTTCCAGTTAGGGTTTCCAAGTAACCCATCTCGTGTTTTTGCTTCGTTATCTTTTCAGCTCCTCCGTTCGTTCCTTGAGCTGCTGTGTTCCCCACGCTTGGCTGCCAAAGCCCTTTTTAACCCCTTTCCAGGTAAGGGAAGCTAGAACCCACTCGTGTACTTCGTTTTTATTGTTGTTTTACTATTGTGCTGAGGGTCTTTGGCTGATTTGAGGTTCTGAGTGCTTGAAATGTGTTCGGCGTGTTGTTTTGGATTCGCGGGTACGACTGTTGCAAGAGAATAGTGGCGAGACTTGTTAATCTCGCCCAAGCGAGCCAATCTCGCCTAGGCGATATGAATAGGGATTCGCCTAGCACTTTTTGCGCGAAAGGTCGCCCAGGCGACCAGCTCGGCTTTTTGAGCGAGCGAGCACCTCGCCCAGGCGAGAGGGGTCTGGCCTAAGCGAGATCTCGCGTGTGCTCCTACCCCTTTTTCGAGCCCTCGCCTAGGCAAAGGGGAGCTCGCCTGGGCGAGAACATCTCGCCTGAGCGAGACCCTTAAACCTGAGCGAGGGGCTGGGCGAGACAGTGCGCTGTTGGATTGTTTTGTTGCTCTCGGATGGTTGGTATTTATTTAAGATTGATTTCTATGATGATAAATATATAATAGAGTGTTATGTATGTGTGGCATGATTCATGGATTGTAAATGATGGGTTTGGTATGAATTTGGCATGTGAACTAAATGAGGTGGTTATTATTCAAGTGACATGATAACGAGATGAGTTGAATCTTATGTACATGGATGGGTTATGATGAGTTGGAATGAGTTGGACCTGGAAACATGAAAGGTATTGGCTTTAAAGGTTGACATAATGAATATATCTTTGCATGGCGAATACTACTTGACTGTGTGATCATGTTTTGTCTGTGTCAGTGCATAATTCCTTGGGGTCTCTAGGTTAGACTTTCAAGGTCGCACTTCAGTGGTCGGGACGTAATTCCATGGCCCCTGTTAGTGGGTGTCCATGGTGGTGCCCCATCTGTATAACTAGGTAAAGATTCAAGGTAAGGTTGCATCCTGACACTCTAAGGAGTTAGTTAGTCTCACCTAGAGCAGACTGACTCCTGTGGTGAGAGTAGGAGGAGGCATGAAATTCTCTAAGGGCTAACCTTGTGGTGAGGGATTTGATTTGTTGTAACATTGTAACACATAGCTCGGAGGTGAGCGGCTCGGGGGTGAGCAGAGGTATCCACCACAAGTGCAAGCATCCGCTGAATCCGACCAGGTTATACGTATCCAGATGAGTCGAGTCATAGTGTATTGGTTGAAGAGTCTTGACATGCTTGGATGATGTATGTATATTGGATGGTGAAAAATATATCTGATTGTGTGATTAAAAACATTGTTGGCTCTAGCTTACCCTTTTCTTGTTGGTTGCTTTGTATGTTGTGTTCTTATCTTCGCGATGATCATCAATTTATTGATGGGAGCAAATGCGAGGGATTATCGTGGTCATCAGGGAAGAGACGACTTTGCTGCTTAGTTTTCTAGGGATATCTTTAAGGCTACGACCTATGTATTTGTCAGTCTTTGCATTTCCTTGTGGTTCCAGTAGATTGTTCATCATGTTCTTTTTGGTGGCACCGTGGTGTGCCTTGGTTGTAAGGCGTTATGTTTAAACTCTAGGATTGCACTGCTATATTATAATTGTGTGACGTTTTCTTTTAATTACGTGCATTAATTAATTGGGATGTTACAATATCATTTTCTCAAACTTGATTTGTAATTTGGTATTTTATATAAATTATGAATTTATCAAAAACTTGACTAAATTATACAATTTTATATTTTATTTATATAATTATTTTTTAAATTTGGGGATTTAATTGAATTTTCTGTGCTTAAAGATTGATTTAATTAGGATTTGTGATTATTGAATTTATTGAGTAAGTTTGGTAAAAGTGGCGTAAAAATTGATTTTAGTTGCATAAAATATTATTGGATATTCTAACGTTTGTTAATGCAGCTGGAATTTATTTTTGGTCAATTAATAGTGTGATTTTAAAATATTCAAAGTTACAAAATAAGTCCAAAATCAAGAAATTCTGAAAAAGAATAAATCAGGAGCTAAATGCACCCCCATATTTTATTTGCACACTCCTCCCTCAAGTGGACCACAAAAACCTGTTCTGCACCCCCAGTTTTCACTAAGTTGCACCCCTCCTACCACTTAAAC
>Ga0214542_1009967_pt1 | contig 14272 bp, 6 predicted proteins | sample CNSS1metaG_FD_160096 | JGI IMG/M metagenome (GOLD analysis project Ga0214542, IMG submission 160096) | Root nodule microbial communities from cowpea collected in UCLA plant growth center, Los Angeles, California, USA - CNSS1 | ecosystem: Host-associated > Plants > Roots > Nodule | place: USA...
CCTCTTGTGGGCCTGAAGATTTGGACCCAAAATATTGTTTGCCCAACAACATTCTAGTCACATTGTTCATTGAGAAAGCACCCAAAACCTCCCTCAAGTTAATGGGTCTCCCACCTTGGGCCCGGCCTAAAACATCCTTGACAAGGTGTTGGGCTTCCTCCGAACGGTGTTTTGAGAAGGATTCAAGCCTCTTTGTTGTTAACAAATGTTCCATGCAAATTCTTCTCATGTGCTTCCAATGTGGGCCAAAAGGGGCCAATGCAACATCACCACACCCATATGCTAAATGAACAGCTGCAAGAGTTTGTGGTCGAGAGGCAAAATCATCATCTTGGGAAACAAGAATTTCATGTATAATCTTAGGATCATTGGTGGTGATGGCATCAATGTTGCCCAATTTTAGGTACACCAAGGGTCCATATTTCTCACACAAAGATGCTAAGTCTCTGTGTGGAAGTTGGCCCAATTGGAGGAGGTTACCAACAATGGGCCACCTTGGTGGGCCTGGAGGAAGCCTGTTGGTCATGTGAGAAGAAAGAGACTTTCTCATAAGCCAATGTCTAACGATTTTGGAGGCTAATGCAGCTAGCAGTAGGGCTGAAATAAACGTTGCGAAAACCATTTTCTAAGTGCTTTATCTAAAACAAATGCTTTATCAAAGCAAAGAAATTTGTTTCAAGCACAGCCTTTGGTTTCAATGATCTTGAGATGCATTTTGCAAACGTTGAATTGAATGGTTGTCCTGTTTTCAGTTATGGTTTGAAGCTTTTTATATAATATTTAAGATGATGAAAGTAGTTACCTTTTAATGCTAAGGTAGTTTAATAGTTCACAATCTTTATGTGATCTTGTGTTCTTGGTTGTTGTTTTATCTTATTGATTTCTTGTTGAGAAGTCTGTTTTTTTAAGGTAAAAGAGTGATGTATGTTGGGTAGGACATGATGCGCATGATGTTTGTGTTGTAAGTTTCTTTCTTGTTAAAGACACAAATTTTGCATTTCTCCTGCTTCAACTTTTTATAATGATTACATATGCATGATCTCCATTTGGTTGTGAAATCAAGAGATATTTTGTTAGATTAACTACTTAGTAGTTATGAGATTATCATATTTCTTGTGATAGCATGTGTACTTCTTGTAATAGCATGTATGTATGGGCTTCCTAGGTCACAAATAATTATTATACTTCCTATGATAGTATGTATGCATGACTTCTTAGATCACAAGTAAATAGAAATATTAAAGAGAGTAATTACTTGAAGATAATAAAGTATTATATTATGAAAATATTATATAATCAATTATTATATCATAATATTTTGAAAATATTAGATAATAAATTATTATTATTATTATTATTATTATTATTATAATATCTTAGAAATATAAAAGAATGTGATAATAAGTTATTATATAATAAGATATTAATTGAAAATTAGATATTTCACATTCCTATTTTACTTCTTATGATATAATTGTTGTTAACTGACTTTTAACCATTTTTTTGAATTTTTTTAATAAAATTCAATTACAATTAATAACCAACCGAAGAGAATGGTAAACTAAAATATATTTTAAATTAACATCAGTATCTTTTACTTTTAAAAATTTAGTATATTTCACTTATAAAAATTAAAGTAATTAATATAACTTATATTGTTTTGTGGAGTTATAATGCAACACGCAAGAAAAAATAAAAAATACTGAAACTAAAATCACCTATAATAATCTATTAAATGAATTTATTATATTAGATCAAACACATTTGTATCTCCTCATTTTAAATATAATATAGGTACAATTATTACAAAATAATATATATATATATATATATATAAAAGGCTAAATTAACAAACTAAGTATTCAATAAATCCTAAATTCTTATTCATTCAATCAAAGAGAAAAGAGAAAGTAAACCCCATTATTTTTGTTCATAACATTCAAGATTAATGTTTAATAAGTTTTATAATAGTGTAACAATTTAAATCATTTTATTTAAAAGTTATATTATTTTTACCTAATCACAAAAGAGACATATTAGTTTCTCTATTATAAGGTGTATGTTTATCTTCATTATATTTTTTATTCTTTTATCATGTTTGTTAACACTTCATTCTGCAATGAATAGCGTCTCTATTTTGACTTTATTTTACTTTTTTCATTCTCTTGACATCTATCAATTGAATATGAAATTCATGTGCATCTTCTTAATCTCACCTGAATGTAATATTCATATTATTAATTTTTGTTATATTTCAACACATCAATGTGATTTATTTATTTTTTCCCAAATATGTGTTGTTTATTGAAAACATGCATAAACACACAAATTATTATACTATCTCATAGCTTTAAATATTATTGTACTTTCTTCTCTCTTAAAAAATATAATTAAATTCATTTATTTTCTTTCTATTTACTTTAATTAATTTGTCATAGATATTCTTTGATTTTAATAATATCCATCATAATTATACTTTCATTATATTATGTTCAATTAAATATATTATAGCACACTAGCGGAAACATAGGTGTCATCTGTCATATCTATGTGTCCACATTTTCTTTAAATGTTTGTATTATAACATAAGTTATCAATATTTCAAAATTGATATGAGTGTGGGTCTGAGTGTGGGTGGATGTTTGTATGGGTGTGTACGTACATGCGGTGAGTGAGTGCGTGTGGGTGCATATGCGTAAAAGAAAATATTAACCGAAAGTATGATAGATTTACATCATCAAAGTTTTCTTCAATTGGAAGATCAAATAAAGATTGATGTTTAGGATGTGTTTCAGTTTCTTGGCATTTATAAGAAGTAAATATTTTGTTAATATATATGCAAATAACAAAAATAATATGTAGCAATTAGGTTTAAATAGATGTAATAAATAAAAATCATAATTGACCTTTTAAGGAGTATCTTTAATTCGTTTTAGAACACATGGTCCATGATTTCTTGAGTTTTAAAAAACTACAAATAAAGAATTAATATTGTGATTTACATATAACACATGTATCTCTTAAAAAATGATAATTAAATCTATTTATTTTATTTTGTACTTACTTTAATTAATTTACAACAAATATTCTATGATTTCAATAATATTTAGAATAATTATACTTCCATCAAATTATGTTTGATTAAATATACTATAGCACATTAACGAAAATATAGGTGTTGTCTCACTCGTGTCTACATTTTTTAAATATTTGTATTATAACACAAGTCATTAATATTTGTAAATTGATAATGTGGATGCATGCAAGTGTGTGTGTGTACATGCGTGGGTGGATGTCTGTGTGGGTGCGTGCAAGTGCATGCGTGGGTGTGTAGTGGGTGTGTGGGTGCGTGTGTTGTGTGCATGCTTGCTTAAGTGTGTGTGTAATTGTGTGTGGTTGCATTATCAATATTTTCATAAAGAAAAGTCGTTACTACTTATCCTTATAAAAATATATTGTTTTTGTCCGAGAAAAATCTATTTGTGTAACAATTTCTAATAATTAAACCCCATAGCTATTTGGAAAAACTTGTTCAAAATCCATTCTAAAAATGCCATAAAAAATAATTATGATAACAAATGTTAGACTTTTTCAGTTGAAAAGAAAAGTACATTTTTCTTAAAAACAGTACAAAAATATACATTAAAAGAGAAAAATGAAAAATTGTTTTATTTAATAACTAGAAAAGTTACAATTTATAAAACTTAAATAATAACTTATCTATAATAACAAAGTTATGGAAATATGCAAGAAATACAAACACGAATAACAAAACACCTGCGAATGAATCCTTAGAACTAGGAAAACATCAACAAATAAAAATGATAAAGACATGTTTTAGTTTTGAAGAATTTTCCTAGTCGTTTCATCCAATCTCCACTTTCACATTTTTAATTCTTTATCCTAATTGAAAAGTATGACTAACTCTCACGTGGTGATTAGTTGGAACCATGTTATCCCATACTATAACAAATTTTTTGGGAAACAATCATAAACCATTTTAAAATAACACGTGGTAATATCACACAAGAAGATTCTTTGTACTCATCACTTACTGTTAAATGAAAATGCATAGACAATGCTTTGCTACATGGCGGATCTTGGTCGAAAGTTTTGGAAGGATCAAAGTAATATAATTCTTTGATCATTTGATTAGACCATTAGTATAACGTTTTAAAGAATGAATCTTCTATCAACAATTGGATAGTTAGATTTGTTAATTAATATAATGTTTTAAAAGATGTGAAGGTGAAGAAATATAATTTATCTTGTTTTCATCTTCACGTATAGCTTCCCTTCGATCGCTTTTACAAAATGAATTTATTATTTTATTCTTCGCCAATATACTTTTTTTTAAATATATTAAAAAATAATTTATCATAATTTAATAAAAGATTAAGAGAAATAATTATTAGAAAAAAAATTATAATTAAGTCACAATTAAAAATCAGTTATAAAAAATAATCTTAAAAACTATTAAACTAATACTTCATCATCAAGTGAGACAAAAGAGAATTACATTTTTTTTCAAGAAATAAAGAAAACATATGAGAAATGAGAGCAAAAATAATGAATATGTGCTAACTTCATTTTTTCTTCAAAAACAAAAAAATAAAAATAAACATGAGAGTGGGAGATGAGTACAATTTTGTGAAAAAATTAAGAAGACAATGGCAGATGAAAATAAAAAATATCTTAATAAATGTTTAGTTTAATTATTCTTTTGCTTACTATTACTGTTTTCAAAAATATCAAGTTGGTCATTCAGATTTTTTAGTCTCAGTTTAGTCCCAATGTTTGAATCACAATTTGATATTATTAGATGAGAACAGAAAAAATAAATAATTATACCTAACTATTTTTATTTTTTATTATATTTAATTTTATGCTTTATTATTTATTAACAATTTTATTTTATAAAAAAAATAAAAACACATTTTAATTTACATCCATTTTTAAATTATACTATGATTTTAAAAATTTTATATATATATATATATATATATATATATATATATATATATATATATATATATATATATAATTTAAAAAAATAAAAAAAATTTGGGGGGCATGGCCTCCCCGCTCCTGTTATGCTCTGCCGCTTTCTTGGTTAATGGTGGAGTTTTGATTGAATTGTATTGTATATTCAAAAGTTGGTGCGGAGATAACGCCATTTGTTTTGACTCAGTTCATCACCCTACAGTTATTTTGATTGAACCTACCTCTGAGATTGATTGAATATCTGCTATTAGTGTAATCTCATTACTTACTTCAAGACCATTGTTTAAGCTACGATTGGTTCCAGATTCTAGAGTTTTTTTTATGATTTTTGTTTTGCATAACGGGTCACTGAATCTTGTTGGGTCAGACTTTGTTGGGAATCATATTCCAACCATGCCAATGACCTATTAGTTTTTAGGTTTAATTAAGGTACTCACTTTGGGTCAAGGTTGTCAAATTGGTACCCCGCGAAAAAAAATGTCAATTCGGTATCCAAATAAGTTTAAATGCATTAATGAGGTCCATTTTTATTGACGCCATTAAAGTGATTAACATTGACGAATTAAAAGAATCCGTTGACACAAATATTTTACATGTGGTATGACAATAACTTCTAACGTGGTATTTGGAATTAAAAAAATGGAAAATTTGTAAATGAATTAAAAGACTTTTAATTTGGAAAGTGGCCTTTACTCGAGTAAAGGAGAAAAGCGGAGTGAGAAGTGAGAAGTTGTCGAGGTTCAGGCGATTGGGGTTTTCTGCAATTCGAAGGGTGAATCGTTCGGAGAAGGTGGAATCGAGGTTCAGGCGATCAAATGTGTGTATTTTTACGACCCCTCTTGTATGCAACCCCTGTTCTTCATTCTCTTCAGCTCATGGTTTTAGGGTTTTTTGATTGGTATGCGTTTTCTTTGGAATTGGTGTGATGTTATGGTTTAGGGTTTTGTTTTTATATGCATTTGTTGTTTCAATGTGCCTTTTTAGTAATGCGGTTGGGTCTGTAGTTGTTCAATCAATTTGGTGGTCCACCATTTGTGTGAAAGTGACAGTGTTATAGTTGTGGTCCCCCATTTTAAAGTGTTTGTTTGTGTGTAGGTGGTATTGATTGTAAATTTGGTATTATTGTTTGGGCATTTTTATAGTTAACAGATGGACCAGCATTTTGAAGTTGTCTTCCACCATGGAGGAAATTTTATAAATGATGGGTCACTAAAATACGTGGGTGAGACATACCTTTACATGTGACTCAGATAGGTGGAGCTACTTTGAAATATTGTCAATTCTGAAGGAAATGGGATATGTGGACGTGAAGGAGATGTGGTTTTCAGTGGGTGGAGGTTCCGTGTTGGAAGAAAGGTTAGAGTTGCTAAGTGATGACAAAGGTGCATGTTATATGGTGAATATTGCCCTACTCAATGACCAAGTGCATCTTTATGTTGTACACATGGTGTCTGAACCTCAAATAGTTCATTTGTTGGAATATAGTGTTAATGAGGTTGCAGCTGATCCAGAAGTTAGTATGGAAGATGGTGCAAAGGTAGGAGAAGATGGTGGAATTGGAGCTGCTCCAGAGGTAGATGTCGAGGTTGGGATTGGAGCTGCTCCAATGGTTGATGTGGAGGTTGGGATAGAAGGTGGTGCAAAGGTTGGAGAGGATGGTAGAATTGGAACTACTATGGCGGTTGATGTGGAGGATGGGATTGGAAGTGGTGCAGAGGTTGTAGAGGATGGTGCAATAGGAGTTGGTCTAGAGGTTGATGGTGGTGCAGAGGTTGGAGAGGTTGATGGAATTGGAACAGGTACAAAGTATGGGGTAGAAGGTGAGAATAAATTTGCTGAAGAGGTTGGGTTGGAGGGTGGTGCAGAGGTGTTTGAGGAGGAATTATCTAAGGGCAGTAGTGATAGCGATGATGATTTTGATGTACATAGTTGGAAGGAATCTGAGGAGGAATTATCTTCTGCTGATGTAGTGGAAGATGGTCTTTTTGATGTAACTATTGGAGGAGATGATGCAGTGGAAGATGATCTTTTTAAAGTTAGAATTAAAGAAGGTAAGGTTGGTGAAGTGAGAGGTTCATCTTCCCAAAAGCCCGACCTTAAACATGTGGATCAAAGAGGATTCTCTAACACCGAATGGGAGTCTGAAACATTAGACGGTGATACAAGTGACGAAGATAGAGACAAATATGGGGGTTTTAGTATATTTTCTCATCCCAAAAATATGGAGGACTACAACTGGGAGGTTGGGACTTACTTCACCGAAAAGGAACACTTCACTGATGCAATAAGAATTTATGGGTGTATAGTAGGAGGAAGCTGAAAATATTTAGAAATGATAAAAGAAGAATTTGCGTTAAATGTTTAGGTGCGAAGGGTAAGTGCAAGTGGTATGCCTACTATGCTTATAAGGCTGCCCAAAGTACTTGGCAATTGAGGAAAATAATAAACAAGCACAATTGTAGTCGTGAATTCAATGTTAGGATAATGACTTCTAAATGGTTAAGTGGATGGTTGGGGAAGACATTAAGAGACAATCCAGGTGTTAAATTGACTGCCTTGAAAAACAAGATTGGAAGGAAATGGAATATCAGTGTTTCTAGGTCTAGGACCTTCAGGGCAAGGACAATGGCTTATACAAACATAGATGGATCATTTAAGGAACAATATAAACGCATTTATGATTATGCACATGAACTTTTAAGGTCCAATCCGTGTTCAACTGTAAAAGTTCATGTTGAAGAGAATGAGGGGAACCCAATATTCAAAAGACTTTATGTCTGTCTGAAGGCCTACGAAGACAACTTTGTGTCTTGTAGGCCCATAATTGGTGTAGATGGGTGTTTTTTGAAGGGAAAATACGGTGGTGAGTTGTTGACAACTGTAGGAAGAGATGGAAATGATCAGATGCTCCCTTTAGCATACGCAGTAGTTGAAGTTGAAAATAAGGAGACATGGAGTTGGCTTCTGGATTTAATGATTGGAGACCTTGGTGGGCCTGAAGTGTGTTCCAGTTATACATTTATTTCAGACCAACAAAAAGTAAGTTTCTTTTACATTTAGTCTCATTTTTAAGATTCTTCTACAACTGTTATGCTTATAATAATGCATTTTCTTAACATTCATTTGACAGGGACTGCTTCCAGCATTGCATGAATTGTTACCTGGTGTGGATCAAAGGTTTTGTGTCAGGCACATCTGTTCAAATTTCAGGAAGAAATTTCCTGAAAAAAAATCTGAAGTTGTTGTTATGGAAAACAAGATACTACACACATCCTCAAGCATGGGAGGCAGTGATGAGGGAAATCAAAGAAGTCAATGTAGACACTTTCAAACACTTGTTAGCCATCCCCCCAAGGTAAGTTGTACTAATTCCTATATTTTATTGTATATATTATGAACTGTTTTTAAAGTCATAGTCGTTTTGCAAACTAGGTTTTGGTAAAGGTCCAGATTTATAGCCAAAACTGTATGTGATACACTGGTCAATAATATGTCTAGGGGTTCAACAATACAATTCTGGATGCAAGGAGCAAACCAATTATCAGTATGATGGAAGAAATTCGGATTTATCTCATGAAGAGATGGACAAGCAATAGAAAGAAGATCAGTACATTTGAAGGTACAATCTGCCCACGAATTAAGAATAAAATGGAAGAGGAGGCCAAATAGACTAAATATTGGCTTCCAAGGTAATAATTGTGATTAAATTACTCTGATACTGATTCATTTCATTTCCAATGTCAATTGACTTTTTGTGCTTTCACTCATAACAGCTGGTCAGGCCAAAGATTGTTTGAGGTGAGCCATATGTCAATGATTGGAGAACAATTTGTGGTTGACATAGACAAACAAGAATGCATCTGTAGAAAGTGGACCATAACAGCAATCCCATGCTGCCATGCACTGACTTCAATTAGATTTTTAAATCTGAATGTTGAAGACTTCCTTCCACATTGGTTTCTTGCCTCAACTTATGAAGAGATATATTTGTCACTCATATACCCTGTCAATGGACCTCATCTATGGGAGATGACTTCGGTCTGTGATGTTTTGTCTTTAACAAAGAGGGTCCTGCCAGGAAGACCGAAAAAGAAACAAAGATTGGAGGCATGGAAATTGAAAAAGGACAACACTCAACTAAGACAAGGTGGTACACATAAAAAATGTGGGTTATGTAGAGAAGTTGGCCACAAAAGAACTAATTGCCCACATGCTCCTCCTGCACCACTAGAAATTGCTCCATCTGGAACACAACAAAACACAGCTGTAGATCCATACCCTCAAGGAAGTCAGCCTACTCAACCAAGTCAGTCTACTCAACTAACTCAAGCTACTCAACCAAGTCAGCCTACTAAACCAACTCAGGATACTCAGCCAAGTCAGACTACCCAAGTCACAGAGCCACAGAATCACACTCTTCCCACACAAGCAAGTCAGACTATTGTAGTTCATCAAATGCAACCTACTACAATAGCAGCCTACAGAGAAAAATTGTCATTCAAGAGGGGCCCAATATTGAATCCGTGATTGCCCAATATTATGTCATTTTTAATTTTATTTGTTGTTATATTTTGGGGTATCTTGGAAGTACCTTTTGTTATCTGTTGCTATATTTTGGTTAGCATTATGTATTTTGAACATCAATTTGGTACCCACTTCAATTAGCACCTTTTGTGTTAGGAGAACAATATTGGGATACATTTTGGATGAATATGATATTGGGTTATTATGCACAAATTCACATTGTTCATTTCAGTAAATTCAGTTTGTGTGTTTTCATGATTCAGACAATATATTACTGCAACATGATGTCACAGGAAAATTCAGTTTGTGTGCTTTCATGATCCAGGCAATATATTAGAAGGCTATATATTATTACTTTCGTTCATTACATAATTATAGTTCAAATAAAGTGACAGGAGAATTTACTGATACGCTCATTTCATTCCATAATCAAAATCCATTACAATAACATAAAGTAAATACAAACTTTCAAACCCACTATACTGCATCCACACCCATTGTATTGCATCTAGTTTACAACAAATCAAAAAAATTTGTACAACTTACAAACTAATATTACATTCACCAAACCTAGAAAACATATAACCCCTGTTAAAAAGTTAATCCTTTTTTCAGACACCATAATTGATTTTTCAAGAGCAGAGATTTTTCTCCTTTGTCTTCCTATGGTTGCATCTCTTTCATCCCCATTGTCTTTGTTGAATCACTTGAAATAATTGCATCCTTTAGATTCTTCATTGCCACCACTTCGCTGGTTATAGAAAATGAAACCCACAAAATTGCTTACCACAAATAAACATTATGGAAACCAAAACTTCAAACAATAATTCATACCTTGTGGTTAGGGCAGCCAAGAAATTGCTTTCCACAATTCTTAACTGTTTTAGCAACTCTTAACACTACAACCTCCCTACAATAGCAGATTGGTGTTCCACCCACACCCCTACATGAAACAGTAGGGGAGGAGACACTATTTTTTTCTTATGCCCACGAAGAACACGCACAACCCTCACTGCGAGACATTGGAAAATTGATTAGAAAGCACCTCTTAAGCTACGAACCACACACCACGAAACCACCTCTTCAGGTCTGAACTAGCAACCAAATGGAGAGGAAGAAGATGATGATAACGACCACAAATGAGTTAGGGCAAATTCACACTTCACCATTCATTAAATAACCCCTGTACACGTAACACTGTACAATTATTTTTTTTTACACATCTTCTTCTTTCAATGACACATATCCGTTATGCACCTGATTGATGCACTTAAACTTATTTGGGTACCAAATTGACACCTTTTTTTCGCGGGGTACCAATTTGACACCCTTGACCCAAACTGGGTACCTTACGAGTAATTAAACCTAGTTTTTAATATGAGAACTAATAATAAAATAAAGATAAAATAAAAACCAACTTGATGGATATTGGTTTATAAAAGGGATTGGGGTTTTGTCTCTGGCAATAAGGTTCTTTTCACAGTAACCCATCAAGAACGTGTGAGAATAGAAAAAAAAGACAAAGAGATAGATTGGGAAATGGTGGTTGAAGAGTACACAAAAATTACAAATTGAAGAACGCATATTCACAAGATCTCTTATGGATCAAGGTTAGTGCTCTATTATATTTATTGTGTGAGAATCTTAAATCTTAAAGATCCTTAATTGTTTTACATGTCAAAGAAAAGACAACTTTATATTCAAGTTTTCTTTAGAGATTTTTATTTTAGGACAAATATTTTTCTGTAACATTTTGAACCATGCCTTGCTAACTAGATTTGAAATGAGGACTATCTTTTATAATATTGGCAACCAACTAAGTCAAGTATAGCACCGCAATTTACAAGCACAAAATGAGTTTTTTGCTTGAACAAAATTTAGATACAATAGCTTAAGAGCTTTTTAGTATTGTGATCTCCTTCACCGTGTGTAAATTTAGTGTACATTTACTATTAAGTCAAGACAGGTGATGATTAGGAAACTATTATTGAAATTCTTAGCCATTTATATAATAAAAACGAGTTCACTTTCCATTAACTGGAATAAAGAATTTTGCATTATACAAATATTTATAATAGAGCACACAATTCATGTCAACATCATATACAAATGTTGACAATAGAGCACTAATTCTATTATGGTAGCAAAATTGCACCTATTGAAAATTCCTTATTGCAAGAATAGTAACAAGTTTCTTAGCAAACAGACATACTCATGTATGTTTGCTTTATTAATAACAATGAAAATGAACACATAAACTATAATATATAAAGATAGAATCAACCATGTTACTTGTTTCTTGTAGAGTACAACAATTCTTGGCCCAAACCAAGAGGTTTCACCCATAAGCTCGTCTTCTTAGTTAAAACTTTAATGTCAACATTGTAGCCTTATTTCTTAATGTGTATGAAATAGTTAACTTGAGTTAAAAGGGTTACCATAAGAATAGAGAAAATGAAATTGACATTGGGAAGAACACATGGTATAGTATGGCTTCTCCTACTTACATTTATCTTTAATTATCCACAATTTTTTTAAAGATTGATACCAGAGTTGAGCACGTTAAGTTTCAGAAAGTCAAGATGGGAAATGGACGTGGTTGTTTCACAACATCTTAAATAAACAAAGGGAAAACAAAAATGAAGTGTCATTGAATGAGCATAAAAAATAAAATTATATGTATGCATGCCAATCTCTTCAAAAATTTCTTTCACATTGCATACGAGTTAAATCCTCAACTACATCTAATTGTTTTCGGTACCTTGTCAATATTTTCATAAAGGAAGGTTGTTACTTCTTACCATTGTGAGAAGATATTTTTGTTCAACGGGTAAACACCTATTTGTGTTTGGCCTCCCACTAAAAAATTCTAATAATAGAACTCTAAAGTTATAAACATATGAATTTTTAGTCACTTGATTTCAAATTGCATATTCAGGAGCTAAATAACCATTACAATACAAATTAAGAGAATAAATAAAAAAATAGGTAAAAAATACTAATAAACCTGAAATTTCTAAAAATTGGAATTTCACAATGAGTTAATTAAAGACAAAATGGTGAGCTTACACTATTCCAGTAACACATGTATGTAAGACCCAGGAAAATTAAATAGTTATTTAATTAATTATTTAATTAGGACGGGTAATGAGAATATTTAAAGTAATAAATGTGGAGAACTATGACGTGGAAAAGTACTAGCTCAAGTGGTTGAGAGTACTTTGGTTGTGTGTGAGGACTTGGGTTCGAGTCCTATGTGTGTCATTTGGATGCTTTTAAATTATGCATTTTTAGGTAATTATGTATTGAATGCGTGGTGTTATGATAAACTCTTAGAATTGTGGGAATTATCATGAAATATGAATTGGTTGAATGGTTTGGCCTTGGTGTGGTATGTGCAGGAGTGTGGGTTCAAACCTTGGTGAGAACTAAATAATTCCTTTTTGCCAAATTTTTCTTGTGCATGAATGTGGAAGGGTTAGAAACACTTAGCAGCCAAGGGAGGGGTAACCTAAGGGCTGGAAAACAGAGAGTTAATTAAGCATTTGGTTAGCCTTTGTATCATTTTTATTTAAAATTCGTGTAAGCCACTAAGGGAGAGAGATAATGAGAGGAAGGGTTAAAAGAGAAGAAAATAGCATTGAGGGTTCGTGGTACTCATAAGCAAAGGCTTTTCCCGAGAATTGGGACTGATAAAGTAAGGTAGTGAGGCTGAAAACGCAAAGGTTGGAGTGGAAAGCAAGGGCTAGGGAGGTTTGGTGAAGGGATAAGCACACCTACTCGAATTTAGCAAGGAATCCAGGTTAGGGGAGTTGCTTGTTGTGTTTTATTTCGTGTTTGATTGGTTATGTGTCGTTTTGTAAGAATGCATGAGTTTCCCTTTCTCTTGGACGCTGTTCCACGAAAAATTCTGGGAATCTGCCCAGAAACCGCCTGGCGGCACCTGCATGCCCGCGAGGCGGCACATCAGCTTGACCTAAATGTGTTGTTTCTGTTATGAACTGCCTGGCGGTGGGATTGAGCCGCCAGGCGATGTACGCTGTATTGACACTGTTTGATTGAACTGTGTTGTATGTTGTTTTGTGTTGATTGCAATTAATGGCTATAGTTGCGAGGTTGTAAAAGACCCTGATGTTTCTGGTATTGGCATGCGTTAAATTGTCTTGGTGTAGGAATCGTGGGATAAAGGAGGGAATTCGCTGATTATTGAATTGGGTGTGTAATGCTGTGTCTTGAAACCTAATGGGATGTGATGAGTGATATGAGGGAGAGCGGGTGTAATAAAATTATGCGAAACTGATGATCATTGTTAGAAGCAAAAGCGGAAATCAGATTCTGGAATTTTGGTGTTGAGCGCGTGTGCAGAAATCTGGGTATGATACCCATGATCTGATGCACCGCCTGGCGGTGGATGATTGGCCGCCAGGCGACAGTGTCCTATTAGAGTGGTGTGAGAAATCTGGAGTGTGTTGGGTGGAAAATAAAACATGAGAGAAGTATAAAGGAAATGTAGGGTAGGTTGATGATCGAATAGGGGAAAATGTGAGCAAGGGTGGGGATTAGGAAATGTTAGGTATTGGAATGTTAGTCAAGGATGAAGGGAAGATGGAAGAAGGAAAAAAGAGGGAAGGAGCATATGATTTGGGTATGAGAGAAGTAAGGGACTGGGGAGTTGACAAGAGCATGCGGTATATTTAGGGGTGTGATGAAAGGTAATTGTAATGCTAGCAGTTTCCTAGGATGG
>Ga0214542_1009968_pt1 | contig 14272 bp, 11 predicted proteins | sample CNSS1metaG_FD_160096 | JGI IMG/M metagenome (GOLD analysis project Ga0214542, IMG submission 160096) | Root nodule microbial communities from cowpea collected in UCLA plant growth center, Los Angeles, California, USA - CNSS1 | ecosystem: Host-associated > Plants > Roots > Nodule | place: USA...
TTGTTGGGGAAGCTTTAGGCACATTTATTGCTTGGCCTAAAGCATTGATCATGCCATACTTTAGCCCACCAAAGGTATTATGACATCATGTTTTTAGTAGTTCAATCTTACAATTTATAAAACTTTTTAACGTCAAACCTTTCTAAATCTTTATTTCAGTCCACAGGAATGGGCAGCATATCTATTGGAGAGATGAAGTTGATACCACATGAATTAGAACTCCTTTCAAAAACTTTATTGTACAAGAATTTCATGTTGAAATATTTAGTTTGTTGTTATTTATATTAGTTTAGAATATATGTTGAAACTTAAGTTCTATTATATATAACTGTAACTCCAGAATTGTGCTGAAAGTATTATGAAATTGTTTTGGGAATTTTCTGATTTTCAGATGTATGGATGTTGTAAAAATAGTTAAATTTTTTTTTTAAAAAATGGAGCAGTTTGACGTCTGGTGTGCCCTGACAAACGTTATTTAACGTCTGACCATACCAGGGCCGACGTTATTTAACGTCTGACGGGATCTGACAGACTTTAACTGCTCAGGTTTTTCCCTCATTTTAGCGTGAAAATTGACGTCTACTGTTGCTGGCCCTGACGTTGGATAACGTCGAACTCTTAAAAGATCGACGTCAAGTGACGTTTGCTATTTTTCCGACGTTATTTTGACGTCATCCGATACGACGTCGGTGTTTGGGCAGACGTCAAAGGTCGAAAATGTCGGACGTTAAAAGGCTTTTTTGTGTTAGTGAAAGAAGGGTGACAGACAAAAGGGTTTGGTTGTCTGTAGATGATGTAGGGTTGCTTCGTATGTTCTAGTTTGTCTTGTTATGCCTCTATACTCTGTGTCTGGTTTCTATAGAAATAAGGGAATGCAGATCCAATGTCAACTTGGCCTGCTTTCCTTTACATGTGTTGGATGAGGTCTATGAGACAACTTTTTGCCTCAGAGATAGGAAGTTGATGTGTGATGTATACCGTTGAGCAAGGAAAGCTAAGTTTGGGTTAATAGTTTGAGAAAAGATGTTGGAGTTTAGCAACGATTGGACTAAGGGAGTTCCAAGGACAAGTTTGGGATAAAATACTGCAAGTTTTCCAAAATGAGTTGAATCTAGAGGTTAGAACATATGGGAGATATCAGTGCATGCAAGTGTAACAACGTTTGAGGAAAATCAAATTGGTTCTACATTCCGACAATACCAAGATTCAGAGTTCTACAAATACATGTGATGTTAAGAAAAGTGTCATTAGATATGGTCATATGGCCACATCTAGTGTTTTCTTGGATTGGTGGAACAGAAGCAATTGACAAAATCCCGGGTTGCAGAAAATAATGAAATTGCTTGGCATCGAGCAAGTTGAGAAAGATAAAGACCATAGGGTGTAAAAAGACGAAAAATCTCTAGTTGGAGGCTAAGATGGAGCAGAGCTTATGGATCAGTCAAGTGAGATGATGTTTCCTAAGTAAAGGGAAAAATAATATGTGGATAAAAATGAAGTGGCATAAAGGTTTCATACTAGGTTGGATAGTCAAAAGGAAATGATTGGTCTTTGGAGTTGATAGAAGGATGTTTCAAGGAAAAGTAGTTCACATGAGCAAAACAATTGACCTTGGGCTGAGACCAAGAAACCTAAGTGTGGATCTTGTAGGAATGGCAAGAACTAGTGGGGACAAAATACACTAAAGAATGAAAGGAGAAGAAAAGTCTGAAGAAATTGAAATGGTGTATACGATAGTTGGTGCTGGAGTGATTAGCGCAAATGATCAAATTCGAGGATACAAGGTATAAAAGTGGTGCTTGGGATATAGGTTTGGTTTTGTTTGGGATCATATACCTCTTGGTATCGCCCATATGATAGAGGAGTCATGGGTGCCTGAGAGAGGGAGTTGGGGTTGAGATGGTGGTTTGCTACAATTGCGGTCAAGTGAAGTTTACTCGGGTGTGTTTCATGTTTCATGGTGACCAAAGGATTTAAATTCAAAGCCAATTTGAATTGTTTCCTTTGCAAGGTTGGGACATAATCTCAAGGGTGAATTGGTTGTTTTCTTAATCTCATTCTTAGGAGATGTGATCCCCAACGAAGTAGTATCCTTTGATTTAAAAAGATATGTCAGTAGTAGTGTAACAAGTGTGGATCAAGCTGAAAGATGAGGGCAGGGTGTCATGTGAATCAGAGTTATACAACAACGACAAGCGAAAAATAGACGCAAGGAATCTGAATAGTAGAAGAGTTATAGATTTATTCTAAAGTAAATATTAGAATTTTCTCTTTGGATTGGTGAAGTTCACTTATACATTTGGGTTTGAAGTCAAACTTATGCTAATAGCTTCTAATTGGAGGATTTATGCTGGGATTGTGAAGTGAAAGAAACAATTGAAAGAGTTGTTGGAGACATAATGGTATAAACTCGGTATAATCACCAAGATTACTGCAAGTTTAGTGAATCTTCAAAAAGAAGTTGTGGTGTGTCAAGCCGTTCAAGAAGAGTATTGACTAAGGTTGGAGTGACTAATAAGGAATATGGTTTTAAAAGGATAGATACATTGTTGAGAAAATGGAACACTAAGACTATCAAAAGAGGAGTTTAAAGGGGGTCTGCAAGTTTTATAGGGGTCTCGAAGAAGGTTTCTCAATAGCGATTGCTTCCTTGTCATGGCGGACACGAAAGGATCATTATTTTGAGTAAACAAATAAGTGACCTCGTGCATGAATCAGAGTAGCGCAGCGGGATGGTGGCAGATGATGCTTAAAAATAGTAAGAGGTGCGTGAGAAGAACTATCTTACTCATGACCTAATGATTACTACGAAGACCAGTTCTTTAAAAAAAACATCAAAGGTTTCGTTCTTGTGATTATCCGGTAAAAGAATGCAATGATCATTCAGAGTTGGGAGTATAGGGTCGAACAAAGGAAGTTGGACCAAGGAAATGAGAGGTGGTTGAATTATGTTTTCAAGTTAGGGTACCAACCTTGAAGAAAGGAAGTAAGCGTAGGTGTTTATTTCTAGAAGAGAATTCAAGATCTGGGTCTGATAGGGTAAGAGTAAGAGTTGGTGGATAAGTAAGTGTCTAAGTCGGGAGGAGAATATGTGAAGAGATTTCCTTGGTCTAGTTATTCGACTAGGACGAGTGAGTTTCTCAAAGAGGTTGGAAAAAATAAAGCCAAATCGGGCAATCTTAGTTTGAGGTGTATTGTAGAGTTGCTTAGTGCAAAACAGACTAGAGATTTGGAGTCAATGGAAGTTATGGTTCAGTGGTTTAGTGGAATGATGGTTACGAGTTAAGGGATCAAAAATGAGGACAGGATGCCAAAACAATATGGCAATGGAATCAGTTGATAGTTTTAAATTGGAACTGGAAAAGTTTGTTGCCTTGGTTGAAGCCAGCAAAGGAAGTAAGATGTTATGAGTGTCATTATACGTAAAAGTGGTCAAGAATGTTGATGGTGATGAAGTATGAATATAACAAGAGAGCGGGGAGTTTTGTAAATCTATATACAAATAATCTACACCCCCATTTTGATTTCATTAATTGAATTTCGTTTGTTGATGTTGATGGCTAGAACTCAAGAGTGATCAATTCAGTAGAGTGATGCTTAAAAGAGAGAACAAAGTGATGTGAAGTGATAACTACATGCTTTAGTTTAAGACTTGAAGTCATTTGAGACTTTGATAAAAACCTACAAGAGGTAGTGGAGAGCATATGATAGACGAGTCGGTATATCAAATACAAGTTGGTTGGGCAGGTAAGAAGGAACATCCCAGTTTTAAGGTTGTAGGTTGGAAGTTACTTCAAGAGTAGTGACTAAACCAATCTACACAGTTGAACACATATTGCTTAGCACAGAGGCAAAGTTTCCAGTTACTATAGGTGTTGGAGTCGTTTTATTAGTTATGTCTAAGTGGTAGCTATCAGATCCAATGAGGAAAATGTAGTTTTCTTCCCATCTCGTTGGTGAATTTTCGAGGTTGAAAATTTTTTTTGTTGGGGAGAATGTAAGACCCACTTTAATTTTGTCCTAATATTTAAGGGTCTCTCTTAGTTAGTTGGGCCTAAGGTTGGCCCATAGGGCATCCTAAAACCCCTAAACCAGCCTAACCCTCTCATGTTCTGCCACTTTGCAAAATAAACCACCTTACTCCTCTTTTCCCCTCAAACAATGCTCTGCTAAGGCTCCAAGCTCATTCAGATTCAAGTCCGCTCAACCTCATTCTCTGTTCCACGTAAGTTGTTCTTTCGCTCACGCTCTTTCTTTTCCAACTTGTTTTCATAGTTCGTGTTAGGGTTCACCACAGTAATCTCGTTTTCATTCTGTGCCATTGTTCTTAGCTCTTGAGTATGCTCCTGGAGCTGTTGGGTTCGTTGTCGTAGGTGCCTGTGCTTTCCACTAGCATCTGTCCAGGTGAGAGAAGCTAGGATTTTTCATGCTTTTATAAATAATGTGCTTGTTTTGGTTTTGTTGGGTGCTCTTGATAATTTGATGTGCTTTTGATGGTGTGAAAATAATCGGTGTATTGTTTCTGGATGGATTTTTGGCTTTACATGCATGAGAGCAGGTGAGATCTACTATGCTCACCTAAACGAGTTGTTTCTCGCCCAAACGGGAAGCTCTCGCCTAAGCAAGAATGGCAGTAACTCGCCCCCTTTAGTTTCGAGTGCTCACCTGAGCGAAGGCCTCTCGCTTGAGCAAGATAGGCTAGCTTGAGCGAGAACTCGAAGTACTCTTTGTTTTCAATCTCGCTTAAGCAAAAGCTTTTCGCTTGAGCGGGAGACCCTGTCGCCTGAGCGAGAGCTCCTTAGCTTGAGCGAGATTGATAGCACAGTTGTTTAAATGTTTGTATGCTCCAATGATTGATTTGTTCACCCTTTTAAAGCATGAAATATGATGCCAACATTTTATACAACGTGCTTGGGTTTTCTAAAATTTATGTTTTTGGGATTTTGTGTTTTAGATGTTGAAACCAGTGAAAATCTGTCAGTTTAGCTTAAGCGAGATCAGTCTAGCTTAAGCGAGAACTTCTAGCTTAAGCGAGAACTTCTAGCTTATGCGAGGTCAGTCTAGCTTAAGCGAGACCAGTCTAGCTTAAGCGAAATCAGTCTAGCTTAAGTGAGAATTGGTGCAAAATTTTAATTCCTTACTTTAACTTGAACTTGTGGATTGATTCAATTACTTTTAAAAGCATGAATTGGGCGAATGGGTTTGAGTAGAATGGTTTATGGTCTGTGATTGATAAGTCTAACATGACCTTGGCATGTGACTTGTATGAGATGGTTGGTAATCAAAGTGGCATGGTGTCAGTATGAATTACACTTCTATATTCATGGATTGGGAAGGATGATTTGGAATGGATTCAAAATTGAACATGTATGAAGAAGGATTATAAAGGTTGGCGTGAGATTTATAAGCATGAGAAATATTACATGATTGTTTGAATATGATTGGTATGTTGTCAGGACGTAGTTCCATGAGCCTCTAGGTAAGACCTCATTGTGGTGCTTCAGTGGTCGGGACGTAATTCCATGACCCCTGTTAGTGGGAGTTCATGGTGGTGCCCTATCTATATAATTTAGTAAGGATTCAAGGTAAGGTTGTATCCTGACGCTCTAAGGAGTCAGTTAGTCTCACATAGAGCGGACTAACTCTTGTGGTGAGAGTAGCAAGAGGCTTAAAATTAATCAAGCGCTCACCTTGTGTGGGGGTTGAGACATTATAACATTGTAACACTTAGCTCGGGGGTGAGTAGAGAAATCCACCACAAGTGCAAGCATTTGCTGAATCCGACTAAATTACATCTATCTGGATGAGTCGAGTCTGAGTCTTAGTGTATTGTTTGCAAGGTCATAACATGTTTGGATGAGATATACTGATTGGAATGTGAAATAGCATGTAACTATATGATAAACTGTTTTATACTCTAGCTACCCTTTTGCTTGTTTGATTGCTTGTGTGGGGTTCTTCTCCTTTTGCGATGATCATCAATTTATTGATGTGAGCAGATGCGAGGAACACCCGGGGTCAACAGGGAGGTGATGGTTCCGCTGCGTAGCCCATCTAGGCTGGATTCTATTGTCTTGGGTTTCTCATAGGGCTATGGCCCATGTACTATTTTTGTCCTTTAGTACTTTAATAACTACTGTCAAGTTCTTGTATTATACTTTGTATCTGGCATCGTGGTGTGCATTGGTTTCTTCTATTTTTTTGGATATTGTAAGGAGTAGTGGTTAGACTTTTGAATTTGTTTCTTCTAGTCTATCAGTGTGGCATTTCATTTAAATTAAGAATATTATTTAAATGGAGTGTTACAATAATAATATTTTTATCAAATATATATATATATATATATATATATATATATTTATACATATAACAATTATTTGATAAATATTATCTTTTTAGTGTTTAATAATGAAAAGATAACAAGAAAACATACGAATCTAAATAACTAAATTTTAAAATCCTCATTATATTGTTAAATTTTTAAAAGATTCTTTTATAATGATTTTAAATTTGAAATATTCCGTATTTGTAATATGGTGAACGCAAATATGATATGCTGAAATATCGAATGATAGTTTTCTTGATTGTAACATCTATAATCTTCAATTTCTTTAAATTTGAATCTTTGATTAATATTTATTTTCTTATTACAAATATCTATCTATCTCTCGGTCTCTCTTCCCCCTCTTCTCTATATATATAATTATAAAAAATAATTTTCTATCGTATTATATATATATATATATATATATATATATATATATATATATATAAATAATATGATAATAGAAAAGTATTACGTTAACATATTAATTTAAATAAATTAATCTTTAAAATTCTTATAAAAAAGGTTAAAAGTGTTTAAATCTGAAAGATTTCAAATCAGAAAAAAAAGTTTGGTATGAGTGTAACGTCCCATTTAAATAATAATCTTAATTAAACACAACGTCACATAAAATAATATAAAGAGCAAAGTCATGGAGTATATTGTCACTCCTTACAGTTATCCAGAATAAACTAGGAAAGAAACCAAGGCACACCACGATGCCAATAACAATACGGGAAAGAAGTTTAACAGTATTCAAAATAAATGTTCCAAGAGCAAGGAAATACATGGGCTACAACCCTAAAAGAATGACTTGAAGAAGTGGGATCCAACCCAAGATAAGCTATGCAGCGGAATCTCCATCACCCTGATGACCACGAGGAGTTCTCGCATATGCTCACATCCATAAATTGATGATCATCGCAAAAGGAGAAGAACCACACTTAGAACATACAAACAAGCAAAAGGGTAAGCTAGAGTGGAAAAATATTTTATCATACAATTGCATACAATTTTATAGCCAAAGATACATACATCAACCAAGCATGTGATGACCGATAAGCAATACACTAAGACTCAAGACACGATTATCCGGATACATATAATCAGTCGGATTCACTAGATGTTTGCACTTGTGGTGGCCTATACTGTTCTACAGAGCCAATTGCCAATGGGTTTCACCCTACCACTCACAATGTTAGCCTTCAAACATCTAAGGCCATTATCCTGCCAAAGACTAGGGCCTCCTGCTACTCTCACCATTCACGTCAGTACGCTCTACGTGAGACTAACTGACTCTTTAGAGTGTCAGGATGCAGTCTTTACTTGAATCCTTACTAAATTATATAATGAGGCACCACCACGAACCTTCGTGGAATTACGTCCTAATCATAAGGCACCACCATGAGCTCCCACTAACAAGGATCATGGAATTACATCCTGACCACAACCAACACACTCACACCGGCAACACTCGCTAACCCAAGCTTAACTCAAGGGTTCCTCGTGTTCGTCCGCCATCCCGAGCTCAACTCGAGAGATGCCATTCCGAGCTCAACTCGAGGAATGCCACATGCTTAACCCTTATTCCGAGCTCAACTTAAGGGATACGTTCCGAGCTCAACTCAAGGAACACCAGCAACCCAACCTTGGAAGCATCACTAAACTTTGTAAATCACGCACTCCAAAACAAGCAGCCCCAAATGCATCACAGTATCACCTGACGCATCAATCTTGGCACTAGGTGCATCAGGCCTCTAGATCGCTTGGTGGGGGACACGTACCGCTAGGCCCCTCGTGCCCCTGATGCCTTTGTTCGTGCAGGTGTCACCTGGCGGGACACTCTTTACTGCCAGGCACCACTCATTCCAGTCCTCTCTGAATTGGTCACTATCGCCTGACGGTCTAACCCCACCGCTAGGCGCCCTATCAGTACCTGCGCTGTACTGGTTTGAAGTCACCCAAACTCGTTTTTGTTCTTACTTCAAGACGTCCAAGCTCGTGATAATCTACCCTAATTTATTGTATCACTTCCCAAATGACTAACCCATCATCAAAGTTCCTCATGCCCTTTAATTTCAAAATCTCAATATACTATCAGTTTGCTTCCCATGAGTTAATCTTACTCATCTATACTATGCCCTCATCTAGTTATATTCCAAGCATTATCTTTGTATATAATTTCCCCCTCACAGGTACTTAATGGACTACCAACACTTCCCTCCTAAATCTAAACCAAAACAAAGTGTAAATCATGTTTCTAAACCTTATTCACAAAACTGAACCACTCCTTAATTTTCCTTATACCACACTTCATGTATGCAAAGTCCTATAATGACTAATACCACACCAAATTAGACAACAAACATTCTCATTCCTCATCCCCTAACCTCGTCTATACCTCCCTCATATCAAGGTGTCACTGAATCCATCAAATTCTAAGTTCTAGCCAACTACTTTAATTCATGCATTGAAGTCTTATCAGTTACCCATTCGAAAATATCACACAATATCATTCTTCCTATTCTACTCAAGATTGAAACAGAGCCCCATTTCCTCACTGCATTCCACAGCCACACAATTCTCCACAGTTCGTGGTGGGACCTAGCGGCATATAGCCTCCCGCCAGGCGGTGCAAACAAATTTTGGAAAACCAGAATTACTCCCTACACCTCACTAACCTTCATGTCTTCTTCATCACCATATTTACCAATTCACTCGGGTTTATTACAATTAAATGCGTTCTAATGTTAAATTAACATATAACCATTCACGGTCAATCCAATTTACTGCACTTGATTCCAAAAATCTAAGATTACTCAATTATTTGAACCCAAATTCGAGAACACACCTAAACCATCAACTCACCTCCAATTACCTCCCAATTTCACGATTATTTATTTCTATTTGCTTGGTTAATGATTTTAACACCCTTTTCACTGATCTAGAATTTCCCAGAACCCAGAAAACATAAAAAATGAACCAAACAGACTCGCGTCGTCTGGCGGGTGTTCATCACAGCCAAGCAGTTCATCAAGAAAAACCCAAAATTGGGTTACAAACATGCATCGCCTGGCGGTACAGGGCTTCACAGCCAAGCGGATCCTCTTGGAAACCCAGAATTTCACTGAATTGGCAGTAGTCGCCTAGTGGCTACGAGTAACCCGCCAAGCGGTTTTTGGAATTTTTCCAGAAACTCAAAAATTCAACAGATAGGGGAATCAATCATGCATTTCATACCATACATAATGCAGTTCATGCTTAAACATAAATATCAACGTGTAAAACTCCCCAACTTGGAATTCCTTTGCTTAGAGTTGAATTATGGGTCTTCCCCTTGAACACCAATGCCCATTCCTTTGATTCCTTTGCAAAACATCCCTTCTTTCACACCAGTAGCACATTTTTCTCTTTGAATTTCGTTCCTCACAATTTCCTCTCTAATGGCAACTACCATAACCTTCTTTCTTACCTCTAATTGGCATTTTAATTAGGTCTTCATGTGGGTTAATGGCATAAAAACGAAAATGGTTTAATGTTGGTGTTTATTGCCATTCATGGGCTCATTATGGACTGTTTTTCAGCCACCTCTAGGCTGCCCATTCAGCTAGGGTTTCCTTTAACTTTTTCACATTGAAGCCAAAACTAAATTTAGCAAAAATAAAGTTTAATTCAGGTTCTCCAAGACTTGAACCCACAACCATGCCAATGCCAACTCAATGCTTAACCATTCAACCAATTCATATTTCATGCTAACTAATATAATTCAATGATTATATTATCCATCAACATGATCAACATATATTTAAAACAATAACAAATAAATAACACACAAATGGCATACATAAGACTTGAACCCAAGTCCTATCACATAATTAAGTACTCTCAACCACTTGAGCTAGTACTTTTCCACATCATACAAGTTAGAATTTAATGCCATAAAGGCTCTCTCTACCTGCATTTATTAATTAATTATTTATTTAATTAATTAATTTTCACGGGTCTTACATGCGTGTGCTTATTCATCTAAATTCTTGTATATGATTTTTATACTGTTAGCACACTCTATCTACTTGTGTTTGGCGATGATCATGTATGCGTTCCATGGAAGCAGAGGATGTTGCAGGTGGTTCTGGTGAGACTTAGCATCGGAGAGGGGCTAACTAGGAAAAGCTTTATGGAGTTTTATCAAATGTTTTACTCTTTATGGTTTTGAATAAATTTGTAAACCTTGATTTTGTCAATTTTGAAGTTGTAATCAACTTTTTATATCTTTTGTAGATTTTGATTCTACGAATTTAATAAATGGCTTCAAATTCCATTATTTTTTGGGGAAAAGGCAAAATAAATGAATGAGCATTTATTATCTATCTAATTTTATTTTTATTAATATTCATAATATCCGACCGGGATGTTACAGTCAATATTTGGTTGAGTCGGCCTTGACCTAAATTTGGTCGTATTCAGGCGAGTCAACCCTAGAAAAAATTTGGTCAAATTTGGCCGAGTCGGTCTCGACGACCATTTGGTCATATTTAGCCACGTCGGCCCCAACCGAAATTTGGTCGAATTCAATCAAGTCAGTCTTAACCAAAATTTGGCGGAGTCGACCTTGGCCCAAATTTTGCCATATTCGATCGACTCGGTCCCAGAATAAATTTTCTCTCTTCGACGGAGCCGCTCATGACCGAAATTTGGTAGTATTCAGCCAAGTCGTCTTTGACCAAAATTCGACTGAATTCAATCGAATTGGCCTTTGCCGAAATTTGGCGTAGTCACTCGTGCCCCATATTTGGCTGAGTCAACGCCGGACAAAATTTGGCCATTTTAGAAGAGTTAGTCACGACCAAAATTTGGTTGTATTTAGCCTAGTCAACCCCGGCCAAATTTTTTTGAGTCAACCCGAGCCCAAATTTGGCCATATTCAACCGAGTCAACCCCGACCAAAATTTTGTTGAGTCTTCCCTGACCCAAATTTTCTCGTATTCGGCCATGTTGTCCTTGATAAAAATTTGACCGAATTTTACCGAGTTAGTCTTAACCAAAATTTGTACATATTTGCCGAGTCTATCTCAACCGAAATTCATTCAAATTTGGTTGAGTCGACCCTAACCAAAATTCGGTCAAATTTGACCAAGTCGACCACGAAAAAAATTTTGTTGGTCCTGACCAAAATTCAAACGAGTCAGCCACGACCAAAAGTCAATCGAGTTCGTCTCATGCTGAAATTCGATCATGTTGGCCTCGACCAAAATTATGCCAAATTTGATCGTGTCGACCCTAAGGATGCAAGTTTTAGAAAGTTTATTTTAAATTTCTTTTATAAAAAAATAGATTATGGATTTTGAACATGATCCAAGTGTTTCGATCTGGATTTAAATCGTGATCCAAATGTTTCGATATGGATTTAAATCGTGATCCAAATGTTTCGATATGGATTTAAATCGTGATCCAAATATTTGGATCTAAATTTTTAAAAAATCTAAACTATTTTTGCTGAAAAAAATAGATTTAGATCATAAATCTGATCTAATTATTTAGATCTAAAATTGATGTGGATGTGATTCAAATATTTGGATCTAGATTTTAGGAAAAATCCAAACTACTTTTTCTAAAAAAATAGATTTGATCGAAAATCTGATATAATTATTTGGATCTAAAATTAATGTGGATTGGATCATTAAAAATATTATCCATGACCACTCCTATTAATTAGTGTCGTGGAAAGCTCTTTTTTTACTAGTGCTACTTAATTAAGAGATAAAAGACATAGATAAAAATAAATTGCAAAAAGATTGAAAAGAATAAACAATTTATTCTATCTAATCTTAAACTCTGGTTAAGAAATTATAGTAGAATCACCCGAGAGGCTTAGCACTCTATGGATGATAAAAGTGACATAAAAATAGAAAAAAATATAGGAGAGGATGTGAGAAAAGAGAGGAATAGGAATATTTAAATAGAGATCATTTATGTAAAGAATAAAACATTTAATTATAAAATATTCAAAGAACATTTATCCAACTAAAAAACTATTTTTTTAACATATTTTTATATCTCAAGATAAATTAACTATTTTAGAATTAATCATAATTAAAACAACATTTTAAAGCACACCCATCATAAACTAAACTTAAAGGCTAAATGATGCCATAAATTTACACTCATCGATATGTTATGTTGAAAAATTAATTTATTCAATTTTTTTAATGAAAGTTTCATCTTTTCCACAACTATATAAAGATCAATTCGAAGAAGAAAATAATAAACACGTGTACAAAAATTGAAATAATCATAAAAGAGATTTACAAAAAGAGAAAGAGAGAAAAAGATATATGAGAGAAACATCCGGCTTTGCAACATCTATAGTTATCATCTAGTATGCGTAAATGATGGGTATCTTGAGAGTGTTTAATCTTAAAAAAAAATTAAGAAGATTGATTTCTTCTAATCATAGTTTAATTTTATTATAACAGGTATTAACTCTCAATTGTTTGTTTTGTTAAGTGAATCATTTATAGGAGTATGGTTGTTTGTTTTTTTCGCATTAGTTTGGTGCGATTCTCATGTTTTTATATGTTATTTCTCCCTTTTATGTAACTCTCTATGTGATATATATATGAATGTTGAATATTTGAGTATAAGTCCAATTGTATTTTTATATAAAAGACAAGATCAAGGTAGAATGATGAAGATGTTAAAAATTGTTTATCTTATATTAAAAATATTATATTAAAGTGAAGTTTCTCGTCATTACAAACTTCATACCTAAAATTGTAAGACCTAGATTTCCTGCCCTAAAGCTTTAAGGGCTGCCCTTGAGCTATTGGGCCTTAGGGCTGGCCCAAAAGATAAAGCTACCCGAGTCTGACCTAATTCCACACTTTTCATATTTCTTCTACCTTGGTGCTTAGAGCCACAGCCACACTCTCTTCGTTAGGGTTCCGCTGTGTTGATAGTCCGCCTTCCGTTTGGTCGTTCTCAGCTCACGTAAGTACTCTCAGACTCGTAGTTTTCCTTCCTTGGCCTGTATTTCGTAAGTTGTTGTTAGGGTTCCGAAATGACCCATTCTCACACTGTTTTTCCAGCTTCGAGTCCGTTCCTAGAAGTTGTTCGTCCTTCACAATTTGGGTGTCGAGGTTTTCAGCTAGCTTGTCCAAGTATGGGAAGCTAGAACCTCATTGTTAATGTGTTTGTAAATTGTTTTGCGGTACATATGTATGATTCTTGAACTTGTATGTTGTTTAGATTGCTTGAGGTGGTTGGTGTTGTTGTTGGTATGTGCATATACGACTGTTACAGGCATGGCAGTGGCGGCGACTGTTAAACTCACCCAAGCGAGCATGTCTCGCCTAGGCGAGGTGAGCAGAGGCTCGCCCAGACCTTCTCGTGCAAATGGTCGCCTAGGCGACTTGCTCAATTTCGAGCAAGCAAGCGTCTCGCCCAGGCGAGGCGAGTCTCGCCTAAGCGAGAACGTGCGGAGGCTCCTGTTCCAGATTCGCGAACTCTCGCCTAGGCGGAGAGAACTCGCCTGAGCGAGGGACTCTCGCCTGGGCGAGGCTCCTCAGCCTGAGCGACGGATTGAGCGAGAATGCGTTCAGTTTGGGGTTTTCTTGTCTTTTGGTGGTTGAGCTGTGTTCTATTATACTATTATGTGATGGTATGGGGGGAATTGAGTATGCATATTGGGAGGATATTATATGTGGGGGGATTATGAGCTTGGCATGATCTCTACATGAATTGTATATGATAAGTTGGATACATATGTATGTACGTGTGGTCACAAACTTGGCATGAGCAATAATGAATCTTGGTGGTTGGTAAACCTTTGGTATGGTTGGTATGAGGAGAAACACTTTACTCATGATTGGGAATAACGAGTTGGTAATGATTCAACATATGAGAAAGGGAGATTTGTTATGGGTTTTGATTTGAAATCTTATGTGC
>Ga0214542_1009971_pt1 | contig 14266 bp, 7 predicted proteins | sample CNSS1metaG_FD_160096 | JGI IMG/M metagenome (GOLD analysis project Ga0214542, IMG submission 160096) | Root nodule microbial communities from cowpea collected in UCLA plant growth center, Los Angeles, California, USA - CNSS1 | ecosystem: Host-associated > Plants > Roots > Nodule | place: USA...
CGAGGTACAATTTCTTGGACATGTCATCTCAGCCAAGGGTATTGCAGTGGATCCGGCTAAGATCGAGACAGTGCTTAAGTGGGAGAGGCCTAAGACAATGACCGAGTTGAGAAGTTTCTTGGGCTTGGCAGGATATTACAGGAGATTCGTGGAAGGGTTCTCAAAGAAGGTGAATCCATTGACACAACTCATAAGAAAAGATCAACCATTCTCTTGGATTGAAAAGTGTGAGGAGTGTTTTGAGGACATGAAGAGGTGTTTGACTACCGCTCTAGTGCTAGTGATTCCTGATGTCTTGGGTAGATTTAGAGGAATAAGGGACAAAGAGTAGGTGCGCGTGATAAAATGGACTTGGCACAAACTAGGGTTGGAGCTGTAATTGGGGTGTGGTTCGGCAAACTGTATACATTGTGGGGGTGGTAAATGGAGGGTACCATATTGGTTCATTGTGGTTGTTTCTTTAGAGCATCAAGTAAGGCATGTTCGGGCATGATAATATTCATTTGGGGACATGATTAATGGTACTTGTTGCATTCTGGTTACGATGTTATGACTTAAATACTATGATTGATGCATGAGAGTTGAATTACATGTTTGGGGTCTCTTAAGACCTGTTGAAAATGCCAAAAAACCAGTAGCATTTTGCTACTGGTATAGTGCTTGGCAGTGCGGGGCGAACCGCCAGGCGATAGAGTTCTAAATCAGTGGTAGTGGCCACTTTCTGCAGCCGGCGCCTGGTGGCAAGGAAGGTCCCGCCAGGCGGTGACGGGTTTGGGCAACTTCTGTTTGGTGCTTGGCGCCTGGCGGAGGGGGCGGGCCGCCGGGCGGTTTACGGGCAGTTTTCGCCTAGCGGTGTATAGGCGGCGCCAGGCAATTTTGGTTGTTGTGAAATTGGTTATTGCTTTGATTAGTGGACTTGAAGGACTAAGTTCACTTACCTTTGTGCTTGGGCTTGATGGACTAAGTCCAAAAGGGGTCTGGCATGTGCTTGGTGGTGGGATGGGCATGGAACTAGTTAGTTCCCGTCGGCTACTAATATGCGAGGAGTCTTTAGTATGGTGATTACATGCGTCGGCCACACGATGGGCAAGGAACGGTTATGTTCCCGTTGGCTGCTATTGGGCGAGGAGTCCATAGTGTGGTGATTGCGTGCGTGCCATGGTCCGAGTGAGGGAAGCTTGGATTTTTACTACAGACGAGGAGTCTGTAGGGTTGAACTATGAGCGAGATAGGCTCGTAGGGTTGGGCCACGAAAGGGATAGTTTCGTGGGAGCACAGTAAAATCCCAAGACCTAGTTTCATGTATATGACTCATGAAGGACTATGAGATCAGGGATGGGTAATTTGATGTTGACGCATATGAATAAAATTTATTTTCTTGAGATGGGTGTCATATTTATTTTATATTTATATGTGAATAGCTCACCCTATCTGTTTGTGTGTGGCGATGATCAGATAATTTATTATCCGGTAGCAGATGATGTGACAGGTGAGTCAGGAGACGCTTGAATACAGAGAGCGGGATTATAGGCATTTGAAGACTTTGATCTTTTGATATTTTTCATGTTTTTGAACATTAGCTATTTTGGCTTTTATAGTTTGTAATAAATTTGGATTGCGAACATTTATAATGTATGCAACTTTGTGGTTTTCATTTTCCCGTATTTTGGGAACATGTGATTATAAATGAGGTATTATAAATATTATCGCGTTTTATTTTGTTTTATTTAATTCATTTATATTTATTTAAAAGTAATATTTCTTAGGAATGTTACAACATTAACTTCATTCTTGTAGTCCTTGAATTGAAATAATACTTTACTAATCCATTGTCAGCAACAAGTGCTAAGTATAATACAAATAATTGCTAACTTGGGTGGTCTGTTTTGCACATTGATCAAACCTCATACCAAACCATAATAAAGGTTTACTTTAATGTTTTTTAGTATGGATGAAATTAGCTTCATTTATGAACATGTTTAATTAAAAGAAGACGAAGAACTAAATGAATCCATTGGCATAACTATGTGCTTACTCATTAGTAAATAATTGCAAACCCAGGTTATGTCATTTGCACATATGTAGTCCATGTTAAAAAGACATGACCATGGAGCATTTTCACTTGGAAGGTTAATTACTACAATTTAAAGCTTTAGTTTCCAAGTAGTTGAAGTGACCTTAACTTCATTGTCGTAGTTCTTGAATTTTAATGATAGCAAATGCCTTACTAACCCATAGTCAACACCAACTATTGAGTACAATACAAATAACTGCTAACTCGGGTTGTCTATTTTGCACATTGATCGAATTGTCATACCAAACCATAGTAAGAGTTTACTATAACTGTTTTTAGTATGGATAAAATTACCTTCATTTATGAACATGGTTAATTAAAAGAAGACGAAGAACTAAATGAATCCATTAACATAACTATGTGCTTAGTCATAAGTAAATAAGTGCAAACCTAAGTCATATCATTTGCACATAACTAGTCCATGTGAAGAAAACTTGACCAGGGAGCATTTCTACCTTGATGGTTAATTACTACTATCTAAAGCTTAATTTTCCAAGTATTTTAATTGACATTAACTTTATTGTTGTAGTCCTTCAATTGAAATGACAGGAAATACACTAGCTGCTAACTGAAATAAAAATAAGTGGTAACCCATTTTATTTATTGTGCACATTCATAAAATTGATACCAGATTTCAAAGATTTAAAATAATTGTACAAAGGGTTCATAGTTAATTCATTATAGGTTAGCATTTATTTGTGTGTTTTGTTTTTTTATAATTCTTTTTATAATTTCATGAATGGAAATAATTGAGTGATGACTATTTCTCAACAGCCATTTCCAAGTAAGTGTACTAGTACGTAGTAGTATCAACAAGTGTCGTATTCACAAGGATTAATAAGTATATTGGTAGTTTTATTTTTACGTTTTTAGTTTGTGATAAAAGTGCAAGTAAATATAGATAATAGTAATTAGATAGATTGAGTGAAGTAGGGGCTTTGAATTGATTTCATATCATTTGGGTGAAGTACCATCTTGTTTACTTACTATGCAAATCATTCAATGTCCTAGGAGTATTCTTTCTATGTAGATTTAGGTTCATTCCTAATACACTAGAACCTAAGGACTTCAAAGCTAGTGTGATTCCTCAACTCCTGGTAGAATGAATCCTTGCTTTAATGTGAAGGAATCTCTCCTCCAACATCCCTTCTGGCTACTAAAATAAGCACCAATATAGGTATGATTATTTGATTGGACCACAGTTTGAGACCGGTTTCCCAAATTAATCCAAACCAATTAAATAAATGAATGATCAAGTCATCATTAAGCATAAATCAAACCACAAACAATTGAATTAAAGCAAAGATAAATACCCAAGAAGTAGAAGTTAATAGAATCAGAATCGATTACATCAAACTTGGACACGAGGGAGTTCAACTACTCATAGAATATTACAATGCAATTTCAACAACATCTACACATAACATTCACTAAGAGCATCTCCTTTGTGCCTCATAGACCTTATTCTATCATACTACTACATTTTTGGACCTCCACTCAATGCATATAATGAAGATGAAAGGTCTTTATTTATTGAAATTTTTGGGTGGTGCTCAACCTAATTTTTGGTGCTCAGCCACAGGGGTTATTTCACAAGTGGGTTTTCTTCTCAACTCAGCCCCTTGTCTTGGTGCTAGCATGTGGCCTTTCCTTCTTGGAAGGATTTTCTTGGCTGCTAAGCCTCATGGGTTTGGACTCTAGGTTTCCTTGTAAAGAGGGTTTCCTCATGAGGCTCAACTCCATTTGTTGTGCTTAACTAGAAAGTCATAATATGTTGTTCTGTCTTTTCTACTTCCATGACTCAGTTCAAGTACTGTGGCTCAGCTGCATACTTGATATTTTCTTTTATATTCACTGCAAAACACAAAATATCATTATAATTCATAAAACATAAATTCTAAATCCTTCATTTTGTTTCTTAAGCTAAGGAGGTTTGTTTTATACACAAATAGAACCATTTGATACATGATAAGTGTCAATTTCAAATGGAAAATTTACTTATTCTTGACACTTATTATTGATGTTAAATACTATGTAGTTACCTCAATTGAAGGAGCACTTAATTCTACAACATAATTTGTTACTTGGTTAACAAAGTCCACAAAATGAAGTTTTTTCCTTGCATGTACAACATGGTCATTAACACATACAATTATAAGGGTAACCAACACCCTATGTTCCTCTATTGGAGGACACTCCTCGCTGAAAACATGGCAATTTGTTGGATTGATCAACCATCCTCTTCATCATTTCGTCAATGGTATTCTCCATGATTGTGTCCTCATCACTATTGTCCTCAATGGTCTCCTCATTGGTCTCTTGATTTGGCTCCACATTGTTGTCAACATTGGTCTTCACCTTGACGTCTACATTGGTCTCCACATTGGCCTCCACATTGGTCTCCACATATGCTTTCACACCTAACTTCAATCGCACAATGAGAAGGGAAGCTTTAACTTCTTCATTAATATGAGTAGTTATGTCATGTTTTAAGACCTACATATTTTCCATGACATATGGTTGTGTTAAAGTATAACAATGATTCAAACCACAAAAAATAAATACGATGTTATACCAATAGCATACCTTTACAATATTCCATATTGTAATGTTCATGTACCAAGTGTGTGGATTGGGCATAAAAGTGACAATATTTTTCAATAGTATAGCATAAAAGTCTGACTCATCAATGTCAGGTGCCTCTTAGGGTTCCATTTTTTCTAGCTACCTTTGGTTCTTTGGTTCATACAAATAAAGAAGGTAATCATAGTCATTCGACAACGTAAAAGAAAATGAATTGCATGTTGAATTAAACCTATGAAGCTTCGTATAAGAGTCCTACCTTGTGGGATAAATGTCAAGTGATTATTGGTCACGTCAAGTTTTCCCCCCAAAAGTTGTCTCCTATTACATTGGATGATACACGTTCGCTCTATCACCCACCATATAGACAACAGCCATTGAATACCTCCTACCACCCTATATGAGGTTTTTCAATGTATGCTATACGAAAAGTGTGCACATCCGCTAAAGCTTTCAATGTTGCATTTATCTTCAAGTAGTGCGATGAACATCCATTGGCGAGGTAGAAGGAGAAGTTAATGCTTTCACTTACTACTAGGTACACCCACATTTTATGGACACATTGCACACTCATAGTCCACAAACAAATTAATGAAATTTGGGGTTTTGAATATCAAATAGGTCTTTTCAGTAACCACATATGTTTGCCAATGGATTCATTTTGTTCTTGTCCTTTTAATTTAACATGTTCATCAATGAAGGTAATTTCATCCATACTAAAAAATATTAGACTTAAGACTCAGTGTGCTTTGGTAAGAGGTTTAATTCCATGTGCAGAACTTATATATTGGGTTAGTAGTTATTTGTATTATACTTAACGCATGTTGTTGATAGTGGATCAATAAAGTATCATTTCTATTCAAGGACTACAAAAATGAAGTTAATATCACTTAAAATAGTTCATAACTTAAGTTGTAAACTACAATCATTATAACCCAACAGGTGAAAATGCTTCCTGGTCATCTTTTCTTAAGACAAACTTCTTATGTGCAGATCATATAAGCTATGTTTGCATTTTGTTTTTTTACTTTTGAGTAAGCACATAGGTTTGCTAATGGATTGATTTAGTTGTTCGTATTCTTTTAATTTAACATGTTGTTAAATTGACAAATTGCACAATCATGGCCCATAAACAAATTATTGAAATTTGGGTTTTTCAATATCAAATATTAAGGTTGTTCGTCAAACTTATAACATTTCAAATCCTTTATATAAAACTACATTGATTAAATTGAAAATTTTTCCTTATGATGTTGTATATTTTCAAGTAGATGAAAAACTTAGAAGAGATCAACGTAATAAGATTGAATGACATTTCTTTACTAAATGAAGATGTGGGTATTGGTACTTGTGATCATGAGGTTAGTGTTGGCACAACCAATGTTGATATGCAGTGTGACGAAGTTCCTTGTCCCACTGTTGGAATGTACTTTGATAATGTAGCTGAAGTGAAGAGATTTTATAGAAAGCATGTTGTGAAATCTTGTTTTGGGGTCAGAATATGAACATAAAAAAAAGACAATGAGAACCACTTGAGTTATTTAAAATTAGTTTGTTCTCAGGAAGGAAAATATGTTTCATCAATCTCATCAAAAATGAAGACACACCCCGCTTAAAGAAAGGATGTCCCACATCTATCACAATGATTAAAAAGCAACAAACATGGATGATAACCCTTGTAGTACGTGAACATAATCATGACATTAGTCTTACTAAGTCAAGCTTAATCCAGGGAAATAAAAGGTTGAATTAGCAATTCAAGAGAACCCTTTAGCTTAATGATGAAACAAGTGTTTGTTTAAATAAGAGTTTTAGATCATTAGTATGTGATGTTAGGGGTTTTGAAAACTTAGAATTTGTGGAGCGAGACGCGAGGAACTATACTAGTCAACAAAGGTGTACCTTTGGTAAGGATGGCAATGGGCAAGCATTGTTGGAGCACTTCTCACGAATGATATAATTGAACAAATATTTCTTGAATGAAATTGACTCAGATTCATATATTCGAATAACTAATGTCTTTTAGGTCGATACTAGGAGTTGAGCAACTTGTGTTGATTTTGAGGATGTTGGGTCATTCAATACGACATATCTAACCAATAAGTAGAACATGCCTTTTACACCTTTTGTGGGTGTTAAATATCATGGACAATAAATCCTATTGGGGTGTAGGCTGTTATCTTTAGAAGATACTAAAAAAAGTTGTATGGATTTTTCGTTCTTAGTTGAGATTCATGCGCAATAGGGTTTGAGGAGGCATTATCATTGACCAATGCAAAGCCATGAAAAATGCAATTGGTATTGTCTTCCCCAACACCCAACATCTATGGTGCCTTTGGCACATTAAGAAGAAAGCACCAGAAAAATTACTTAGGTTTTCGAAATTCAAGGATATTAAGCATGATTTGAAGCTTTTGGCATACGAGTCATCTTCTGCTTCTGATTTTGAGTGTGGCTGGGCAAACTTCATAGCCAATTTTCAATTGCAAAGTAATGAATGACTTTATACTCTTTTTGAAGAAAGACACATATGCCTACCATGTTCTTTAAAAAGTGCAAATCAAATACTCTAGGTTAACACTTATCAAATTTTAACCTACCACATAATAATGATAATGGATTCATTTAGATTCTGGGTGTGTTTTAAACACAACTTGTGTGAAACTAATAATGAATGAAATCATAACTCAATGAATAGAATGTTGTAAACATTAAAAGGGATAAAAAAGTGCCCTACCAACAAAATTGGAAACACAACAAGGTTAAAATCATCCCAGTATATTAAACATATAGGACGATTCCAATTTGCCATAAAACTGTTGTCATTGAACTACAAATGTTACATATAAATATTCCATGTTAATATATTTACTTCCTATAAGTAAAATATAAATGAACTTCATTCTCATGTTTGGAAAACAAAAGTGTTGAATCATATTTATGAACATTAATATCGTTATGAATGTTTTTAGGGTCAAGAACCTATTCACAAATATAGCCCTATCGAAATTGTGGAAGCTCTTCCTGTCATGAACAAATAATGTGTTAATAAAAGGTACTACACACCATTTACATGAAAATCCTATGTAATATTGGGTAAAGTTTTTGTAATAACACAATGTAAAGAGGCATGCTTTTCCAATAAACTACAAACCTATTCACTTTAGGTTTATAGGTTACTAAATGAATTAGCCATTGAAAATGATCACTACTTATGTATTATTAACATAGAATTGTAATGTGAATATCAGTAAGCACATAATACTAATATTGGATTCATTTAGTTCCTGTATGTGTTTTAATTTAAGAAGATCATGAATGACGCAAATTTCATTAATACTACAAAATATTTACCAAGTGTTGACCTAATTTTAATGAATTCCCATGTGGAACCCATGGATGAAGAACTTCTCTTGTCAATGGACAACTTATATTCAACTCCTTTCCCACGTTCAAGCACCATCTAAAAGGTGTGACATCAACCTTAGAACGATGTGTGGGTGTCAATACATTATTAACTTCAACAATGTATTTTGTTTGACATTGATGTTCAGTTCTAACCTACAATACCATGAAACACATAAACACCAATTCAAAATAAGGTACAATACATGACACAAAAAACAAATTCATTACTACAACGTTAACATTGGCTAACCTCTTTGTCCACTGATGATTTATGTTTACTGATCTTCTTCTCCACCTTTTCCACTGATGAATTCCGTTTATGTTTACCACTCATTGCAATGAAAAATAATCAACTGAACTCTTCACACTTCACGAAAACAACAAAGACGCAATGGAGAAAAAAAAACATATTTACATTCAATGGCATAATTTGATTTAGAGGCATCCACAAAAGGGCCAACAAGGACCAAAAAACAAAAACAAATTCAGCCCTGTAGTGACTTAGTTAACTGAGTTAATTGAAGAATAAATGTCAATGGCATCATTTTAGGGGTTTGAAGAACAAAAAAATAAATAAAATAGTTACTTAACCATATCCTTTACCCTACATTTGAAACGAAAAATCAACCCTACATTGAAGAGGGTTTTGAAGAACAAAAAGGGTTGAAGACGATGAAAACATGTTGAAGACAAAGAAGAGAGGTTGAAGACGATGAAGAGATTCAAAGAAAGTGCTTGTGCTTTCAGCCTCCCGCTTTCTTCAAAGAAACAACTCAAATCCTTTGTGCCTCCCGCTTACCACCATGGAAATTTGAAAAAATAAAAAATGAATTACATAATTAGTAGTCACGTTAGGTTGTAAACAAAGTTGTCAAAAACTAGTTGTTATAATATCATTTCAATTATTTTATCGTGTAGTGATTCGTGCACATTAAGACACATGACTACATATTTTTCCAACACCAATACGCGAAAATTAATTTTTATTTTTGTTATGAAAAGAGTGATAGTAAACCCTGAAGTACAGTGGTCAACAATACAACAAATAGGTTTTGAAGTCATATCTAAGATTTTAGAAAATTTTAATTTATTAAAATAACAAAAATTATTAGTTAATTTTAAATTATAAATTTTAAAATAAGTACAACGATTAAACAAGTTATATAGTTTAGTTAGGTAGAGTAGTTGGATAACATATGACACATATTGTGTTTAACTTTCACTAGCAATGCTTTATTTTAGACATTTTTAAAATTAAATTTGGAAGATTAATGAATTTGGACTTGTTTCTTTGGACTTTAAGAAGAGCAATGATTGTGAAATAAGGCTTGTGGTATTGATTAGGGTTTTTATTAGTGCTGAAACTTTGGGGTAAGTTATATTTTTTGAGACAGTGTCATTTAGATGTCGATAAAATAAAAGAGAGAAAAATAATGAGTTTTTGAAAGATTAAGCGTAGAACCAGTTAGCAAAACAGTAAAGTATGAAGTGTTAAAGTTGAATTAACAATCTAGGTAAGGAAAACTAATTTGTGTTTATCTTTATTTGTTTATGTTTTTACAAGAGGAGGATGAAAAAGAAAAAAAGTGTGATTAATGTCACTTTCTAGGCCATTGAAAATAGTGAAAGTGAGCTTTCTTCTCAATTAATTGTACACATAAATACATGCATATACAAGATAGGCTTACTATAAACTCAAACTTGAATTCGTTGAAACTATCTAAATAAGAATGCAGAAGATGAAATCAACATATATCCAATCTTTTCTCGAACCACCGTTGTAGTTAGTGACGAATCTAAGATCCTAAGTGAGTGGAGCAATTAGAAATGATTTGGATCTCAATCCAGTAATCTTTTAAAGTAAAAGTAAAGAATTAAGGGTAACAAAATTAAAGGGGGCAAATATATAAGATCGGGTAGCGAACTAATTTTTTTTTCTTCAGATATTAAGTAATAATTTTAACAAAATCAGGGGGTGCGCTTGTCTATCCTTAAGTACACATAGGTCCGCCACCGGTTATAATTTACACAATCATCGGCAAACCAAAGAAGGTATGTCACAATAGTCTGGCAATAGCGATATGTGGTGCCTTCTGTTGTGTTTTACGGTTTCAAATTTAACTTTCCAGTAAAAGACTAACGGTCCATTATATTTGTGTGTTCACCTCATTCAAATTTTTTTCCTACTAAATATTTCACTCACTTTGGCAAAAGATAGTCTAAGTAAGAAAAATAATTGGGATGTCATGTGAGGGTTATTACATATTATGGTTCGTGACATTAGAAAATCCAAAACCTCATTTTCAATGAAGTTAACAGGTAATATATTAAGTTTGATAAACATTATTTTTTTCTCTTATATTTTTTGTATTGTAATTGGTTTTAGTTTCTCTGCCACAAGTTTAAAGTGAGCCATGTAAATTAAATGTCCTGTATTGATATTTGGAAGCTTTTGGTCTTCTTTAATACCTTGAATATCTGAAACTTCATTCAATGAAATGTAGCAAAGTAGAAAGAAGTAAATAACTTTTCCAATTCAATGAACATTTAATAATACATCACTTGAAAATTTTGTGATCTTTGAGAGGTATGTCAGTAATAAGGTCCAGTTTTTAATTACATTATTTGGTTGCACTTGTATAATATAATGGTTATGAAGAAATCGTGCAGCGAATGATTAACTTTTGGACAAAAACAAAGAGGGGGTGAATTGGTTTTAATATTAAAATTTTCTCTGAAATTTTACCATTTAATTTAATATTAGTTCTTTTAAATGCAATGGTAGATACAATAAAGAGATAGGGAACAAGATTTGACACAAGTATTTATACTGGTTCAAAACAAAAGATCCTACATCCAGTTGTTAATCTCTTTAAAACAAAGAGATTAACTCAATCAATAATAATAACAAACTACAATCAAATAATCAAGATAATAGGGAAAAGAAAACACCTCTGTTGAGGAGACAAGAGATGAAAGTAACTTTCTCTAAATCACACAGAGACCTTGACCTAGTTTTCCTAGCAACAACAACAACACTCAATCTTCTAGAAACCCTCTTAGAAAAAGTTATCGTTCTACCCACACTAGGTTTTTCAAAGCACTTTTAAGAACACTCAAATAACGTCTTTGCAAACACAACAATAAGACTCTGGCTCTCAAAAAGGAAAATTCGAAGTTGAACTGCAGTTCTTTAAATAGGGGTTTCGAAAATTAGGTTAAAAAATTGAACAGACATGTTCCAATTGCCAAAGATAATCGATTATCACTTATGATAATCGATTATTCCAGCAGGTTTTCTGAAAACAAGATTTGAACAGAATAATTGATTATTCTGGGAGATAATCGATTATTCCAGTATGTTTTCGAAAAATAAAAGTTTGCACAAATAATCGATTATCATTAGTGATAATCGATTATCATTGTGGATTTTCCAAAAATGAGAGAACCTAGAAAGATGAAATTTATATTGCTGATTTTAATTTAATTAAAATTATTTTACAACAACGGTTAACTTATTTTACAAGATAAATTTTAACATTTAAAAGCTTGTCTTCAATCTTGCTTGGTCATTATTCAAAATCTCTAGGCTTTCTTCTTTTGCCAACAGGTTATGGTTGAAATACACTTTAAATTTGTCATTCTTAAGTGTTAAATACATTATTTTTTCTAATGCATAGATGTAATTTTCACATGTGATAAGGGATTCATCTTCATCAACTAAAATTCTTGTGTGATGGATGTGCATAGGCTTCCTTTTCTTTCTTGCTTGACACAATATTTCATCAACATATTTAATAGACTTTATCAATACCATCAATGGAATGAAAAAAACTGTAATGCAAAACAAAATTAAAGAATCACTATAGAGAGCAAGAAATTTACATTTAAGTTTCACATGTTAATAAAAGAAATTAAAATATATCTTAGTGTGCACTGATAAGTGTCAAGAATAAGTAAATTTTTCATCTGAAATATATACATATCATGTATCAAATGGTGTTATTTGTGTATAAAACAAATCTCCTTAGCTTAAGATATAGAATGAGGTATTTAGAATTTGAGTTTTATGAATTATAATGATATTTTGTTGTTTTGTAATGAATATAAAAGTAAATATCAAGTATGCAATTAAGCCATAGTACTGGAGCTGAGCCATGGAAGAAGAAAAACAAGACAACATCTTTTGACTTTCTAGTTGAGCACAATAAATGGAGCTAAGCCTCGTGAGGAAACCCTCTTAATAAGGAAACCTGAAGCCTAAATCCATGAGACTAAACAACCAAGAAAACCCTTCCAAGAAGGAAAGGCCACGTGCTAAGCACTAGGACAAAGGGCTAAGTTGAGAAGGAAACCCACTTATGACGTAACCTCTATGGTTGATCACCAAAAATTGGGCTGAGCACTGCCCAAAAATTTCTATAAACAAAGACCTAGGGTCTTCATTAGAGGCATTGAGCAGAGGCTGAAAAACGTAGCAGTAGTATGGAATATAATATGTGAGGCACGATAGAGGTGCTTTTAGCGTAAATCTTATGTGTAGATTTTGCGGGGAATTGTAATATTCTATGAGTAGTTGAACTCCCTCATGTCCAAATTTGATATAATCAATCCTGATTCTATATATTCCTACTTCTTGGATATTTATCTTTGCTTTCATTCAATTTTTTGTGGTTTGATTTATGCTTAATGATGACTCGATCACTCATTTATTTAACTGGTTTAGATTGAGTTGGAAAACTAGTCTCAAACTATGGTCTAATCAAATCATCATACATGTACTAGTGCTTATTTAAGTAGCCAAAGGGGATGCTAGAGGAAAGAGTCCAACACATTAAAGCAAGGATTCATTCTACTAGGAGTTGAGGAATCACATTAGGTTTGAAGTCCTTAGTTCTAGTGTATCAAGGATGAACCTAAATCTACATAAAAAGAGTACTCCCAGGACATTGAATGATTTGCATAATTAGTAGACAAGATGGTAGTGGTGTAGTAGAAGAAGATGAGATGAAATCAATTCATGGCCCCTACTCCACTCAATCTATCTAATAACTACTATCTATTTTTATTTACACTCTTTATCACAAACTAAAAACTTAAAAATCAAACTACCAATATACTTGCTAAATCCTTGTAGATATGACACTTGTTAATACTACTACGTACCAGTACACTTGTTGAGAAATGGTTGTTGAGAAACAATCACCATGCACCAAAATAAGCATCACAAAAATGACAATTGCAAACTCCAGAGAATCCAAAACACAATGCAAGTTGAACTTCATTCAATGAAATGTAGGAAAGTAGAAATGAGTAAATAATTTTTCAATTTCAAAGAATAAGAAGAATTTGTTTAACAATAAGTAAACTAAAGTATTATAATGTAAATCACACAAATTAGCCGTAGAACGTACATCATCAATCAATACACATGTGATGTGTATTAGAAAAATAACTTAATTAAGGATTTATTTTATAAATATTATCAAATAAAAATTATGATGCACGAATATGATACATGTATAAAATATAACATGTATCCAATATGTAGATACATTTATTTTAAAAATAATAAGATACGTTACGTGATATATGCATATTGAAAAGTGTACAATAATTCTTAAAAATACGATAAATATATGATTGTTATCGTATGAATCCAAATTAAAATCATATGTACTAAAGTTATCAACATAAAAATTATAAATTATTGTCATCATAAAAATACTACTATTTTATAAATTAGGTACTCATTGATAAATATCCGCAAAATATCCTGCAATATCAGAAACAAATGTGTCAGACACGCATACATAAACTAAATTATCGATGCTTCACAAAATAAGACTATATTTATATGTAAGTTTGACGGTAAGGCTAATAAAATAAAAATAAGGTAAATTATTATTTTTCAAATTTTTTTGCAATAATTTAATTCAACTTTTTTATATTTTGCACAAATATGAACTCTCTTTCTTTACATAAATTATGATATAATTAAAAATATATCTACTTTAATTCATAAACATGATACTTTTTTATTAAAAATTATTATATAATTTAAATTATATGCTATAAATAATATATACACTATTTGAAAATACAAATATATATATATATATATATATATATATATATATATATATATATATATATATATATATATATATATATATATATATATATTTTTTTTTTTTTTCT
>Ga0214542_1009972_pt1 | contig 14265 bp, 3 predicted proteins | sample CNSS1metaG_FD_160096 | JGI IMG/M metagenome (GOLD analysis project Ga0214542, IMG submission 160096) | Root nodule microbial communities from cowpea collected in UCLA plant growth center, Los Angeles, California, USA - CNSS1 | ecosystem: Host-associated > Plants > Roots > Nodule | place: USA...
ACAAATGCGTATCTTGGTGTTTTCACTGTCAAAATTGTAATTTTATAAAAGCAAGCCTCACAACATTAGACAATTCTATAAATAATATAAATTATATATATATATATATATATATATATATATATACATGAAAATGCTTCATTTTAGCAACTAATTTTAGTCACAAAATTATTAGTCATTGACCAATTTATATGCCAATTTACAAAGTAAAAATATTGGTTACTATAATAATCACTATCACGAATAAAAAATTATACTTGGTCACTAAATTAGTCTTTAAAATTAACTACTATAGTTTTGACTACCAAAGGAAATCGATTACTAAAAATTAGCTCTAGATTTTTACTACCAAAATGACTTAGTTTCTAAATTTAGTGGCCAATTATAATTTTTTATTTATAATAGTAACTATTTTAGTAACTAATAATTTTTAAATTTTTAAATTGGTTTCTAAATTAGTTACAATAGTGACTAACAACTTTTGATCACTAGAATTGGTTACTAATTAATATATATATATATATATATATATATATATATATATATATATATATAAATTCAATATAATTTTTTATCTTTTGTTTTAGTTAATAATTATAAATCAAAATTAAAAGAAATAAAAGCTGAACAAAGCTATTAAAGTTAATATTAATTAAATAACTTAAGTTTTATGTGTTGTGGGTTAGATCTATGATTTTTTTATTAAATTCAAACTAAACCAATTCGATTAATAGTAGGTTTTTAACGTGCCATTTAAAAACTAACCTTAAATAAATGCAACGTCACACAAAATAATATAAGACACTAGTCATAGAGTATAACCACTACTCCTTACAGTTATCCCAAAAGAAACCAGAGTGAACTAGGGCACACCACGATGCCATTAACAAAGTCTAATAAGGGATTAATAGTATTTCAAAATAAAGCCCGATGACGAGACAATACATGGGCCATAGCCCTAAAAGAAAAGCCCAAATAAGCGAATCCAACCTAGGCGGGCTATGCAGCGGAGTCACCATTCCCCTGTTGACCACAAGGATTTCTCGCATCTGCTCACATCAATAAATTGATGATCATCGCAAAAGGAGAAAACCACACAAACAGAACATACAACAAACAAAAGGGTAAGTTAGAGCAGAAAACAATTTAGCATACAGTTATATACACCTTCATAATCCAAAATGCATATGTCAACCAATCATGTTATGCCCTGCACACAATACACTAAGACTCGAGACACGAATCATCTAAATACATATAATTAGTCGAATTCAACAGATGCTTACACTTGTAGTGGCCTTTACTGCTCTACCGGGCTAATTGTTCCAGTGTTACATCCCCCACCCACAAGATTAGCCCTTAGAGTGTTTTAGGCCTACTGCTACTCTCACCACTTGAGTCAGTACGCTCTATGTGAGACTAACTGACTCATTAGAGTGTCAGGATGCAATCCTTACCTTGAATCCTTCCTAAATTATATAAATGAGGAACCACCATGAACTCCCACTAACAGGGGTCATGGAATTACGTCATGACCAACTGAGGCCCCACCATGAGATCTCACCTAGCGACCCATGGAATTACACCATAACCAAAATGAGGCACCGTCACGAAACTATCGTGGAATTACAGCCTAACCACTTCAAAATCATGTCTCACCATCCAAATATGTACTTGTCATGCATACCAATCTCATGCCAATATTTATACCTAACCTTCATTCATATTTCATACCAAAACCATACCAAACTCATCATGTTAATTCCATGAACCATTCCATACATGCAACTTTGCTCAAAACATGATTTAACATAATAATCCAACCAAACATGTGACATTCATCCAAGAATAGAGAAGTAACAGAACCAGTACACACTTTCGCCCAACTCCTCGCTCAAGCAGAAAGGTCTTGCTTAGGCAAGAGGGTTCTCTCACTCAGGCGAGCTCCTTTCGCCTAGGCGAGAACTCAAAAAGAGGAACAGTGGCTTCCTGCGATCTCTCACTTAGGCGAGCCCTCCTCGCCTGAGCGAGACTGCACCTCGCTCAAAACGGAGACTCGTCGCTTAAGCGACAGTTCGCGCAAAAAACCAGGACGAGCCTCTATTAGCCTCGTTTGGGCGAGACGTGCTCGCTTGGGCTAGAAAACCAGTGCTCACCACTGTTCTCTCGTGCAACAGCCCAACAAACATAATCCAAATAGCACAATAAGGCATTTCATAAGCTCGCAGCAACACACAAACCATACAATAGTGAAATAGCAGTAAAGCAAGTAGAAAAACGTAATACACAAGTGAACCCTAACTTCCCTTACCTGGAAAGAGCTAGCCAAATGACTCGTATACGCAACCAGTGAGCACAACAATTCTAAGGACAGGCCAAGAAGCTAAAAACTAACGATGAAACAAAACAGGAACGGGGTTACCCCAAAACCCTAACTAGAATTACGAAAATGTGACTGGGGACGAACTAATATGAGCTAAGGAGCAACTTACGTGACTTAGAGAATGAGATTGAGCTAGCTTGAAGATGGCCGAGATCCAAACCCTAGCAGAGGTTTTGTGGAGAGAAAAGGGGAGTGTGAGAGTACTGATTTTTGGCAAGTAAGCAGAAATAAGAGGGGCTAGGTTGCTTTAGGGCCTTGGCACCCTATGAGCCAGCCTTTAGGCCCAATAGATTTAAGGTCAGCCCTTAAACATTAGGAAAAAAATAATTGGGCCTTATAAGATTGGATTCGATCAAATGATAAAAAATATTACAGTTTATTTTATATGTTTAAAAGTAAATATTCTTTTTAATCAAAATAAAAACTTTACCCATTTTTCCTGAATAGAAAAATATGTAGCCCTTTATTAAATTATTTATGTTTAAAAATATTTTCAATCATAAGTTATGGCTTCCTTCTAACCTTTTATACATTATATTTTAGTACAAATGTATTTAAACATTGACGTGTAGAAATAAAACAATAACAGGATATTCGAGTAAGTATAGGATTTAAAGGTTAAGTAAAAAAAATTAATTATTTAATAATGTTATCTTAATTATGTTAAATGGACTATTCACCTATAAGTTTAATGTTGTTGTAATTTTGATAAAAAAGAATAAGGTTAAGATGTAAATACTTTTTGCTGGTGGCAGGAACAAAGAAAAATAGCAATATATTTTGATGTGTTTAACAACACTATTATTCATTTGAGTTCAAATTATTATTACATGATATTGTTCTTCGAAATTAAAACTGAATGATTCAGGAGTGAACAAGGTGCTTGATATCCATAGAGTAAGTAAAAGCTGGATTAGAACCATTGTATGAATTCATCGCAATGATTCGATTTACAGACTCAGTGGGATGGAATTGATCCCAGAATAGGTACGAGGTTCTATTCTTGCATGGTGTTTTATTAGGAATACACAAACCATTCTTCATCGTGGAGCAACAAGAAGCATTTGAAACAGTGAAACATGAAACATCATGAGAAGATAATATGTGTAAACATATTTTGAGGTTTTTTTTCAATTGTAGGCAAATTTGCCTTCGTTATTACAAAAATGGGAAAATTTTTAAAAAATTACGCATTTAGGCAAATCGTGCTGTCCCCACACGTTTTCATCCAAAGAAATCGTGTACTACCAATACGTTTTCCTTGGTTTGGGAGAGTCAACGGGTCAGATTAAGAAATCGTGTGGGTGCCAAACATTTTCATAACAAAATCGTTAGGGGGCCAGACGTTTTCAAACAAAAAACGTTAGGGGACACACATTTTTTTATTAGTAATCGATTAGCAAATCATGTAATCGATTACAAACGTTTTTGTGGTTTTTTTATTACTTTTTGCATGCTATCTTTCGATTTTGTCTCTATCTATTTGATTGTATATTCTATTGTCACAGTTGAACACTTCATGTATTGAGCAACTTTCAAAAATTGATCGAGTATATTTATGTCCAGCATATCAAAAGAATCAAGGAGTCATGATCACTTCAGTGTCAACCTACATATGATATCATGCTTTTAATACTATTTGTCACATGTTTTCACTAAATATTGTAATTAGTTTTTAAACTCAGACAAAAAATAATGTGCCCTAAAAAAATATTAGTTTCATGATTATAAAATGAATTAAAGAAATAAATAGTAAATACTTTTATTATTTAATTCAAGCACACATGCACACCACAATGAATTTGGCCGATGGTTATGATGTTTATGATGTATAATCATGTACTAAGGGAAGGGGGAATAGTTTTAACAGATGTTATCAATAGCACCAACTATATAAACAATTGCAATTGGATCAATAATGGCAGTGTCATCCTTGTTAGGATCATCGTAGTTGTGTACAATGTAATCACATGAGATAGTGACGCTACCATAAACACTGCTGGTGTTGCTGAACCATTTTTGTGACCTCACGATTGGTAATCGATTACATAATCCAGTAATCAATTACCAATAAAAAATGTGTGCCCCTTAACGTTTTCTGCTTGAAAACGTCTGACCCCCAACGAATTTGTTATGAAAACGTTTGGTACCCACACGATTTCTTAATCTGATCTGTTGACTCTCCCGTACCAAGGAAAACGTGTTGGGGTGCACGATTTCTTTGAATGAAAACGTATGAGGACGACACGATTTGCCTAAATGCATAATTTTTTAAAAATTTGTCCATTTTTGTAATTACGAAGGCAAATTTGCCTACAATAGAAAGAAAACCAAATTTTGAATATATCTATGTTTTTAGTTTTTCTTTAATTAAATATCAGTTATTATACCAAGGGAACTTTCTAGGGCTGTGCTGTTAATGAAGATGAATTTGGAATTAGAAGAGAAGTTGGTATTGAATTGATCCACGAGAGATTTGAGCTTTGCGTTGAACATGAACGCAACATTGTTCCTCTCTTCATCACAATAAGATCCATTTTTTCTATTCTTGGAGATGACATTTGGAGTGTAACCAATGCGACCTATTCCAACTAACACAAATTTTCTTGCCCCAAACACAATACTTTTTTATACTCACAACATCAAATAATAAGACAATTGCCTAAACGTGCCAATTTGTAAGACAAAAGAGATAAAAAAAACATAGAAAAAAAATGTAAAATACCTGTATATTTTGAGAGAATTGATTAACAAGAATGTTGGAATAATCTTGAAGGGTATAGATGTAACTTGAAAGGAAGTAATTGTTTATGTAATCACTACCTATATTGATATAATACAAACACTTGTTAAGATGTTGCTCAGCTTTGCCAAAATCTCCAAGGTTGAGGCCAACTGAGTAATGTATAACATTGTGGGCAAGCAACTATAATTTAAAAGCCTGACTCCTACTCTGCATATCAATAAGAATTTGATCATATACAAAATCAACTATTCAGCCAAGGGTTACTTTTGCTTATTTACACTACTTCCGATGGGTTTTCTAATAGTGAAGGATTAAGGGAAAGACATATATGTTGAATGAGAGATGAAAGCAACTTACATATAAAGTATTGAAATCAATTTCAACTCACAATCTTAAGATTATGAGTTTATAAATTTGTGTGAGTTAGTTATCAAGAGAAACTTTCCACTATGATAATACCAATAAATCTTATCGATGATGACATACAACACTAAATGAGACATGAATCTGTCCCACATAAAGAATTAACACTATCTCTAATCCAAAACTTTAAGATAATAAATTTATGGGTTTCTTCCTTATTTGATATTCAACTTTCTTATATATACTCAAAATATATATATATATATATATATATATATATATATATATATATATATATATATATATATATATATATGAATAGACTTGTCTAATGCATATTGTTACACTCATTTAATTAGTGACAAACTCATATAATATATTTTGCTATACTCATTTATTCACTGTATTCTTAGACTCGTGTAATCAATGTAATGTATGAAATGACTCGTCTAATATATTTTTTTGAAATTTACGGTAAATATAAAATAATTTTACTTAAACCCTTGTTAAATCAATAAAGATTTATTAAAAAAGCTTACAAAAATACCTTGAAATATATTTTAAAAATGATTTATTTATATTCGTTTATAAATATGGATAATAATAATAATAATAAGATATGACGTATATAGAATGTAAAAAAATACTTTTTATTATTAAAACAATAGTATTTATAGTAAAAACGAAGGCATTTCTTTATTTATAACGTAATTTATGATGAACAAATAAGATGCTATATAAGTTAAGGTTAAAAAACTATACATTTCTTCCTCTCTTTTACATTAGAGAAGAAGGAAACAATTTTAATGTGCACATTCAATTATTTACTATAAACAGTTAGATATAAAGACAGTAGTAATTAAATTGCTTCTTTCATTATTGGTTCAGAAAAAACACGGTTTGTCCTATAATGAATCATTGAGCAGGTTTGTCCTATACATTCACGTGAACGAAGACTAATTTATTTATAGAAGAATCTGCGCATTCAATTTTTGTTATGACAGAGCACAGACTAATGTTTGGTTGTTTCACAGTTGAGGTCATTGGTTCAGAGAAGCGGCAAAAGGAAAAGGTTTTCAATGAAAACAAGATTTATTGAAAAACTAAACCTGCTGCGTCATTTCTATGGTCCAGTTCAGCTCATTGGTTCAGAAAAGAGGCAAAGAAAAACGCTTTTCAAAGAAAACAATATGCACTGAAAACCTAATCCTGCTGCATCAGAGACCTTAGAAGATATTGCAGAGATTTTGTTTCTTCTTCTCTACTTTGTTTCTTCTTTCTAAATCAAATTTGTTATTCTTTCATAATAAGTTTTCTCAAAGATATAAAAAAGTAACGTAAATAGAAAAATATGAACGTCTTAATGTTTTGTTTTTGTTTTAAACCGATACAGATTAAATTTGAACGTAAATATATAAACATCTTATGGATTATACTTTATAATTACTTTAGAATCTAATAATTTTAAGAAAGAAAAATTCCAACACATTAGAAAGGTCTAAATTCAATTTAACTCCCGACTAAATATATTTTAATTTAAATTACTTAATTATATAAGAAAGAAAAAATCAAAGGTTTATTCATAAACTTTTTCAGAAAACTGCAAAATACTATAATATCAAAAACTAAAACAAATATCATTTTCTTTTGAATTAAGAATATTTTTAATTAAAAAATAATTTACTGGATTTTTATATCATAACATATGTACCTTAGTAATATATTTTATAAGAGTGCTATCTGAATTAAATATTTTAATTTTATTTATCCATGAATTTTATTATTCAGGTGTCATCAACTGTTCATGTATCATTAATTTTTTTTTTTTTAATTATGTGATGGCATAAAACATTTCAAGTGTACTGAAAACACATATCAATAGAGAAAAATAAGTTACTTCACTAAAAGATAAATTTACATATATTTATTAAATCTCCTTAAATTGAACTCACTTACGTAAATAAAAATGGTGAAAACGGTATACTCATTTTTGTCATGTACCAGAGACTTGTTTTAGAGTGAATCTCCCTTAGTTAAAAGTGATACCCAAATACTCATATTTTATATTTTACAATTAATTTCGTATTTATTTTTTAATACCTTTTCTAAAAATTATCAAAAAGCATGGTAAAAAACTAAATCAAAACTAAATATCTTAAGGGTGATCACAGATCTAAGATTTAAATGCATACCCAAATTTTTGGATTAAGTTCAAAATTCAAAATAATTTTTTCACAAAATAAATTTAAATTCTATTTTTCAAATATGGTGTCTTTGAGGTCGACTCATTTGAATTCGTCTGAATTTCGGACAAAACTGACTCAATCGAATTTTGACAAGGACTGATTCGGTCCAATTTCGGCCACGTAGACTAGGCTAAATTTCTACTAGGACCGACTCAACTGAATTTTTCGGTCGAGGCGAATCAATAGGAATTAGGTCAAGCCTTCTCAATCGAACTTTAACTATGTCTGATTAAAACAAAGTCAGCTTAATTTCTGTCACGGTTGACTCAATAAAATTCAGCCAAATTGTGGGGCTGACTCGACCGAATACGACAATATTTCTTTCGGGGCCAACTTGGCCAAATTTTGTTTGGGGCCGACTCAACTGAAATGGTCAAATTTCAGTCGGAGCTGACTCAACCAAATTCAACCAAATTTCGGTAAAGGACAATTCGGCCGAATTTCTACCAAGGTTGACTCGATAGGATTCAGTCAAATTTCGGTCAGGGATGATTCAACTGAATATGATAGTTTTTCGTTGGGAAAGACTCAGTAGAATTGAGCCAAATTTCAGTAGAGGTCGTCTCGACCGAATTTCTACCTAGGCTGAATTTCGGTCATGGTCGACTTGGCATTTTTTCAGTTGGTGCCAAATTTCAGTTGACCTTCAGACAATGCTGACCCATCTTGACCTTGAACCCAGACTGTCCAATATCAACCTTCGATCTGAACAATTTTTTTTGTGATGTCTATAGCTAATGTTTATGTTGTTATATTAATTTATGCTTTAATATTGTCTACTCTTACCATTGATAAAGATGTTCTATATCATGTATATATTTTAATTGTTTTGTATGAAAACAATTATAAAATAATTTGTCATTCTAAAACTATTATTGTGTTATGGAAAACACTTGAACTAAACTTTGCATTTGCAAAGAGAAAAAAATTAGCTTGATATTTATATGAAAAAAAGTGACTAATAATAAATATAATCTTTATCAGATTTATGAATAAAAAGGAGTTTTTCATGTTTCTGAATTTATAAACTTTCTCGTGCTCAACAAGGTTATGAAGTGGTGTCCAAGTGTAATAAGATTATTATTTCTAGACATGTGTTTTGGTTGGTAAATGATATATTTATGATGGTTTGTTTGAGTTAAAAACCTTTATCTTGTAATAAATTATTTTAGTAACTTTTTCTTTGATTATTATAATTTTTGAGAAGTTTGGTTAGAGACCATTCAAATTATAAAATTTTGAGGTACAAAATTAATTAAATAGAGAAGTGATGATACATATCTTTATAAATGAGTGTTTTTGTGTGAAATTCATGGTATTATTTATTATGTAACATCTTCATATAGTGTATGGTGTTAATATAATGGTGTAGTGAAAGAAAGAAAAAAATGTTTTGATATGGTAAATATTATTCTATAAGTTCTACCTTGCCTAACATTATATTAGTGAAATTTTATATCTTGCTTACCATATTTTGAACACAAAAGATTGAGATAAAACTTTTTATGAGTTATGAAAGAAAAAAGAACCACATTTAAAATATTTCAAAGTGTGGGGGTGTCTTGCAATGGTTAACATACCTGTTAATAAAAAAATCTTGGTTATATATTATAAAGTGAATGAATATATACCTCACTGTTTTGCCATCTAATGTAATATTATTTGTGTTTTTTCTAGTTATGGAAATATGTCCAATTTCTTGAGATTATTGAATGATATTTTTAATGTAAATTGGATATTGATTTTGGTGGCACAATATCAACTATTGGTTATGGTTATGTTTTAACCTTGGATGAAGATGTACTATCATGGAAACATGTTAAAAAGTTGTTGTTCTATCATGATCTATTATGCAAGCATAAATTATTATTTTTTTCGATGCATCCTGACAATTAAATTGTTATATTTAAAGTTTTTAGTAAAAATGTCAATAAAATTGGCATATAAGAATGAGAGACAAATGTATTAGAAACTTAATTACTCATGGTTATCTCTCTTGACTTTGTCAGGTCAAAAAGAAATATTGCAGATCTGCTTATCAAAGGGTTGATGCATCAACAACAAGTATTTGAGTCGTCGAGGGGAATGAGACTATAACCCATAAATTAGTTACAACAATGGACACCCATCTCCACATGAATGGCGATCCCATGGAATGGAGTTCAATGGGTAACAACGAAGTTGTTGTTGACTAAAGTACACCAAATAGTTTGATTAAATTTTATGTCTCATTCCTATGACGAGGTGTAATATAAATTGTGGCAATAATTAGGTTGAGGTATGTGCAATATTATGCTTATTTTATAAAATACCTCTTAATAAACCCAATGGTTGAGGTACGTGCGTTATTTTATAAAATACCTCTTAATAAACCCAATGACAATTATTGTAGGGGTGTGAGTCACAAACCACCCTTTGAGGGTTTACCTAGTGAGTGTGATGGTGGGGCCGCTATTGTGAGACATGGGTAAGTCTCTAAGTGACACTCATGAAACAAGATACATGCACAAGATCGTAACGTGCACCCACTGATTAGAACCTATAATGAACACCGATATTGTATGTGTTATTTACTAAAATCCGACCACAAGGGATGTAGTTCAAGACAATCAAGTCTCTGCATTTTCTCGGGTTGAAGTTTATAAACACTAGGTGTAAGGGTCAGACCTGGAAGGTTCCTTACACTGAACTACAATATTTTGTTTAAAAAGATAATATATTTTTTTGTTTTATTTTATTTTTTAAATTATGTGGGGGATTGTTAGAATATTTTATTATAATTTAAAAAATAAATAATTAAAATAAAAATTCTACTGTTACTGAAGTTTTTATAGACCTTTAATTTATGGGTTAATGGTTTTTAATGACTAACGGCTATATTCTTATTGCAATTTACTTCTTTGTCTCCTTTATCTACCTATAAATACCACCTAGGTGCATGGGGAAAAACACAACAAATAGAGACAAAAAACACTAGAGTTTTTCTTAAAAGTGTTATTCTTTATTCTCTATATTATCTTTAAGACAGTGGTGTTCATAACGTTCGGAGATCCTTCGCTGTACTCGATTGATCTGACGGGTTGTTGTATCTTGGGAGAGAAACGCAAATGATTAAAAACACATATGATTGTGTATTGACATATTTGTTTAGCCCTGTGCAGTAGGGGCGTTTTCTCTCTAAGGATAGCGCTATGCGTGCCTCAACCTAGAATATTTCTATTCCTTTCCTTATTTATTTTTTATTTATTATTGTTATTATATTTGTTGATATCTAATTAATATTCATTATTTTATATATATTGTCTCAGTATTATTATTGATCTAATAATTATTATTATATCATTTTATATTTATATTTATATTTTTATTAATATTATTTGAGTAATCATTTTCTAACAGAACTAACACGTGGCACACCATTTAACGTCGTTACTACACCACTAACGAAAAGGACTTGATTGCATCAAATTTCTCAAAATAGGGACCAAATTGAGATAAAAAAATTGAGGGACCAAATTCATATTTTGCTACGAAAATGGAGACCAAAGGTATAATTTAACCTAGATAAAATACATATAATTATTAAATACAGCATTAAGCAAAATGTTTTATGTCCCTAAAAGTATTTGAGGCCAACTTGGCCGATTTCGACCATATTTTGGTTGGGACTGACTTGGTCGATGTTGATCGAATTTTGGTTAAGGTCAACTTGGTTGAATGGTGGTCGGAGTTGAATGGACTGAATTTCATCAAATTTCGGTTGGGGTCGATTCGATTGAATATTAGTTGAGCTTCAGCCAGGATTGACTTGTCTCGACCTTAAACTTTATCTAGACCAACTCATCTCGACCTTCCGTCCAAACCAACTAAAAATATAGATTAAAAATCTGAATTGGATATTTTGTGATTTTCCATATTTGAAAATCCGGATTTAAAAAAAGGATATTCAATAATATAGATCAACTTAAAATCTAAATATAATGAAATCAATTTAAATAGATTATTTTTTAATAAAATGAACTTTAAATGAATTCGATAGGAGAAAAAATAGACCAGATAAAGAAAATTGAAAATTTATGTCCGCATTAATCAAGTAAACACAATTTAATTTAAAATAATTCATTTAAGAAAACAAAATAAAGGCTACCATTCAAAAATTTTCTTTTGAAACTGCAGAATATTATAAACTTTTAAAGGCTGTAACAATTATTTTTTTTTGTCAGGAACCAATTTCTTTTAAATAGATTTACATAACTTTTATGTTCTTAACGTGTATCATTTACCTTTTCAGTTCAATTGATTTTTTTTTAAACAGTACCTTCTAAAATAAATATTTTAATTTTAAGTTTTTTTTACCAGTGCATGAGTATTCGCGTATTTATTATTATTTTTTAATTATATTTGATGATATGTAGAACAGTTAAGAAAAAAATGAATAATCATAATATATATATATATATATATATATATATATATTATTTATAAAACATTCTAAAAATAAAATAAAATTTGTACAAAAAAAGCTAATAATATTAATATCGATATTCAACTCACATTTGAAAAGTATAAATAATTCGTACACATTGACCAAATAAAACTATTCATTGTTAGGTTTATAAAGAGGGGGTTTCACTAGGGAGAAACAACACCAATGAGATCTCAGTCCAACCACATAAGAACTTGACACCACTCTCAACCCAAAACCTTAAAGCGATGGGTTTATGGGCCTTGATCCTTATATAATGCTCTACTTTCTCATTTCTGGTCAATGTGGGACTTAGACTCACACTTGGATTCCTAACAATCTCCCACTCAAGGGTGAGTCCCTTCAACCACATTGGTACACTCCCCCTCCAGCAGAAGCATTCCCAACTACGAGTACTCATTTTTTGTCATTTTCTGTACTTCTGTTCTTTTCTTAACGGGACACGCTTTACCTGGTACCCTTGCTAGGAAGACTTTCGATACTAGGACTATACTGCACTTGTCTAAGCCGGTTTTAACCATCGGCTCTGATACCACTTCTTAGGTTTATAAGGAGGGGGTTTCACTGGGAGATATAACACCAATGAGACCTGAGTCTAACCACATAAGGCATTGACACCAGAAATATAAATACTTCCTAGTGTAGTCATGAACGTAGGCATACACATTGTATGTCGAACCAAGTTAAATTCTCTGTGTCTATTTTTCTCTCCTTTATGCTTCCTTTATTGCCTTGTTCCTAACAATTGGTATCAAAAGCCATTTTTCTTAGTATGCTCTATGGTTGCAACATTGTCTGATCTTCTACATCAAAAAAGATTTGGTTTCTATTTTTTCTTTTGGGGGATCTCAGTTTAGAGAAGTAGTGGGAGCTTTGGTCAAAAGTTGCAGCAGGAGCTTTGGTCAAAAGCAGCAGGAGCTTTCGTCAAAAGCAACAAGAGCAATGGCATTGGAAGAAGGGAAGGTGAGGATTGAGAATTCTGATGGCAGTGACTTCGGGTTCTGGAAGATGCAAATAGAGGACTACCTATATCAGAAGAAGTTGTATCTACCCTTAACAGGGCAGAAGCCAACCGACATGGAGCAGGCAGAATGGGATTTGTTAGATCGGCAAACACTCAGTGTGATCCGGTTGACATTAACCAAGAATGTTGTGTTCAACATCATGAACGAGAATACAACCGTAGATTTGATGAAGGCGTTGTCAAATATGTATGAGAAGCCATCTGTAGCCAATAAAGTGTATTTGATTCGCAGGCTAGTCAACCTAAAACTGGGTGAAGGTAACTCGATTACTAATCATATTAGTGAATTTGATACAATTATTGCGCAGCTGACATTATTGCAAATAACATTTGATGATGAGGTGAAAGCATTAATTTTATTATCATCTCTTCCGGAAAGTTGGAGTGCAACTGTTACTACAGTTAGTAATTCTGCAAGTAATAGTAAGTTGAAGCTTGATAACATCCGTGACTTGATCTTAAGCGAAGATGTTCGCAGGAAAAGTTCAGGGGAATCTTCCAGTTCTAGTTCCGGTTCAGCATTGAGTACTGAAACTAGAGGAAGAAGTAGCCAGAAAGGTCGTAATCAAGGCCGAGGCAGATCAAAGTCTAGAGAGAAATCAAAACCAAAATTCCGGAATGATATCACTTGTTGGAATTGTCAGAAAAGGGGTCACTTTACAAATCAATGTAGGGCTCCAAGGAAGAACAACAACAACAAGAGGCAAGATAGTGATCAATCAGCAAATGCAGCAACTGATGAAATTGAAGATGCACTATTATGTAGTCTAGATTGTTCTATTGATTCATGGATTATGGACTCAGGTGCGTCATTTCATACTACACCTTCTTTAGAACTATTATCTAACTATGTTCCAGGAAAGTTTGGGAAGGTCTACCTTGCAGATGGGAAATCTCTTGATATTATAGGAAGAGGTGATATCAATATCAGAACCTCTAATGGAAGTGTGTGGACTTTGAACAATGTCAGACATATTCCTGCCTTAAAGAGAAACTTAATATCTATAGGGCAGTTGG
>Ga0214542_1009977_pt1 | contig 14260 bp, 9 predicted proteins | sample CNSS1metaG_FD_160096 | JGI IMG/M metagenome (GOLD analysis project Ga0214542, IMG submission 160096) | Root nodule microbial communities from cowpea collected in UCLA plant growth center, Los Angeles, California, USA - CNSS1 | ecosystem: Host-associated > Plants > Roots > Nodule | place: USA...
ATTTAAGGATATGATAATAAAAAATAAGATTTCATTATTATTTTTAGATACATTTCATTGCTATAAATATGACCTACTAATGCATGACAAACACAAACATTTTTATATTCTTATATTTGATTATTGTGGTAAAGTGTACTCAAAATCTTAAAAAACTATTTCATACTACCTAATATTCTTTCTATGACTTTTCATTTCAATCAATATTTTTTATTGGGAATTTTAGTTATGGTTTTGATTCTACCTTCATGTAATTTGTAGATTAATTTCATTTTTGATAGTCTTGTGAAGAAATGAAACATTGCTGTGTGTTTTGCAATCTTCTTCTTCTTTATTCTATGCATTCAAAAAATAATGCTCAATTTTTATTTGTTTAATATTGAAAAGTTAAAGAAGAAATGAAAGAAAACTATTATAACAATGTAATTTTTTTTAGGACTGGTTGTTGCAAAATCACTATATACAGAATCAATAAGAGTTGAGAGTAATGCAATTCCAAATATACAGAATCATTAAGAGTTGAGAGTAATGCAATTCCAAATTGTAATGGATTGAAATGTAGTTTAAAAACTCAATTTTGTATAACATGCTGCAACAGACAAGGATTTAAGAACGGCAAATGTGTCCCAAAAGGAAGTTTTTTTGTTTGTGAATGTCAAAATTAGAATTATATTGTATCAATTTTCATAAGAGAACTAAGATGCTTGCTTTAGCAATTTTATTATGAAGACAAAATAATATATAGGAGTTTGAATAATAAATAATTGCGAAGTAAATTGAATTTTAATTATAATTTTTACCAATTATGTTTTTTAAGTTTGATCAAATTAATCATTCAAACATGAATCTAGTAAAACTGTGAAATCTCCGATGGCTAATATTTTGTAAGATATTAACCACTTTTTTATTTCTTCTGGTTTGTTAGACGAATGATATTATCATATACTAAATAATATACAAATATTACTTTAGAACACAGATAATATACAAACAAACACATTAAACTCTAAAACATACGAAATGACGGAACACATCAAAATACAAAATTAAAAATTGATCGATTAGGAAAAGGGATGCGAACATATAATCTCTGGGTGAAGTAAGAAAAATATTTTTTTATATTTTTTATTTTGTTTGTAATACCAATAATAAATATAAATATAATAATAATAATAATAATAATAATTTAAAAATTATATTTCGTTTTTTAGTATATCGTTATAACTTATTAATAATTGTCATTAAAATCATATCATACAAATATTATCTAATTACAATAATTTAAATCTCATCTCACCAATCACAAAAATATAATACTAAAATGAAAAAAAAATCATTATTATATTAAATTAAATGTATTCCATCTTAAATTTCATTATTATTTAAGTGTTTTTCACCTGCAAAACAAGTATAATATGACTCCCTTTTCAGATGTGTTGAAAAGGAAATATTATTGTGTCTTTTGATCTTCTTTAATTTATGTATTAAAAGATGAGATTTATAGTTTTATATTTGTTTAATGTTTAAAAGAGAAAAAAAAAACAAAGGAAAAATTATTATACTTTTTTTTTTTCAGTATTGGTTGTTGCAGTTTAGGAACTAAACTTTTTACAATAAACTTTAACGAACAAGGAACTAGAAATGACATGTGTGTTAAAAAAATAACATTTTGGTTGTTAATGTCAATAGAATTACGATATTATATCAATTTTTATGAAAGAAGTAAATAAAATCAATGCTTTGAACATCAATTTTATTATAATTACAAATAATATATAGAAATTTAAAGAATAAGAGAGTTTGAACAATAAATAATTATGAAGTAAATTCAATTTTAATTTTGATCTACATGTGTTTTTAAAGTTTCACAAACTAATGGCTTCAATAAAACTACGAAATGTCCCAAGTCTGATATTTTGTAAAATGACTACTTCTTTCCCAATTTTGTTGATAAATGAATATCCTTTTAGTATTTATTAGAAATTACAGCTTCCAAATTCTAAATACATTCTTTAAATAGCAATTTTATTACAATAAAAAATAATATATAAAAATTTAAATAATAAATAATTATAAAATATATTAAATTTAAATTATGTTTTTAAGTTTCATCAAATTAATCTTGATCCAAAAACCTTCAACCATGTCCAAAAGGCAAAAGGCTTGATTTGTTTTGTAATTTTTTGGTTTTCTTGCACGCAATCTTGTGTTTAATATAACATTTCCTGAAATATTGAAAACTCACTAAGAGTTTAATTAATTTTCATAAATTTATTAACATTTTACTTTTATCTGTAAGTTACGATTTTAAAATAATTAAGATCTTTGTGTTTTTCATTTTCCAAGTATTTAATAATTATATAAATTTATTTTATTAGTAACATTTAGGGTATTTGATACCTTTAATCTTATGAATCAAAATAACTTTAAATTAATGAAATAAATATAACTTCAACCACTGTACGTCTACGTGTCACGGTAGGTAGAACGATACGTCTTTGTGCCTTACCTTTGTGTGTATCCACGTCTCCAAACCCATTTGAGTCTCCACGCCTCCGTGCGTCCCTGCACCTTTACGTGTCTTCGTGCCTCCATGTGTCTCTTTGTCTTTGTGCATCTCTGCACCTATGTTATTCTTCGTCCCGTCTTTCTGCACATTTTCGTGCCTATCTGCGCTTTTATGTCTATTCATACTAAATTGCACCTATGCATCTTTGTGCTACACGCCTTTTTCATTTATGTGTCTCCTAGACTCTATGCCTCACTATGGTGATTTGTCTTCATGCGTCTTCGCGTCATATAGTGCTAATTGTAAAGAAGGAATGAGAACAATAGTGTTTGCTTTACAAAAGAAAACTTTATCATTTCTTTTATTATCTTTAACCTTTATCTATTCCTTGCTCGTTCTCGTTTGACAACTTTATTGGCTAACTAAGATTTAGTCCTCTTCCTGGCTCGAAAAATAAGTAAGTGGGATAAACTTTATTAAGGGAAAAAAAGTGAGAAAGTTTTTAAAAATTAAATGATGAAAAAATATTTTAATTATTAAAATACCTTAATTACAGAAATAATTTTGCACGTTCTTTGCGGAGTATTATAAGAATAATAACATAATTATAGATATTATATATATTAATTATAAATACCCTATTTGTGTATATTAAATGTTTTTCCTTTCAATAAAATACAACACATAATTATTTTCATTTGTTTCCTTTGATAATGCATATGCATCAATAAAGTAATGCATAAATAATGTCTTTCTATGGTTAGTAAAATTTAAAATATCCCTTTTAAATTGTGTTTCTGCCTATTTAAACTCTATAATACACTGAAACACTAAAAAGAGAGAGGTAGTTACATAGGTTAGAGATAAAAAGCACTGAAAGAAGGAGTGGAGGAGAGACAGAACAAAACCTTACATTAACACTTAATAATATTTAATAAACATTTAGAAACAGAATAAAAATAATAAATTTATAAGTTATATAATATTATAAGAGAAAAAAAAAACAAGTATGTAAAAAATTCAATATATGTATTTCATTATTTACATAAAGGAGAGAAAAGACAAAAAGAAGATAAACAACACATTACACTAAGTTCATTTTATATGTTTTCAATTTATTTTAGTATAATCTATTTGACAAAAGATTTTTTTCGCATATTTAATTCTATTGGTCCCTTTTCTTATCTTAGATCACATAATTAACCTATTTATCTTTTTCTTTTTGAAAGTTTGTTTTTTTCTAGATTTACTTTTCCTACTAGTTGCATAAGACAAAAAATTGCCTGAGAAATTTGTAATATATATGTTATATTATATATTATTATTTTATGATGTAAAGAAAAGAACAAAATATTTACCTAACCCAAACTCTATGAGTGACAATAGGTTCACCTAAACTTTGAATACTACACATTGTACTAGCAAGGACCAATTCCAGGACTTGATACCTCCACCTTTAGCATAACTTAAAATCACATTATTATAACAAAATGTTCGAAAATGAATCTCCAAATAACTAGTTAGGTCACTTGTATAATTCCATTAAGTAAAAATAGATAAGTTGAAAGTGAAATAATATATTTTTGAAAAAAACTAATAAAAATCAAACCTATTCCTAAATTTCTAGGATGTTGAGAAAATAACAATCCATACATAAATCAACCGGTGTCTTCACAGTACAGGCATAAGATTAATACAGATTCCATCACAGCCTAACTATTTTACTTTAGATTGTTATGTGTTTTTGTAATGAAATTATGTAATTTTCTTAACATGAAAGAATCTGATGATGAAGGCATCTTCACCAAAAATTTTGGAAGGACCAAAATAATATAATTTTTTGATTATTAAATTAAATTATTAATATAATATTTCAAAAAATAATTCTTTAAACTAAATAATTAGATAATTAGATTAGATTATTAGTATAATGTTTTAAAATATATGAAGAAGTAGAATGTATCTATTTTTATCTTCACGCGAATAGCTTCCCTTTAATCATTTAAAAATAAATAAATCTATTATTTTATTTTCCATTTATATATATATTTTTTTCAAAATAATATTAGAATAAAATTTTTTTTCTAATATATTCATAAAAAATGAATTTACAAAAGGCTTGTAAGATAAAAAAAATCATGTTAATAACTCGTAAACTAATATTTTATTATCAGGTAAGATGATAGAGAGTTGTCTTTTTTTTCAAGAAAGAAAGAAAACAAATGAGAAATCAGAAAAAATAAATGAGTTTGTGTCTAATTTTTTTTTTCTTCAAAAAGAAAAACGAAAACATGTGAGAATGAGAGATGAATACAATTTGTGAAAAATTAGAAAGACAATGAGAAATAAATAAAAAGTATCTTAATAAATATTTGGTTTAATGATTTTTTTTTGTTTCTTTATTTGTCCAGACATGTCTAATTGGTTGTCTAATGTTTTTTTAGTCTCAATTTGTTGAAAATTGAAACAGTTAATAAAGATATTTTGTTTTGTTGGTGCAATTAACATAATCCAAGTGTATGAAAAAAAAAATTGATTCGCTTCAAAAAAATTGAATAAAAATAACCAAATTGAGACTAAAAAAACTAGATGACCAACTTTGTTAAGATTAAAGGTTGTATTTTATAAAAAAAAAATCACACAATTTAATTTCCATTAATTTCTAAAATATACTACATATAATTTTTAAAAAATATAAAAATTTAAAAGATATATAGAATTTAAAATAATTTCAAAAATATAAATATAATTTAAAAAAATTCAAAAACATACACATAATTTAAAAAAAAAATCAAAAATATTGGGGGCATGCCCCTCCCCCACCCTGCCCTATCAATGATCGGTCCCTGGCTGTGTCTACGTTATTTAGGAAAACACAAAGTTACAAGTTTAATCCTAAGTTTATTTATGCTTTATACACTACACCATCTTTCACTTTTAATGCATTTCACTCTTCTTTCCCTTTGTGATACCAATGCTGTTTTTTCCAAAATTCTTTTCCCTTTTGCCTATAAAATGATGTATTTTAAATAAATAAATAAATGTATTGTAAAAAATTAAGAAAAAGAAAAACACCATTAGATTGAAAGTTGTAATTTTGTGTTTTCTTGTTAAAGTAACTAGACATTGCACTGTATATATCTCACTCATGCCATCATCCAATTCTTTGACATAATTTCATTACAAATAATTATAAACACTTCACAATCTAAAGTAAAATTGTTAAGTTGTGATCGAATCTGAACTAATCTTATGCATGTGAAGACACTGGTTGAGTTATATATGGATTGTCATTTTTTCAACATTTTAGGAATGTCTTTGATTTTTATTATTTTCTTCAAAAGTATATTATTTCACTATCAACTTTTCTATTTTTACTAAACGAAACTGTACAAGTGTCCTATCCAGTTATTTGGAGATTCTTTTCAAACATTTTATAATAGTTTGATTTTAGAATATGCTAAAGTGGAGGTATCCAGTGGTAGAATCACTGCTTGCTAGTATAATGTGTAACGTACATATTTTAGGTGAACCTACTAACTCATGAAGATAAAGTTTGGGTTAGGTAAATATATTTTTCTTTTTCTTGCATTGTAAAAGAATAATATATAATCTAACACATATCTTGGGAATTTCTTAAGCAAATTTTTGTTTTATATAGCCAGTAGAAAAGTAAATATATTAAAAACAAAGTTGCCGAACAAAAATAAAGTAGGTCATGTGTATCTAACATGAGAAAATGAATGGAATTAAATATGTGAAAAAATCCAACGTCAGCCAAATGGATATACATGATATTAAAATAAATTAAAAACATATAAGATGAATTTAGTGTGTCAACAGTAATTTTAAATGCTCCGATGAAATGACAACAGTAATTTAATTGTTTTTGAAATGACGAAATTAGAAGTATATCTAAAATTATTTTAAAATTTTTGGATAATTAAATTAGAAATGCATCTAAATTAGTTTTGAAATTTTGGGATAACAAATTACAAATGTATCTAGAGTGACTATAAAAATTTAAAATATCCAAATTAGAAGTGTATCTCAAGTGATTTTAAAATCTTAGAATAACCAAATTAGATAGAGATGCATCTAAATTGATTTTAAAATATTGGAATAATCAAATTAGAAATGCATCTAAAGTAGTTTTAAAATTTGGAAATAACTAAATTAGAAATACATTTAAAATGATTTTAAAAACTTGGAATAACCAAATGAATAGTGCATCTAAAATGGTTTTAATATTTTTATTATTTATCATTATTAAAAAGTTTATATTAGTTTAGAATATATTTATTTTTTATATTTAATGAAGATATGGTGCACACAAGAAAATATGAGATGTTGAATGATAAAAAGATGAAGTATGATTAATAATAAAATAGGGGTGTGAAATGTAAAATAGAGATTAGCCCAAAAAAAACTAACAGGGTATAAATAATGAACGTGGGGGTACAAACAGCAAATAAAAATCTAATAACATGGAATGCAACTAAGTAAAACGTAGGGGTACGCAGAGAAAACGTGGGTGCAACCAATGCTTAGCATACAGGTGTGTGTGGTGTGCAAAATAAGGCACCCAAAAAGAGAGGAGTTAAAATTTCTAAAGAGTAGCTGAACGGACATGTGTTTTTGAATTTGGATAAATATAAATAAATTAATATAGATAAAACGGATGAGTATTAATGATTGGGTTCGAATTTTAAATTAAAATGTCGACCCGACCCGACCCGATATAAAAATTAATGTTATAATTTTTAAATATGGAATTGTAAGTTTTATTTTTAGATGTGATGAAACTGTATTAGTTTTATATTTTCAGAAACCCTATCTGTGTAGCCGTCGCAGATGTTGTCTTCCCACACAACAAACCCTAGTTTGCACACATGTAAATTTTTCTTCCCTTCCCTCTGTAGAAGATTATTGGTGCCGTTACAGTTTCATGTCCAGTGAGGAGGAAGATGAAGATGAAGATGAAATGTTAAGTGGCCCTGAACCCACATTTTCTATGAAGATTTGGGAGATTGATGCTGCTCAACTTCTTTCATTATCATTGTGTGCAACAAATTTATATTATTCTGATTTATTTTATTCTTTCTTACAATTTTGCATTTTTTGATTCTCAGAAACGAGATATATATTGTTATCCTTCATTTCATATTTTATTAATCTTTGAAGTTTAAAATGATTCTTCCTTCCACAACCAAACATAGAGGAGGTGGTTTTTATTAATTTTTCTAATTTGTAAAAAAAAATTAGCAATTAGTACAGGAAAGGATCAAGGAGAGGAAATTGTTCAATTACGAGAATATATTAAGTCGAGTCCTCACCACCTCTTTAATCATCTAACTTGCTTGTCCCAAACGAGATTTAAAAATGCAGAAACATAGTGGAAACAACTTAATGGAATGAATCAGAAGCGAGAGGACGGAAGTGGTTGTGCAGATAGAAAGTGGGAGAAAAGAGAAAGAGCTTGCTGTGGTTTATAAACTGGAACCTGGTGGCCAGCACCTCTGACGGAGGCAAAAGTGAGACCACCCTCGTACTCCTCCACCCACCCCGCCACTTCTCTTTCTTCAAACCAAACTCTCCACTTTTCCGTCACATTCAGATTCAACTCTCGCAAACTGTATCTCGTTGATATCAGTGGAACTCTACCATCAGTATCTCCACTGCATGCACAAATGTATATACATGTTAAAATATCATCATTTGAACTCATCATGCAAATAATTATAAGTATACCTGTATATCCAAATGCGTAAACCGGCACGCAAGAGTTTCTGAATCACCGGGAGAACTGTGGTTGGCGAGTCATTCCAATTTTTTATTTTTGTGCTTCATCACAAAAATAACAATGTTAATTTAATTATCTAAAATTAGCAATGAAATAAATACATGTCATATTATCAGAATAGGCACCTGCATACGGTGTGGGGTTGAGACATGTTAGGGAGGTATGCATGAATGGCCTTCTGGACGTCCATCTTATTGAAATACTTCTGCACGTGAATTACTTCACATGGATCGTATCCCGTTGACGGCATCATATTCCAGATATCCTAAAATAAAGCACAAAATAATTTACTTTCTCCACAATATATATATAATTATATTATTAACTAAGAAATGGATGAGTTCTAAATCGGAAAAATTATACTTACAAATTCAGAGACAGCATACGGAGCAACATTAGGCGTGTCTGAAAGTGGTTTGTCATAGTCAGCCGGACAGACAGGAGAGTAGATACTGAATATATTTATATCAGTATAGGCCTCTAGAAAGTTGCCCACGTTCTGGCTACATTCCTTCGTCTGCTCCTTTCTCGTGAAATCGCACGTCTCTCTTATGCCATCATATACTTGCTTTGTAATGATGGCATGACACAGAGCAAAATCAAACACGCCTTTTAAATCTGTGACATAGTTAATCACAGCATTTCCTACCTGCATTTCAATTACACAAAATTCATCAGTTATAAGCTGTCAAATTTAATATAAATATGTATTTTATTTTTTGAGTTTATCTAATTAGTTTAAAAGTGAGCAATCATATTACCATGAATCCCTTCAGATTTATGTAAGGGCCGTTCCTGTTTCCTTCATGTATGACCTCGGCCAGCTGAGGAGCATAATGTCCTATGATTTCAAACATAAAAAACCGCATTAGAACATGTGGAACTATCTATAATTGCAACTTTATCACTTCAATGAAATTAGTTAGTAAATTATTGATTAAATGTAGAGATTAGAAAAGTACCTCCATAGCTCTCTCCTACGATGTAAAATTCATGAGATTTGAATCTTGGAAATCTCTTGAACCAACCAACTAAGAAAGCATAGTTATCAAGAGCAACAACTTGATCACCGAGCTTACTTAAGTCTTCGGAATTATTAGTGTAAGAAAAACCCACACTAATAGGTGATTCCAAGAATATGATATTGGCAACTAGAATTGAAACACCAACACCCAAATTACATATACAACCGATTAACCAAATAAATATCTAAAATTTACGACAATCATATTATAATATTGTATACCTCTGTTCCAGGAGTATCTGTTGAACGTAAGACGCTCATGACCATCAACAAGAAAAGGACCAATCTCCTGGGCTGCTCCAAAAGCAATTGACGAACAACCAGGTCCTGTGCAGGTATCAGAAAATTAATTTATCACTTAGCATGACTTGAAAATGAAATAAAATGAAAAACAGAGGAGTGGACATATATGGTTCACGCATACCTCCACTAAGCCAAAGCACAAGAGGTTTATCCGACGGAGCCTCTTGAGCTTCAAAAAACCAATAAAATAGTGCTTTGTCTTCTTCTTCTCTTAGCTTCACGTAACCAGCATAATGATCAAATTTTACCGGTGGTTGTCCCGGCAAATTTGTCACCTTATCATCCCGTATGTTATAGCCGGCGGAATATTCAGCTCCGGCGGCAACGTTGCTCAACAGAAAGACAACGAGTAAGATTTCCATAGCCATTGCTGTTGGACGTGTAGAGATATCAGGAGAGAGAGAGAAACGAAAAGCTATAGAGTTCAAGTGAGTGATGAAGTGATGAAGTGAGTGATGAAGTGATGTTATTTATAGAGTTGAAGGTGCCAACACTGAAAGACAACATGTCATGGTCTTTACTTATTGTGATATTCTTTGAAAGTTGCTATATTCTCTGTTCGCTTTAGCTTCATTTTCTTTCGATCCAATCTGTTAGTCTCTAACAAGAGCTTGAATTAAGCAGATGTTTAGCCGGTGATTGACGTAATTAACGTTGTTGAATGTAATTAAGGAGTGAGTCTTGATTTGGAGCAGAATGTGTGTGAAATGGGAAAAAGAAAGAATAGTTAGAGAGGTTCCCCACCACACCTGAAATGGTTATAAAGGAGAAAGAAGACACTACCTAATAAGAGGGCTAGCTAGGCATTAAAATTAGGTGATTCATGGACCATACTACCGCGGGGTTTGATTTAATATAATAAAGAAGAAAAGTTATTTGTATAGGAGGAAATAAGTTTTTGTACTGTACAGTATTATGTTGTTACAGAAAGGGAAATAAGGGTTGTTCTATTATCTGCGAGGATTGAAAAGTTGAAACATATAATTCTGGATTCAGCTTTATATGTAGTCTCTTTATGAAAAGTAAAAGAAATGGTGCAAAAGCAGGGAAATTTCAAAGAAGTATTGGTGTTGAGAGATGAACTAGCCGACCAAATTCTTAGTCTGAAAGATTGGCCATGGATGACAGAAGCATTAATAAAGTTAGTCAATATTAAAGTTTACTTAGTAAAAGTTAAATATAACATAATATAACAATTAATTAGATCACCAACACAGCACACGGAAGTTGTAAGGTGGTTTAGGATAAAGTTTAGTTAAGTTTAGAAGAGAAAGTGCGACATTATAAGTTCAACTCATTTTATAATAAAGTAGTAACAGTATAGAAGTAGGATCAGGTTATAGGGCTAAGATTGAACGTAACACCAACTGAAAAACGACATGACAGGAATTCTGCGTATTGAAAAGGAAAAGATTGAGAGATAGAAAACATGGAATGGATAGTTCTGCACATGCAAACAAAAGTGGCCAAGTTGCAATAACCTCTACTTATTTCAAACATACCGAACCACTTTATTCTTTGTCTTCTTTTATTATCAATTGCACTAATTAAACTGCAATATGGGTATGGGAAGCAAAATGTGGGGGAACATAGGTGCATGAGGTAAGAATAGTGCTTTTAACAATGGGTTGCAGCAAGTAAACCGTGGGAGTGCAGTAAACAAAAGTAAAGATGCCCGGGCGCAAAACGTGGGCTGCAAGGAGCAACTATGCAAGGGCTTTATATGTTTCTTCTTTTGAATCTATCATTATAACTTAATATTTATTGTAATTAAATTAAAATTATATCATTAAATGTTGTCTAATTATAATATTTTTATTAATGAAAATATTTGGCTATAGTTAATAGGTTTAATTATGTTTTAAGCTCATGATAATTTTGAAATTTTCTAATAGAGTAGCTAATAAATTCTTGTGGTCAATTTGAGTTGGAGCTGTCAAAACGGATAATCCGACCTGACCTCACTCGACCCACCACGGGTTGATCACTTAATGAGTCAACCCAACCCGGTTCACTTATTAGCGAGTCAAAAAAATCCTAATTCAACCCGACCCATCGCGGGTTGGTGGGTTAAACGGGTTGGCTCACATACTCACTTAATTAAAAAAATATTTTTTTATATATTTTTTTTATTCAAAACTAGATTATAATTCTAATTAAAATCTAAATAAACTTTAATACACTCTAAATACAGACCAAAATTACAAAAATACAAATTGTCTATGTGTTGGCTAAAAAAAAAAAACCTAACATGACCCAAATACAAAACCCAACTTAGAAAAAAAATACTTGTGTGACCCTTTATTTGCGGTTTGGTGAGCTAACCCGGCTCAATACGGGTTCAACCCGGATGAATCGGGTTCTAGGTGAGCCGGGTCAAAAATCAACCCGTATTGAAATTTGTAAAAAAATTTAATCCAACCCGGCCCAAACCCATGGTGAGCCCGAGTTGGCTCGCGAGTTCCAACCCATTTTAACACGTGAAATGATTCATTTTTCTTTTAAAACTTTATGTATTTTCAGCAAAGTACAAGTGCATGAATAATACCTGTGTCTTTCTTTATTTCCCTAAACTCGGTTACAGTTTTGCCAAAAATAAATATATGATATTTCAATTTTTTATTTTTATTTAAGGTATTAGTTATATGATAAACAATAGAAAGATGTTTGATGAAGTATATTATTTTTTATCTGAACATTCTTGTCGTTGAAATATTTTATTTGTGTTTGTAATATATTATTTTTTAATGAAATACAAGGTTAAATTATTTGAATTTGATCAAATAGGGTTTCTTGAAAGACAAAGTAGGAGCATCCAAATTAAGGAAACGGAAAATTTGGCTAAAAAGAAAAAAAAATGAGGATAATTATTTTAAATGTTACTTTATTAAAAATAAGAATGGTACATTTTTACATTGACATATGAAAATACGGTAAAAATAGGATACAATAAAAAATATTGTCTATAACTTTTTTTATGTCATGATACAATAAAAATTTTTGTTACTAGTTCTATGCTAAACCAAAATAAAGTTTCATTATTCTACTTTTTCTATTTTTATCTAAAATTTCAGTGAAAGAGATAAAAATACAAAATAATAATGAGTGAAATAAGTTGTACCTTCAATATGGTTTAGGCTTAACACGTGAATTGATTCATTTTTCTTTTAAAATTTTATGTATTTTTAGCAAAGTACAAGTGCATGAATAATACTTGTGTTTTTCTTTATTTTCCTAAACTCGGTTACAGTTTTGCCAAAAATAAATATATGATATTTCATTTTTTTATTTTTATTTAAGGTATTAGTTATACGATAAACGATAGAAAGATGTTTGATGAAGTATATTATTTTTTATCTGAACATTCTTGTCGTTGAAATATTTTATTTGTGTTTGTAATATATTATTTTTTAATGGAATACAAGGTTAAATTATTTGAATTTGATCAAATAGGGTTTCTTGAAAAACAAAATAGCAGCATCCAGACTAAGGAAAGGAAAAATTTGGCTAAAAAGAAAAAAAAATGAGGATAATTTTTTTAAATGTTACTTTATTAAAAATAAGTGTGGTACATTTTTACACTGACATATGAAAACACGATACAATAAAAAATATTGTCTATAATTTTTTTATGTGATGATACAATAAAAGTTTTTGTTACTAGTTTTATGCTAAACCAAAATAAAGTTTTATTATTCTACTTTTTCTATTTTTATCTCAAATTTTAATGAAAGAGATAAAAATACAAAATAATAATAAGTGAAATAAGTTGTACTTTCAATATGCTTTAGGCTTAATTCATTTTTCTTTTAAAACTTTATGTATTCTTAGCAAAGTACAAGTACATGAATAATACCTGTGTCTTTCTTTATTTCCCTAAACTCGGTTACAGTTTTGCTAAAAATAAATATATGATATTTCATTTTTTTATTTTTATTTAAGGTATTAGTTATACGATAAACGATAGAAAGATGTTTGATGAAGTATATTATTTTTTATCTGAACATCCTTGTCGTTGAAATATTTTATTTGTGTTTGTAATATATTATTTTTTAATTAAATACAAGGTTAAATTATTTGAATTTGATCAAATAGGGTTTCTTGAAAAACAAAATAGCAGCATCCAGATGAAGGAAAGGGAAAATTTGGCTAAAAAGAAAAAAAAAAGAAATAATTTTTTTAAATGTTACTTTATTAAAAATAAGAATGGTACATTTTTACATTGACATATGAAAACACAGTAAAAATAGGATACAATAAAAAATATTGTCTATAATTTTTTTTATGTGATGATACAATAAAAGTTTTTGTTACTAGTTTTATTTTAAACCAAAATAAAGTTTTATTATTCTACTTTTTCTATTTTTATCTAAAATTTCAGTGAAAGAGATAAAAATACAAAATAATAATGAGTGAAATAAGTTGTACCTTCCATATGGTTTAGGTTTAACACGTGAAATGATTCATTTTTCTTTTAAAACTGTATGTATTTTTAGCAAAGTACAAGTGCATGAATAATACCTGTGTCTTTCTTTATTTCCCTAAACTCGGTTACAGTTTTGCCAAAAATAAATATATGATATTTCAATTTTTTATTTTTATTTAAGGTATTAGTTATATG
>Ga0214542_1009980_pt1 | contig 14256 bp, 5 predicted proteins | sample CNSS1metaG_FD_160096 | JGI IMG/M metagenome (GOLD analysis project Ga0214542, IMG submission 160096) | Root nodule microbial communities from cowpea collected in UCLA plant growth center, Los Angeles, California, USA - CNSS1 | ecosystem: Host-associated > Plants > Roots > Nodule | place: USA...
GAATAAGGACATAGTTCTGTGGTACACAATAGGATTTCATCACATACCATGTCAAGAGGACTATCCTATAATGCCTACTGTGTCATCAAGTTTTGATTTGAAGCCTGTTAATTTCTTTGAGAGAAATCCGATCCTTGCAGTGCCTCCCAATTTTGAGGAAGATTTACCGGCTTCTAAAGCTCATGATTCAGCTTGAGATTCCATTATTGGCTCAACAATCATGATTGTAGGAAGAAGACCCCACAAGAATGTCTACCATTGGTCGAAATAAATTTTATCAGTTTGTACGTTATCTTATTTTTATTCTGTACGCTACTTATATTTTGGAGTAATGTTTCTCATCTTTATTAATAAGCAATAAAGACAAACAAGCATCGCCTTATATTATCACTATTGGACAAGCATATCTGTTTCCATTTTGGTATTGACTAAAGATCTAGAGGATAGTCTTTTAGTGCAACGATTTTCTTAGCCAAATTAACATATTTCTAAATAGGACTTAATATTCTTAATGTTTCTACGTTGATGGGAGACAAAGAGACTACCATCCTTCTGATTTTAAACCTGTAAGGATTCTCATTAATCTTTAAGGAGCCAAACTAATTTTCATTTTCAGTTTCACCACGGGTGGTATAAAGACCCACTAAATTTAGATCACTTCTATGAGTTCAACTAAATGTAAATAAATAAATAATATGTATAACCCACGTTAAAAAAATAAAATTTCTAATCATCTCCCACTTGGACTTCATATTCATTTATGCATTTATATTACATGAAAATAACATGTAATGTGATCCTAATCATATATATTCCCAACTATAGTAAAAACAAATTCTTTATAGAGATCAAAACAAAACGTAATATATATATATATATATATATATATATATATATATATATATATATTGTACCAAACATTATCATAATAGAATTATGAACATCAACTTTATTTATGCAAAAAATCCAAATAATATAAATATTTGGAAAACAAATAATTAAAGAAGACATTTGACATAAATGAGTAAACGAAGGTACTATAAGGAGTTACATCCATATGAACAATGTGCTCATGAAAGACTTAGGCATCATGAAAACCTAAGGTACTCCTATTATTATTTGGAATAGAGAACCATAGAGTTAATATCACAATATATTTTCAATGATCTTTCAATGCAATCGACCACATGTAAATTAGTGATAAAATTTCACAGTCATATTTCATGGTTAGATGCCTCAAAACAAGCAATGAACTCTGCAACCATGGTTGAAGAAGCTATGATAGTCTGTTTAACCGACTTCCAAGAGATAGATCTTTCGGCCAACATAAAGATGTATCTAGATGTTGAGCACTTGTTGTCTTCACATCCAACATAATCAGAGTCAGAGTACCTAATGATCTATAAATTGTCAGACTTCTGATAAGTGAGCGGATGCCCTTTTATTCTCTTCAAATAACACATTACATGATTTACTGCCTTCCAATGTTGCATCCAAGGATTACTCAAGTATCTGCACAAAACACCCACTATAAATAATATGTCAGGACAAATACATACTTGAACATACATTAGACTGCCAATAGCCAAAGCATAGGGTATCTTTTGCATCTCATTTCTTTCGAGGTCATTATTAGGGCACTATTTGAGGCTAAATTTGTCTCCTTTAGCTATAAAGGTATCTCCTGGTTTACTATTTTTCATGCCTAATATTTCTAAAACTTTATTAATATAACTCTCGTGTGATAACCTTTGGATAGCATGAGAACGATCTCTTAGTGTCTTAATATCTAATACAAAAGAGGCTTCACCAAGAACTTTCATTTCAAAATTCTTTGTCGAAGTTTCATGCAATAAGCATGTATCGCTGTTAGCAAGTAGTATATCATAGACATATAAAACCGATAATATATATTTACTCTCACTGAATTTATGATAAACAAAATCATCAACTATATTTATCTCAAAGCCATATGAGGTAATAACTTGATGAAATTTATAATACCATTGACGAGAAGCTTGTTTGAGACCATAGATGGATTTCTTTAGTTTGCATACCATTAACTCCGAGTCACTGAAAACTACTTCACAACAACCATTTCCCAACAAGTGCACTGGTGCGTAGTAGTAAGTGTCATATCCATAAGGATTTAACAAGTATATTGGTAGTTTGATTTTTAGATTTTTGGTTTTGATAAAGAATGCAAGTAAAAATAGATTGAGTGGATATGACACTTACTAATTAAATAGATTGAGTGGAGTATGAGCTATGAATTGATTTCATCTCATCTTCTTTTACTAAATCATTATCATCTTGTTTACTTACTATGCAAATCATTTAATGTTCTGGGAGTACTCTTTCTGTTGGGAATAGTCCAAGAATAGTCCAAGTGTGAGTCAAAGTCCCACATTGGATATAATAGACAAAGTTAAACACTATATAAGAATAAAGACCCATAACAACATTGCCTTAAGGTTTTGGTGTAAAAGTGGTGTCTAAGGTCTTATATGTGTAAGACTAATGTCATATAACCATATAGAACCACAATCTCTCAATGACTATAACTATGCCATGACTATGACTATAAACCATATATGAAAAAATATAACCTATCAGTGGTATTAGAGCCGATGGTTCAGAGTGACTGACTGCATAACCATAACCATAACAAAAAAGGGGTCACCGATGTGACTGACCGCATAACCATAACCAAAGGGGTCACTCATACACCTGAAGGGAAATATACCATATGAAAAAAAGAAAAAAAAACAAGGGACTCACCCTTGAGGGGAGATGTTGGGAATAGTCCAAGAATAGTCCAAGTGAAAGAAGTAGAAGTATATAGAATTAGAATTGATTACATCAAAATTGGACACAAGGGAGTTCAGCTACTCATAGAATATTACAATGCAATTCCAACAGCATCTACACATAAGATTTACACTTAGAGGATTTCCTTTCTGCTTCACAAGCCTTATTCTCTCATACTACTACATTTCTGACACCACTCAATGCCTAGAATGAAGACATGAGGTCTTTATTTATAGAAATTTTTGTATAGTGCTCAACCATAGGGGTTTCTTCACAAGTGGGTTTCTTTCTCAGCCCCTTGTCTTGGTGCTTAGCACGTGACCTTTCCCTTTTAAGAGGGTTTTCTTGGCTGCTCAGTCTCATGGTTTTGTGCTCCAGATTTCCTTACAAGGAAGGTTTCCTTGTGAGCCTCATCTTCATTTATTGTGCTCAATCAGAAAGTTGAAATATGTTGTCTTGTCTTGTCAACTTTTGTGGCTCAGCTGCATTCTTGATATTTTCTTTTATATTTACTGCAAAACAACAAAATATCATTACAATTCATAAAATTCTATTTCTCAATACCTCATTTTGTATCTTGAGTTTAAGGAGGTTTGTTTTATATATAAATAGCTCCATTTGATACATGATAAGTGTCAATTTCATATGAAAAATTTACTTATTCTTTACACTTATTAGTCATCATATATAAAATTTTCTGGTTGCATGATATAAATTGTTTCTTCATTGCCATTATTTAGAAACACGGTTTTAACATTTATCTGATGGAGCTCTAAATCATAATGAGCTACTAGTGCAATTATTATTCTAAAAGAATCCTTTGAAGAAACTGGAGAAAAGGTTTCTTTAGAATCAATGCCTTCTTTTTTAGTGAAGCCTTTAACAACTAAACAAGCCTTATATCTCTCGATATTACCTTTTGAGTCCCTCTTGGTTTTAAATATCCACTTACAATTTCACACCTTCAGGTAATTCCCCGAGATCCCAAATTTTATTCTCTTGCGTAAACTTCATCTCATCCTTCATGGCATCAATCCACTTTTAAGAGTTAGAACTACACATAGCTTGACAGAAGTTGATTAGATCATCCTTTGTTAAACCAATGTCACCCTCATGTTCTTGGAGAAACACAATATAATCATCTCGAATCACATTTCTCCTCTCTTTAGTGGATCTTCTAATGGCACTTCTTGAGGTTGTTGAGCTTGTTCTATTGGTATTTGAGTGAGAACCTTAACATTGTCTTGTGTTGGAACAATGTCATGAATGAATCCATCATTGTCATCTATTACTAGGTTAGGTACTGGAATGGTAATAGGCATATGGACTTGATCATTGTCAACAACAGGTTCCTCCTCAAAGACAACATTCCTTATGTTCTTTTCCTTCCCAAACTCAACATCCTCAAGAAATATTGCATTTCTCGTCTCAAAGAATGATTTAATAGTGGGATTGTAAAATATATAGCCCTAAGGGCGTTTAGGATAGCCTACTAATAACAACTAACAGTCCTTGATTCCAACTTGCTTTCATGCGGCCTGTAAGGATGCGCCTTAGCTAGATAACCTCAAATGCATAAATGTTTTAGGCTTGGTGTAACATCCCGTCAAGATATTATGGATTATTAAATAAATAAAATAAATAAATAAAAACAACGCGCATTTAATAATACCTCATTTTCCCAAAACACAGGAAAATTTAAAACTTTATTAAACAATCGAATAAAGTCTAAGAATTCCAAAATCATAATGTTATAAAATTACCCATCAGGGTTTACAACTGTTTTCAAAAGCAATAAAGAAAACATAAGCATTTCCCAAGTCTAACCCCTCTCCGCGGCTAAGCGTCACCTGAGCCACCTGCATCAACAACATCTGCTCCCATGTACCGCGTACACGATCATCGCCACACACACGCAGATAGGGTGAGCTTAACAATTAAATCACATATATAAAGTTACAGTAATATAAGCATATAAACACATGAGACTATACATAACATAGACATCTCACATTGCCCCATTCTTTAATTCCTACCATCTGAACCCCAATCAGATTATTCGTGGTCTACAACGTCTAAGGATTACTTCAAGGTGACTTGCTGCCATACCTATCGGCCACAACCGATAGAGCACGTGCGGGATTCTGCAAACTACTTTACTTGGTATCCTATTTAAGAGATAAACTGCAGTTTTAAGTGTTTCTCTCCACAATGACTCTAGTAAGGAAGAATGATTAATCATACTTCTCACAATATCTATAAGAGTCATGTTTCTACGTTCTGCAGTACCGTTCATGCTTGGTTTACCATGAATATTATTTTGAGGAACAATGCCACATTCCCTTAGGAAAAGTGCGAAAATCCCTAGACGTTGTTCACCTGATCCATCATATCTACCGTATGTCACAACCGAAATCGCGACAGGATGACGAATCAAAAATAAAATATTAAAAAGAGTTTTGGAGTTGCCACCATAGTTATTATAGGAAACTATGGAAAACCATAAAAAAAAGCAAGGTCTACGAAAATAGAGTTTGGGTACGGGAGTTGCTTATGCGTAAGGAAGGTGTTAGCACCCTACCACGCCCGTCCTAAGACGATACCTTTAATTAGAATACAAATGGTTGTGGTCTCTTTTAAATCTTTATTTTCCAAAATAATAAAACAAGAAAATTCAAAAGAAACAAAAAAAAAGATTTTTATTTTTTTGGGTCCGACAAGGATTAATCTTTGCTCCTACGTATCTTCATTCATAATGGAGAATCAGGGTCATGTAGTTTTTTATGAAAAAATTTTTAAAGAAAACAATTTGTTCGAAGATGTTGATATCATTTTTTTTAATATTTGAAAATTTTGTATTTTTTTTTAGTAATCTTATAGAAGAGTTAAGGTATTAAGTACTAAGACGACGTGAGCGATCACACGAGCACTTATACATTTTAAAAGTTAAAAGGGTATTTAAATTATTTATTTATTATTATTTTCTTTAAAGAAAAACTTATGAAATAAGATATGATACCAAAAAAGCGTGACTATTATATATCCATAATTTATGAAAACATTAGAAAAATAAATAGATAAATAAATAGAAGATTAGGAAATAACGTTTAGGATTAAATATATTATTTTATTATTTGTAAATAAATAAAAAAGTTATAAAAAAAAACTTAATATGAAAAACATGGCACAACATATTCATAAAATGTTAAAACATGAGATCGCTCACTTATTCATAACTAATGAACCCCAAAATGCATGATAGTAATGCTTTTTCCACACCAAGAAGAAATGGTGAAAACATCAACTTCAACAAAGATCATAACCAAATCTCAACAAAGACCACATAACACAACAAGAATTAAAATTTGTGAACCTGGACGAGAGATTGGATTTACAATAGTTGCGTTGGAACACCAAGAAGCACGTGGGGGTGTTGATTGAAGGTGAGTGGGTTTTTTATATGCGAGGGTTAATAGAAATTGTGTGCTTAGGGTAAGAGAGAGGTCTCCAGAATTTCGAGGGAAAAAAATGTTTTTATTCTTTTGCTTGATGGGTTTATATAAACAAAATTATAAATCTAATGTAATCTCGTAATAAATTCAGTCTTGATTATAAAGAAAATTAAAAGGCAAGAATTGGTCTTAATATTATCACATTATGGAAATCAAATCACAGAAAAAATAGAGCACAAAATCAAACATGATCATGAAAATTGATTCTAATTAGTAAGAGATATTGCTTAGAATCATATTACTACTTTTTTATCTGGAGAAGAGGTGTCATAAAATCAGATCACAAAATCAGAGTAAATGACTCTAAATATTAGAACAAATTCTGTTTCTAATTATTAGACTAACTTCTTTATCTAGAGTAGAAACGACAAATCCTAGAACAGGGGTGAGAATATTAAATTTTGGGCTGCTATTAGCTGCAAAAAAAAATGATCTAGGTGGATAGAGTATTTTAGGCTAAAGCATCAAAAGAAAATACATAAAAGATTAAAGCAGTATTTTTCTTTTTATTTATTATTATTATTATCATTTAAAAAAGAAAAAATTACTTTTTTTATTTTTTTTATTTTTTATTTGTTTAGTTTTTTTTTAAATATACTTTTATTATTAATTATTCTATTATTTTTATTAAGCCGGACGAAATCGGGTGTTGACACCGTAATATTCACCACCACGGTCATATTTGACATCATTAATTTTCTTTCCAACTTGACGTTAAACTTCAGCTTTAAAAGTTAAAATGTCATAAGGATTGGGACTTCTCATAAATCTAAGGGTTTAAAAATCTCATCTAACACTAGCCTTTGAATTCTCTATTTAGAGATATGGCCTAAACATTTATGCCATAAAATGGCTGAGTTCTCATTTATTTTACACTTCGTACCACGAGAATTAATATGACAAATGTCTTTATTGGAACTAACTACATCTAGCAAGTATAGATTATCAATTAAAGAACCAAAACCAACAACATTTGAATTTTGATAAACACTTAATTTATTATTTCCAAATGAAGAAGAAAAACCAAAATTTTCCAAACTAGAGATAGAAATTAAGTTTCTCCTAAAAGATGATACAACAAAAGTCTAAAATAAATCCAAACAAAATTCAATTTTCAACTGTAATCTTAATGTTCCAATAGCCTATATTATGACCTTGTTGCCATCGCCCACATATATAAATCTTTCATTATCACTTAGAGGTCGACTCCAAAGGAAACCTCTATTGAGAAGTGCTTTCTGCAGCATCCTTATATATTCTTCTTTCTCTTCCTATTTTGAGAGTTTGACGCTAAATCAACACTTTCAGTCTTCTCTCTTTGCTGCCTTTGTTCCTCTTCTACTAAATTGATTATTTATTTTAATAACATTTGTTAATCATTAGTTCATTTCACACGTTTTGAGATTGCATTAGAGGGTAATCCACAAATATATAATAGGATAAGGTTTGTCAAAATATAGTAAAAGAGCATTAAAGTGAACCTTTCTTCTAACAATATTTACCAGCAAAAAAACCTTTCTTCACATCAAACATATCAAAACTCAATAAAATATGTAAGTGGAAGGTCATTAAAACTCTAGAAGATCAAAATCAAAGTAACAAGTAGTCCTCTTGTTGAAAAGATGTTAGCAAGATGAAAGGTTATAAAATACCAATTAGAATGGTCCGAGAATTGAAATGAAAGGTAAATTAAAATGGTCCCACATTATAAACTCCTTTATATCTATAAGAAATAACAAGTGAGAAATTGACATGATTCCTTTATACTCCTTTAAGAAAAAGATATAGTAATTAAATAATAGAGAATGGAGAGTTTGTGGTGTAATTCAAAAATACAAGTCATTTGAAAAATATAAATGATTGTACAAGAAAAATAATAGTAATTGTACTATATATATGATTGGTTAGTCGACCACCGGTCGATTGAGATTACTTCAAAGAAGATTTGTCTAACGTAGGTTACAACATGACTTTCCTCGATTGTGGTCTGTTAGTGTTGATGTAACACATACGGTAGTGACGGATTGCTCGATCGCCAGTCAGTTGAGATTACTTCAAAAAAGGTTTGCAAGTTATGAACAACATCAACTTTGAAGAGTATCGCACCCAAAGCCAACAGTTGGACTGCCCCCAGGACTCCACCCTAAGGTCCAGTTATCCAAATTATGCAGCAGCAATCAGTAGTCGCTCGGTCGCTCAACGGTCACCTTGCAATGTTTGCAGTTGGACTACCCTAGGATTCCACCTTGGGTCCATTTATACAAGTTATGAGTAACAACTATTGGTTGCTCGATCGTCAAGCGATCTCCTCCCAATAACGTGTTATGTCATTTGCATAACAACGTTGCCTAGGAGGCAGCACCAAATGATAGAAAGAATAAATAAGCAGCTTCGTAATTGTTGTAAATAGGTCAGTAATTAGGTTTAACAAAGGAAACTGGGCTTTGATTAGACCAACCCTAATCACAGACTTATGTAGAAAACTATAAATACAAGTCAAAGGTATGGTTGTTAGGACTTTTCTCTCACATTTACTATAACATTTATTTCTTTCGACCCATCAAACCTTAGTTGACTTAAGCATCAAAATGCCCTTAGCTGACTTAAGCATCAAAGTGCCCTTAGCAAGTACACACGATTGGAGGAACGAACAACTAGAGCGAAGGATAGAAGACTCGGTGAATTGTTTTAGTAGATGTTCAACCCTTACACCCAAAACAGTAATAATTACCGTAATAAAATAGAATATATAAAATGTATTATATCAAAACTATAGTACTCCTTATTTGTTGTTAAAAAATAATTTTCCAGTTTATATATACTTATTGATAACTAGAGGCTTAATGAACTAGAAAAAACTTGAAAAACTAAAATGAAAGGATAAAAGTAAGACTAATGAATGTATTTAAATTTTTACTTTTAAACAGAATGAAAGAACAAAATACACTGCTTCATTGACCAAACAGAAAGAGTTCTGGTAACTATAGGATATACAAAAGCCAATATTAGTGAAAGGTGACAAATAGGAAAATGATGTTCACCTCAAAACCTTCTTGCTTCAGAGCTTCAATACACTTAGTGGTCAATCAAGTGTCAGGTGTAACATCCCTAAGGAATATTACTGATATTAAATAAATGAAATTGGAAAATACAATAAATGCCGCATTGTATATAACCAATTTCCCAAAACACGGGAAATATAAAACTTTAAGGGATGTTACATCAGGAAGCCCATCACCAAACTCAATTTTTGCCTGCAACCAGGAATTGAATTTTGAATTAATTTTTTTATAAAATTACATCTAATCATGTTAAGAATTCAAATTGAATTCTAAACTACTATAATAAGTCTTGTTAGTTGGTAATTATTTGGCACAATATGTTATTTGGATAAAAATAAAGGTACAAATGTGCCATTTTTTATCTTAAAAGATAAATAATGCTATCTACATAGGTACGTGGCACATTATGCTATTATGTTATTTGTGGAAACTCTTGCTTTTAGTGTGTTATTTGGGTGAAAATTTCTTACAACTCCTTTTATTATTCGTATGCACGAGAGGAGAGTGGATGGAATGAAGGTAACTTTGGACATGTAGGTTGCATTTGTCACATTGCACACAATTTTATTAAGCAGTTCAAGAGTACAACACTTAAGAAAGACCTTGTAAATATAATTAAATAATTATTCTCTCAAAACAAAATTTTAAAATTAAATTAACTACTTTGTATCTTAACTTGTTTCATTGTTTCATTGTGTATGCAACATACAAAATGACATTCTTGCACAAACTACTATTACAACATAATAAGGAAAGTCAATCTAGAAGCACCAAATTGGATTGATGAAATTTTTAGAAATAAGTGGGCATTTGCATGGAATGGTAGATGATGAGGTCATTTAATGATCAACTTAGTTGACAGATAAAATTGGATTGATGAAATTTTTAGAAATAAGTTGGCATTTGCATGGAATGGTAGATGATGAGGTCACTTAATGATCAACTTAGTTGACAAATAAATTCAATCCTAAAATAATCTTCCAATATATATATTCGATGTAACATTTTTTTTACAAAAAGATAGAGGGAAGTTATAACAATGATTAATGTTGATCATGTATAATCCGAAGTTGCATCAAAGGCATTAGATAATGTTCATTCTATAAGCGCAAATGGCTTGGATGATTTGGTGCTTGAAGATTTGATGGAGAAACATGAAGTCATTACCTTGAAACATGTTGGAACCATGTTTAAATTGATGAAGGTGTGAAGATTTGGTGTTTCACGTTGATCAAGCCTTATGTGCATGTGCTATATGTGGATTAGTCATGAAGAAAACAAGCTTGAAGATTGGAATTCATATTGTAAACCATTTAGCATTGTATATATGTATGAGGTCTTATTTGTGTCTTTTAATCTATTGAAATGTTTTTCAACATGTTAAATGATGTCTTTTAATTCATTGAATGACTTTTTAACAAATTAAAAGGTTTCCTGTAATAGCTTTAGTTGTTACATATTCAATCAGTTGATTTATTTTGGAATTGACTGATTTCACTTAAGATAAGTGAAACCAACCAATTGATTCAAAAATCAACATGTTGAATTCATAACAGTTTGACTATAAAGTGTGTTTTTTCTCGAAAGAGAGGTAAGGATTACCATTTTGAGTGCGAAACTTTCTAGAATTCGTGGAATACTCTCTCTTTCATGATCATATTGATGTGCATATGTTGAAGATTGATCTTAGATCCTTCTTGGAGGTTTTTGCATGGTTTTTAAAGCTTGGAGGAAGAGGTTTGGTAGGCTAGGTTGTGCCACCACTTAGGTTTGATCTTTTTCAAGCTTCTGGGTTGTGCCTGGTGGTTTTCCAAGTCTGCAAGGGTAGACTTGTTGTGCTTGTGTTGATTCTTGTGTGATTCAAGAGTCATAGGTTGTAGTTTTGCATATTTTGAAAGTGTAATCTTGTAAACTTTGTAAATCTTTTGAAATAGTGTCAAGTCAGGCTCGGGTTGCCTTGGCAAACTAGATGTAGCTCAGGTTTGAGTGAACCAGTATAAAAATCTTGTGTATTGTGCTTGTCTCTAACTCTTCTCACTTGATTTGCACTTTAAAGTTTAAAGAAATTTGGTTTGAACCATCTTTTTAATATTCTTGTGTGTTCTGGCATGATCTGAAGCTTTGCTCATATTTGTATTACTCATTGGAATAAATCTTGTTTGATCTTTCATATTGTTTTTGGTTTAAATCACAAATTCCCATTTCTGCAGTTTAGTTTTTTAGTTGATTATTTTTGTGATTTAATTTGTTGATTCACACAGTACTATATCTATTTAATGAAATCAATCGATTGTCTTTATTTTTGATCGGTTAAAAGTGTGCAGTCTAACAGCTTTTGCATCTTCTGGTTGATTTAATTCAAGTTAAAATTGTTTTAAGCTTTTAAAAGTTACCTTATTTTTTAATTAGCCGATTCAACCCCCCTTCTTGGCATTTCACCCATTTCAATGATTGCACATTCAAAATCAAACACTCAGAGTATTTGAATTTGACAAAAGTAACAAGAGGTTCTTGGTCAAGGAGATGATTAACCCAAAAGAGTTTTGACTAGTAAGAAAACGTGTCGCTAGATTAGACAAACGATGGTGCAATTATAGGAAGTTCCAAAAATTGCACTTAGTATATTCTAATGTGTTTATTGCTTGTACACATATTTGTTATGATTTTGACATATAGATTAATCTTGTGTACAAATTGGATGAAATGGAGCCTACAATAATTTGTTTGGCAATCTTAGGTATAAAGATTATGAACAAACACATAGAGGTCAATAAGTGTACCACAATCCAACAAATAAAAAAAGCTTCAAAGGTCGTCCAAATCTTTAAGAATTGGATTGAAATAAACATTGGAAAACGAAGTCTTCCAAAGTGATGGTTGTATTGTCAAACACCATGGTACATAAAAAACAATTATCTCAGGAGTCCTACTATTTGATATTCAACTCTCAATCACTAATGTAAAAGGGTTTTATAACGTCACTAGTTTCATGTCAAATGTAGCAAAATTTGACGTTAAAATGGGCGGTGACATTTTTGTAAATATTTTGTCAAAATTGACGTCAGACATCCTCATAACAAACATCAATTTTGAATTTGATGTCAGACCAAGGGTAGTCCGATGCCCTTTAACGTCTATTAGCCCTAGGTCCTACATCCTTTAGCGTCTATGGGCCCTAAGTTTGACGTCCTTTACTGTCTATTATAAAGGAGTCCCTGATTTAGACTCAAGTTTTCATTCTCCCCGATTGCATTTCACATTAAGGTTGATATTTTCATTCACATGTACCGTACAGGTTGCATTTTTGTGATTTTGCATTTTGACTCAAATTTTTTTTGTATTTGAATCTTGAGTGTTTAGGTCTAAGATGTTGGTCACATATTCAGAGTTGTGAAAATTTAGGGTTAAAAACTTCAAATTAGTCACAAACTCTAAGGTTTTTTTTTTGGTAGTATTTTTCACTCATTTTTCCATATTTTATAGCTTTATTTAAGATACTGATTACTTGGAAAATTTTGAAAATTTTTGAGGTTATTTCTTGAATTGTATATTAATTTTCAATGATTTCAATGAAGGAAAATATTAACACAAAAAATTTAAAAAAAAATAATAACGCACAAATTGACGTTGTTGTCTTTACAATATACCTCAAGTTAATGTCTTTTGTTAAGAGGACCTTTAACTGATGTAAAAAACTTAAAATAGCAAAGGTTAAACTTTTTATTAGTGAAAAACAATAATATTGTATATTTCTAACATGTTATTAACATAAAAAATCAATAAATTATTTAACTTTTTAAATCTTTATGTATATTATTGAATATTTACAATTTCAAGGTTTTTAAAAAGTAACGATAAATCTTTTAATATCGTACTTTTATAAACACAAATTTTATTCATTCAATTTTTTTTTTCATTACTAATATATTTACATAGTATTAAAACAAATCAACTTTCTTATTTAATCAATTTTTTCAACAATTTGTGAGGCAATTTTTTTTATTATTTATAAAACTGTTAAGTATCATTTAAAGTTTTTATATTTTAATTACTTATGTAACTTATAGCTATGTATTTGTTTTTTCTGTTTTTTAATTTTAAATAAATAAATATGACTTGTACGACAAGTGTCGGTATACGGAATTCTAATATGCAAATATCATTATCATATATCATTGTTGCAGACACGACTCAAACTTTCTGAATCATCGTCTTCTAACTAGGGATGGCAATTAGGACCTGGTCCGCGGGCCCGGCCCGTAGGTTGCAGAAAAAAAGTGGGACGGGTCAGGGTAGTGAGCCCGTAGGCCCGTGCGGGCCGGCCCACAAGCTCGCATAAAATTTAAAAAAAAAACTTGTACTTATGTATATTAATTACTTCTTTTATGGATTCTTGCATTAACGTTTCAAATTTTTGTATAACTGGAAAAGACAAATATTATGTAATTTTTAATGTGCTAAAATTTAAAGAATACATTGTGTATGTCATAGTATGAATATGATGAAAATGTTGAATTATCAATTTATCATCTAATTCCCCAAAGTCTTTACTTAATTTTACGAATTTCTTAAAGTTTCCCAATTTTTAAACATTGAAAGTTTTATCATAAAAATTAAAAAAAAAAAAAAGCGGGCCGGCCCGCAGGCCAAGAAGTATGCGAGGCGGGCCAGTGTTTTCAGCCTGCATAAAATATGCGGGGCAGGACGGGCCGGGTCAGCCCGAGTTGTGCATGCCTGATGCGGGGCGGGCCTAAACGGGCCTGATGCGGAGCGGGCCTAAACGGGCCTGATGCGGAGCGGGCCTAAACGGGCCTGATGCGGAGTGGGCCTAAACGGGCCTGATGCGGGACGGGCCTAAACGGGCCTGATGC
>Ga0214542_1009981_pt1 | contig 14254 bp, 10 predicted proteins | sample CNSS1metaG_FD_160096 | JGI IMG/M metagenome (GOLD analysis project Ga0214542, IMG submission 160096) | Root nodule microbial communities from cowpea collected in UCLA plant growth center, Los Angeles, California, USA - CNSS1 | ecosystem: Host-associated > Plants > Roots > Nodule | place: USA...
TTTTTATTACATTATCTTTTAAATATTTTTTTATTAAAGTATGTTACTTTCATTTATACATTTTCATATTTTTTCTACGATAAATCAACCTTATATAATGATAATTTTTAATTATTTTTAACATAAAGTAAAATTTAGGAATTTTGTTTTTCTTTGATTTCAATATAATTTTTAATCTATCACATACATTAAATCACTCACAAACATTAACAAGCTTTAGTCTAAATCAACCCACTTTCACCTTTAATCCACTTAAAGTGAACAACACAAACTTCACACTCTACTCCAAATTCATCATCTCCCTCTCCCTCCAATCAATGTTGATGGAGAGAGGGGAAGGAAGAGGGAAATTCTTCTATTTTTAAATCATCTCTGTTATGTCTTGGTTTGAGGGTGACATCAAGATTACAATTATGTCCGCAATTTATTTTTCAGCTTAATTATGAAAATGATGTAAAAATATGACTTTTCAAATTATTTTTACAAAAATAATTAGAACGAAAATTTGAAAATTGCAATAAAATAAGGTCTAAAAATTAATTTTCAATTATAAATTTTTTTATTACATTATCTTTTAAATATTCTTTTCTTAAAATATGTTACTTTCAATTATACATTTTCATTTTTTTTATACGATAAATCAAACTTGTATAATGATAATTTTTAATTACTTATAAAATAAATAACAATTTGGTAATTTTGTTTTTCTTTGATTTCAATATAATTTTTAATCTATCACATCCTTTAAATCACTCACAAACATTAACAAACTTTAGTCTAAATCAACCCACTTTAACCTTTAATCCACTTAAAGTGAACAACACAAACTTCACACTCTACTCCAATTGAATTCATCTTCTCGCTCTCCCTCCAATCAATCTTGACGGAGAGAGGGGAGGGAAGAGGGAAATTCTTCTATTTTTAAATCATCTCTGTTATGTCTTGGTTTGAGCGTGATATCAAGATTACAATTATGTCCGCAATTTATTTTTCAGCTTAATTATGAAAATGATGTAAAAATATGACTTTTCAAATTATTTTTACAAAAATAATTATTAACGAAAATTCGAAAATTGTTATAAAATAAGGTCTCAAAAGTAATTTTCAATTTTAAATTTTTTAATACATTATCTTTTAAATATTCTTTTCTTAAAATATGTTACTTTCAATTATACATTTTCATATTTTTTATACGATAAATCAATCTTATATAATGATAATTTTTAACTATTTTTAAATTAAAGTACAATTTGGTAATCTTGTTTTTTCTTTGATTTCAATATAATTTTTCATCTATCACATCCATCAAATCACTCACAAACATTAACAAACTTTACTCTAAATCAACCCACTTTCACCTTTAATCCATTTAAAGTGAACAACACAAACTTCACACTCTACTCCACTTGAATTCATCATCCCCTCTTCCTCCAATCAACCTTGATGGAGAGAGAGGGAAAGAAGAGGGAAATTTTCTATTTTTAAATCATGTCTGTTATATCTTAGTTTGATGGTGTAATCAAGATTATAATTATGTCCGCAATTCATTTGTCATCTTAATTATGAAAATGACGTAAAAATATGATTTTTCAAATTATTTTTACAAAAACAATTAATTAATAACGAAAATTTAAAAATTGTTATAAAATAAGGTTTAAAAAGTAATTTTTAATTATAAATTTTTTTATTACATTATCTTTTAAATATTTTTTTATTAAAGTATGTTACTTTCATTTATACATTTTCATATTTTTTCTACGATAAATCAACCTTATATAATGATAATTTTTAATTATTTTTAACATAAAATACAATTGGGTAATCTTGTTTTTCTTTGATTTAAATAAAATTTGTAATCTATCACATCCATCAAATCACTGACAAACTTTAACAAACTTTACTCTTAATCTACCCACTTTCATTTTTAATCCACTTAAAGTGAATAACACAAACTTCACATTATAATCCACTTCATGTTATCCTCTCCCTCAACATCCGATCAACCTTGAGGGAGAGAGAGGGGAAGGAAGAGGGAAATTCTTGTATTTTTAAATCATCTTTGTTATGTCTTGGTTTGAAGGTGATATAAAGATTACAATTATGTCCACAGTTTATTTTTCAGCTTAATTATGAAAATGATGTAAAAATATGACTTTTCAAATTATTTTTACAAAAATAATTAATAACGAAAATTTGAAAATTATTATGAAATAAGGTTTAAAAAGTAATTTTTAATTATAAATTTTTTTTATTACATTTTCTTTTAAATATTTTTTCGATTAAAATATGTTACTTTAATTTATACATTTTCATATTTTTTCTTTGACAAATCAAACATATATAATGATAATTTTTAATTATTTTTAAAATAAAGTACAATTTGGTAATCTGGTATTTTATGATTTAAATATAATTTTTAATCTATCACATCCAACAAATCACTCACAAACATCAACAAACTTTACTCTAAATTCACTCACTTTCACCTTTAATCCCCTTAAAGTGAACAAGATAAACTTCACACTCTAATCCACTTGAATTCATCCTATCTCACTCCCTCCAATCAACGATGAGGGAGAGAGTGGAACGAAGAGGGAAATTCCTCTATTTTTCAATCATGTATCTTATGGAATGGTGCAGGAGTGATATCAAGATTACAATAATGTCCGCAATTTATTTTTTAGCATAATTATGAAAACGATGTAAAAATAACGAAAATTTTAAATTTTTTATAAAATAAGGTTTAAAAAGTAATTTTTAAATATAAATTTCTTATTACATTATCTTTTTAAATATTTTTTATTAAAATATGTTACACTCATTTATACATTTTCATATTTTTTCTACGATAAATCTAACTTATATAAAGATATTTTTTTATTTATTTTTAATATAAAGTACAATTTGGTAATCTTGTTTTTTATGATTTAAATATAATTTCTAATGTATCACATCAATCAAATCACTCACAAACATCAACAAACTTTACTCTAAATCCACTCACTTTATCCTTTAATCACCTTAAAGTGAACAAGATAAGCTTCACACTCTAATCCACTTGAATTCATTCGATCTCTCTCCGTCCATCAACGATGAGCGAGATAGGGGAAAGAAGAGGGAAATTCCTCTATTTTTCAATCATGTCTGTTATGCAATGGTTTGAGGGTGATATCAAGATGACAATAATGTCCGCAATTTATTTTTTTTGCATAATTATGAAAACGATGTAAAAATAACGAAAATTTTAAAATTGTTAGAAAAAAAAGGTTTAAAAAGTAATTTTTAATTATAAATTTTTTTATTACATTATCTTTTAAATATTTTTTTAATAAATTATGTTACTTTTATTTATACATTTTCATATTTTTTCTACCATAAATCAAACTTATATAATAATAGTTTTTAATTATTTTTAAAATAAAGTACAATTTGCTAATCTTGTTTTTCTTTGATTTATATATAATTTTTAATCTATCACATCCATCAAATCACTCACAAACTTTAACAAACTTTACTCTTAATCCACCCATTTTCACCTTTAATCCAGTTAAAGTGAATAACACAAACTTCACACTTTAATCTACTTGATGTCATCCTCTCCCTCTCCAACCGATCAACCTTGAGGGAGAGAGGGAAGGAAGAGGCAAATTCTTCTATTTTTAAATCATTTTTGTTATGTCTTGGTTTGAGGGTGATATCAAGATTACAATTTTGTCCGCAATTTATTTTTCAGCTTAATCATGAAAATGATGCCAAAATATGACTTTTCAAATTATTTTTATAAAAATAATTAATCAAAAAAAATTTGAAAATTGTTTTAAAATATGGTTTAAAAAGTAATTTTTAATTATAAAATTTTTTATTACATTATCTTTTAAATATTTTTTTATTAAAATATGTTGCTTTCATTTATACATTTTCATATTTTTTATACGATAAGTCGAACTTATATAAAGATAATTTTTAATTATTTTTAAAATAAAGTACAATTTGGTAATCTTGTTTTTTTATGATTTAAATAGAATTTTTAATCTATCACATCTATCAAATCACTCACAAACTTTAACAAACTTTACTCTTAATCCACCCACTTTCACCTTTAATCTACTTAAAGTGAACAACACAAACTTCACATTGTAATCCATTTGATGTCATCTTCTCCCTCTCCATCCAATCAACCTTGAGGGAGGAAGAGGGGAAGGGAGAGGGAAATTCTTCTATTTTTGAATCATCTTTGTTATGTCTTGGTTTGAGAATGATATCAAGACTACAATTATGTTCGAAATTTTTTTTTCAGCGTAATTATGAAAATGATGTAAAAATATGACTTTTCAAATTATTTTTACAAAAATAATTAATCACGAAAATTTTAAAATTGTTATAAAATAAGGTTTAAAAAGTAATTTTTAATTATAAATTTTTTTATTACATTATCTTTTAAATATTTTTTTTAATAAAATATGTTACTTTCATTTATACATTTTCATATTATTTCCACGATAAATGAAACTTATATAATGATAATTTTTAATTATTTTTAAAATAAAGTACAATTTGGTAATCTTGTTTTTTTATGATTTAAATAAAATTTTTAATCTATCACATCCATCAAATCACTCACAAACATCAACAAACTTTACTCTAAATCTACTCACACTTTTACCTTTAATCCCCTTAAAGTGAACAAGATAAGCTTCACACTCTAATCCACTTGAATTCATCCTATCCCTCTACCTCCGTCAACAATGATGGAGAGAGAGGGGAAGGAAGAAGGGAATTCCTCTATTTTTCAATCATGTATGTTATGCAATGGTTTGAGGGTACTATCAAGATCACAATTATATCCGCAATTTATTTTTTAGCATAATTTTGAAAACGATGTAAAAATAACGAAAATTTGAAAGTTGTTATAAAATAAGGTTTAAAAAGTAATTTTTAATTATAAATTTTTTTATTATATTATCGTTTAAATATTTTTTTATTAAAATATGTTACTTTCATTGATACAATTTTATATTTTTTCTACGATAAATCGAACTTATAGAAAGATAATTTTTATATATTTTAAAAATAAAGTACATTTTGGTAATCTTGTTTTTTTATGATTTAAATATAATTTTTAATCTATCACATCCATCAAATTACTCACAAACATGAACAAACTTTACTCTCAATCCACTCACTTTCACCTTTAATCCCCTTAAAGTGAACAAGAGAAGCTTCACACTCTAATCCACTTGAATTCATTTTATCTCTCTCCCTCCAATCAACAATGAGGGAGAGAGGTGAAAGAAGAGGGAAATTCCTCTATTTTTCAATCATTTCTGTTATGCAATGGTTTGAGGGTCATATCAAGATTACAATTATGTCCGCAATTTATGACTTTTCAAATTATTTTTACAAAAATAATTAATAACGAAAATTTGAAAATTGTTATAAAATAAAGTTTGAAAAATCATTTTTAATTATAAATTTTTTTATTACATTATCTTTTAAATATTTTTTTATTAAAATATGTTACTTTCATTTATACATTTTTATATTTTTTTCTACGATAAATCGAACTTATATAAAGATAATTTTTAATTATTTTTAAAATAAAGTAGAATTTAGTAATCTTGTATTTTTATGATTTAAATATAATTTGTAATCTATCACATCCATCAAATCACTCACAAACATCAACAAACTTTACTCTAAATGCACTCACTTTCACCTTTTATCCCCTTAAAGTGCACAAGATAAGCTTCACACTCTAATCCACTTGAATTCAATCTATCTCTCTCCCTCCAATAAACGATGAGCGAGAGAGTGGAGATCGAAGAGGAAAATTCCTCTATTTTTCAATCAATGCTGTTATGCAATGGTCTTAGGGTGATATCAAGATTACAATTATGTCCGTAATTTATTTTTCAGCTTAATTTTGAAAATGATGTAAAAATATGAATTTTCAAATTATTTTTACAAAAATAATTAATAATAAAAATTTGAAAATTGTTATGAAATAAGGTTTAAAATGTAATTTTTAATTATAAAATTTTTTATTACATTTTCTTTTAAATATTTTTTCTATTAAAATATGTTACTTTAATTTATACATTTTCATATTTTTTCGACGACAAATCAAACATATAAAATGATAATTTTTAATTATTTTTAAAATAAAGTACAATTTGGTAATCTTGTATTTTTATGATTTAAATATAATTTTTAATCTATCACATCCATCAAATCACTCACAAACTTCAACAAACTTGACTCTAAATCCACTCACTTTCACCTTTAATCCCCTTAAAGTGAACAAGATAAACTTCACACTCTAATCCACTTGAATTCATCTTATCTCACTCACTCCAATCAACGATGAGGGAGAGAGGTGAAAGAAGAGGGAAATTCCTCTATTTTTCAATCATTTCTGTTATGCAATGGTTTGAGGGTCATATCAAGATTACAATTATGTCCGCAATTTATTTTTTCAGCATAATTATGAAAATGATGTAAAAATATGACTTTTGAAATTATTTTTACAAAAATAATTAATCACGAAAATTTTAAAATTGTTATAATATAAGGTTTAAAAAGTAATTTTTAATTATAAATTTTTTATTACATTATCTTTTAAATATTTTTTTTAATAAAATATGTTACTTTCATTTATACATTTTCATATTATTTCTACGATAAATGAAACTTATATAATGATAATTTTTAATTATTTTTAAAATAAAGTACAATTTGGTAATCTTGTTTTTTTATGATTTAAATATAATTTTTAATCTATCATATCCATCAAATGACTCACAAACATCAAAAAACTTTACTCTAAATCTACTCACTTTCATCTTTAATCTCCTTAAAGTGAACAATATAAGCTTCACACTCTAATCCACTTGACGTCATCCTCTCCCTCTCCATCCGATCAACAATGAGGAAGAGAGAGGGGAATTCCTCTATTTTCAATCATGTATGTTATGCAATGGTTTGAGGGTAATATCAAAATCATAATTATATCTGCAATTTATTTTTTAGCATAAATTTGAAAACGATATAAAAATAACGAAAATTTTAAAGTTGATATAAAATACGGTTTAAAAAGTAATTTTGAATTATAAATTTTTTTATTATATTATCTTTTAAATATTTTTTTTATTAAAATATGTTACTTTCATTGATACAATTTCATATTATTTCTACGATAAATCGAACTTATATAAAGATAATTTTTAAATATTTTAAAAATAAAGTACAATTTGGTAATCTTGTTTTTTAATGATTTAATTATAATTTTTAATCTATCATATCCATCAAATAACTCACAAACATGAACAAACTTTACTCTCAATCCACTCACTTTCACCTTTAATCCCCTTAAAGTGAACAAGATAAGCTTCACACTCTAATCCACTTGAATTCATTCTATCTCTCTCCCTCCAATCAACGATGAGCGAGAGAAGGGAGAACGAAGACGAAAATTCCTCTATTTTTCAATCATGTCTTTTATGCAATGGTTTAAGGGTGATATCAAGATTACAATTATGTCCTCCATTTATTTTTCAGCTTAATTTTTAAAATGATGTAAAAATATGACTTTTCAAATTAGTTTTACAAAAATAATTAATAACGAAAATTTGAAAATTGTTATAAAATAAGGTTTAAAAAGTAATTTTTAATTATAAATTTTTTTATTACATTTTCTTTTAAATATTTTTTCTATTAAAATATGTTACTTTTATTTATACATTTTCATATTTTTTCTACGATAAATCATGTAACATCTCATTTAAATAATAACATAATTAAATGAAATCTTACACCCGATAATATAAAGAGCCAAGTTGTAGAGTATAAAGACACTCCTTTACAATTATCCAAGGTACTTAAAAGGAAATACTAAAGCTCACTACAATGCCTACAACCCAAAAGGAGTAAGAGATAGCCAATATTCGAAATAAAGCCTTAGGGGCAATACAATACACGGGCCTTCGCCCTAAAGAAAAGCCCAAAGAGACATGAAGTCCAACACGAGTAGACTGTGCAACGGAACCATCCCTTCTTTGTTAACCTCGATTACCTCTCGCATCTGCTCCCATCAATAAATTGATGATCATCGCAACGGTAGAAGAACAACATACAAGGCAATCAAACAAGCAAAAGGGTAAGCTAGAGCCAAAAAGATTTTATCATGCAATCAGGTATACTTTAACAGTCCAATATACATACATCATCCAAGCATGTTATGACCTCCCAATCAATACACTAAGACTCGACTTGACTCATCCGGATACATATAATCTGGTCAGATTCAGCGGATGCTCGCACTTGTGGTGGATACCTCTGCTCACCCCCGAGCTGCTCACCCTCGGGCTATGTGTTACAAGTGTTACAATGAATCAATTCCCTCACACACAAGGTTAGCCCTTAATTAATTTCAGACCTCCTACTACTCTCACCACAGGAGTCAGTCCGCTCTAAGTGAGACTAATTGACTCCTTAGAGTGTTAGGATGCAATCCTTACCTTGAATCCTTACCAAATTATATAGATGGGGCACCACCATGGACACCCACTAACAAGGACAATGGAATTACGTCCCGACCACTGAAGCACGACCCTAAAATCCCACCTGGAGATTTCAAGGAATTATGCACTGACCACATACCAATCATGTTCAATTAATCAAGTAATGTTTACCATACACAATATTCCATGCCAACCTTTACAACTCATTCTCATTCATAACCAAATGTCGAATCCATACCAACTCATCATTTCCAAACAGTGAATATATATTTGTATTTCATATCAATACCATGTCTCCTTGATACCAACCATCTCATTTAAATCACATGCCAAGTTCAGACCAAACCCATCATCCACAATCCATGAATCACATCACTCATGCATAATCATTTATCACATGCTTTTAATATAACAATTAGATTCAAGCCAGTAATAACCATTCAAGATCAGAGAAACAACCAAACTACATCAATCTTGCGATAAAAACTACTCTCACTACAAAGCTCTGATTCAAGATCGGACTGGTCAAAGTCAAAATCTATGTGTTAAGGATCAGATGTTAAATTATCAGCTCGATCCAACGGTTAACGAAGTAGTAACTTTCATTTTACGAAAAGTGTGCAGTGTTGTCAACAACACAAATTCAGTGACCTTGCGATAAAAGCTTCTCTCACTACAGAGCTCCAATTAAAGATCCGACCGGTCAAATTCAAGAATTATGTGTTAAGGATCAATTGTTAAAATATCAGCTCGATCCAACGGTTAACGAAGTAGAAAGCTTCCTTTTATGAAAAGTGTGCAGTGCAGAAAAAGAGTAGCGCCACATCAATCAAACATACTTGCATACCATAACCTCATTCAAGCATCACAACCATACAACAGATCAAAAATCGGCAAAACAAATTTAAAAACCTAAACCCTGGCTTCCCTTACCTGAAAAGAGCTAGTCAAAACGACACCGACCCTTAAGCGAATGAGCAAGACAACTCCAAAAGCATATTTAAGAGCTGAAAATCTCAATACAGAGGAAGCACGAGATTATTATGAGGAACCCTAACGGCAAGCACGGAGATTAAACTAAAAGAGAAGAGTATGCATCGGAAGTAACTTACGTGAGTGAAAGAAATGGGTTGAACTTAGTTGAACTTGGATGAACCCCAAACCCTAGCAGAGGAACGTTACTGTTCTAAAAGAAAGGAGGCTATTTTTCTGAAAGTGAGAAGAATGAAAGTGTTTCAGCTGGTTTAGGGGCTTTGGTTCCTTATGGGCTAGTCCTAGGCCCAACTTATTTGGGGTAGTCCTTTAAAACAAAGGTAGTAAAGTAAGTGCGCCTTACAAAACAAACTTATATAATGATAATTTTTAATTATTTTTAAAATAAAGTACAATTTGGTAATCTTGTATTTTTAAGATTTAAATATAATTTTTAATCTATCACATCCATCAAATCACTCACAAACATCGACAAACTTTACTCTAAATCCACTCACTTTCACCTTTAATCCCCTTAAAGTGAACAAGATAAACTTCACACTCTAGTCCACTTGAATTCATCCTATCTCACTCCCTCCAATCAACGATGAGGGAGAGAGGTGAAAGAAGAGGAAAATTCCTTTATTTTTCAATCATTTCTGTTTTGCAATGGTTTGAGGGTCATATCAAGATTACAATTATGTCCGCAATTTATTTTTTTAGCATAATTATGAAAACGATGTAAAAATAACAAAAAATTTAAAATTGTTAGAAAATAAGGTTTAAAAAGTGATTTTTAATTATAAATTTTTTTATTACATTATCTTTTAAATATTTTTTTATTAAAATATGTTACTTTTATTTATACATTTTCATATTTTTTCTATGATAAATCAAACTTATATAATAATAATTTTTAATTACTTTTAAAATAAAGTACAATTTGGTAATCTTGTTTTTCTTTGATTTAAATATAATTTTTAATCTATCACATCCATCAAATCACTCAAAAATTTTAACAAACTTTACTCTTAATCCACCCACTTTAACCTTTAATCCAGTTAAAGTGAATAACACAAACTTCACACTGTAATCCACTTGACGTCATCCTCTCGCTCTCCATCCGATCAACCTTGAGGGAGAGATGGGAAGGAAGAGGGAAATTCTTCTATTTTTAAATCATCTTTGTTCTGTCTTGGTTTGAGGGTGATATCAAGATTACAATTATGTCCGCAATTTATTTTTCAGCTTAATCATGAAAATGATGTAAAAATATGACTGTTCAAATTATTTTTACAAAAATAATTAATCACAAAAAATTTTAAAATTGTTTTAAAATAAGGTTTAAAAAGTAATTTTTAATTATAAATTTTTTTATTACATTATCTTTTAAATATTTTTTTATTAAAATATGCTACTTTCATTTATACATTTTCATATTTTTTCTACGATAAATCGAACTTATATAAAGATAATTTTTAATTATTTTTAAAATAAAATACAATTTGGTAATCTTATTTTTTTATGATTTAAATATAATTTTTAATCTATCACATCCATCAAATCACTCACAAACTTTAACAAACTTTGCTCTTAATCCGTCCACTTTCACCTTGAATCCCCTTAAAGTGAACAAGATAAGCTTCACACTCTAATCCATTTGAATTCATTCTATCTCACTTCCTCCAATCAACAATGAGCGAGATAGGGGAGAACGAAGAGGAAAATTCCTCTATTTTCCACTTGAATTAATCATCTCCCTCTCCCTCCAATCAACCTTGAGGGAGAAAAAGGGGAAGGAAGAGGGAAATTCTTCTATTTTTTATTACATTATCTTTTAAATATTTTTTATTAAAATATGTTACTTTCATTTATACATTTTCATATTTTTTTCTACGATAAATCAAACTTATATAATGATAATTTTTAATTATTTTTAAAATAAAGTACAATTTGGTAATCTAATTTTTTTATGATTTAAATATAATTTTTAATCTATCAAATCCATCAAATCACTGACAAACTTGAACTTAAAGTGAACAACACAAACTTCACACTATAATCCACTGGATGTCATCCTCTCCCTCTACATTTGATTAACCTTGAGGGAGAGAGGGCGGAAGGAAGAGGAAATTCTTCTATTTTAAATCATCTATGTTATGTCATGGTTTGAGGATGATATCAAGATTACAATTATGTCTACAATTTATTTTTCAACTTAATTATGAAAATGAGGTAAAAATACGACTTTTAAAATTATTTTTACAAAAATTAATAATGACAAAAATTTTAAAATTGTTCTAAAATAAGGTTTAAAAAGTAATTATTCATTATAAATTTTTTTATTACATTATTTTCTAAATATTTGTTTAATAAAATATTTTATTTTGCTTTATACATTTTAATATTTTTTTCTACGAAAATCAAACTTATTATATAATGATAATTTTTTTTTTAAATAAAGTACAATTTGGTAATCTTGTTTTTCCCTCATTTAAATTTTTAATTTATCACATCTATCAAATCACTCCCAAACTTTAACAAACTTTACTCTAAATCCTTCCACTTTCACCTTTAATCCACTTAAAGTGAACGACACAAACTTCACACGATAATTCACTTGATGTCATCCTCTCCCTCCAATCAACCTTGAGGGAGAGAGAGGGGGAAGCAAGAGGGAAATTCCTCTATTTTTCAATCATCTCTGTTATGTCTTGGTTTGAGGGTGATATCAAGATTTCAGTTATGTCCGCAAATTATTTTTCAGCTTAATTATGAACACTACAAAAAAGATTTATTTTAATGGAGATTTATTAACGGAGGTTATAAAACCTCTGGTAATTTTTACACATAGTGAAGGTTTTCTAAACCTTTGATAAATACTAGAGGTTTTATGATAAACCCCAGGAAAAGTTCCCTCCACATTTTTTTTCCATATCTTTTTTATATATTTTTTTAAAAACCTTTTTATCACTTTGTACGTTCGAAAAAAGGGACACAGACACACTATACCAACGTTCGAAAAACTCACCTGATTCACTTTGTTCGTACGTTTGAAATCCACTTTCCTCAAACTTCACCTTGCTACGTTTTCCTCAATCTCACTCTCAATCTCAATCTTTGCAGTTAGCTCGCTACATTTTCCTCAATCTCACTCTCAATCTCAATCTTTGTAGTTGCTTCCTTGCTTCCGAACGATTTGCTCGCGATTTTGTTCGAATTTCACCTTGCTTCCAAACGGTAATGGTGTTCCCTTTCTTTTCTTTAGGTTTTCAAATTTTTTCGTTTTGTGGTTAAATTCTAACTTTGAAATCCTTGATGGTTGTTTTGTATAGAGATTCAATTATAGGTGTCGCGTTTTCTGAAATCTAAAGTGTGTCTCTGTTGCTCGTTCACTAGCTTTGCATCTCCAACAGTGGTCGACATCTTTGTTCCTGAAAGCAAACCGTGCTTAAGAAACAACACAGTGCTCATGCTTATCAAAATTCAGAGTTTGCTACATCAACCAAAGGTATGGAGATTTGTGTGTTTTTCTTCCTCTATTGTTGGACTTGTCTGTTATGTCTTCAACTCCTTTTTCAATCATTTAATTGGAAATTGGAGCTGGTGGAAGATCTTTCTTTACATTCTTTTCAGTTTATTAATCTCCATTTCCACCTTGTTTGCAAAGACATGGGAGTACTCCAATTCTCGCTGTTTGGAAGCTCACAACGTTTTCTACTTTGCTGGTCACCAGTACTCCTTTTTCCTTGATAAATATGTGAAAAACAAACCATATGTATATAGTCTTGTTTCGAGTGTTGCATTTGTTATCATGTCTCTAGGCTTGTCTAGGCTGAGTCATTTAGGATTTGAGGTTGATCTTCTGTACTTTTTTTGTGGACTTCTGACTGTACAACTCATGAAAATAAAACTATGGTTAGTCATTGTTGGAGGAGCTTTTAGTTATTCCCTCATCCTTCTCCGTTCCAATTTGGATTCGTCAAACAAGAAGTAGGTATTACGGACTTCAACACTAAGATAATGTAGTGATTGAAATTGGTTCGCATTCACAACCACAAGGAACCAGTCATAGTGTTACTCAAGTGGATTCAACCAAAACAGTTATGGCTACTTCACACCCAGTAATTGATATGGTTTGGCCTTCTAGAGGAACAAGGCACAGTTCTTCTCAAGTAGTTTCACCTCAAGAGGGTGGTGTTGGTGGTCCCCCTCCAGAAAACATTTACGGTACCAAGGAATATTTCAAAGCTATATGTTTGCATTCAACTCTTGGCAATAAGAGAGGGTGTACATGAGAAACTGCTAGGAACTCAAATCAAATTAAAACATTTATTTCTGTTTGATGTATAATATATTGATGGATACATTGGCATACAATCTTAGATAAAAGTTAAAAAGCAACAACTAAGGCATATGAGAGTTTGATTTTGTGAGAGGCTTTTTCAAAGTTCATCTTTGGGAGATGATAACGCTGTCGTCAAGCGATCAAATTAATACTACTTATCTATAACAACTTCAGTATTGTTAAGAAAGTAGTCAACAAAATAGAAAGGGTAAAGTAACCCAAAGTCGTCTCCCAACGAACACGGAATTGATTTTTAACAAATTAGTTCTTATAAAACTATACAAAGCGGTTAGTCAAATAAAATAAAAAATATAGGGGATTAAGATAAACAAAGATAGAAATAAAATTTAAAAGATAAAAAGAAATAAAAAAAATAGTAAAGAAAATAGATTGATTCCATTGCTTTTTCAAAATA
>Ga0214542_1009983_pt1 | contig 14252 bp, 11 predicted proteins | sample CNSS1metaG_FD_160096 | JGI IMG/M metagenome (GOLD analysis project Ga0214542, IMG submission 160096) | Root nodule microbial communities from cowpea collected in UCLA plant growth center, Los Angeles, California, USA - CNSS1 | ecosystem: Host-associated > Plants > Roots > Nodule | place: USA...
CAATGTGTATGTCTACGTCCACGACTACACTAGGAAGTATTTGTATTTCTGGTGTATCTTAAAGCTTTACATAGAGTCTCTTATATAGTAAAATAGAGAACCACATCTCACTATTCTAAGCGATGTGGGACTAAATCAAGCACCATAATACTAACAGAACCTTGAGTAAAAATATTGTTGCAAAAGATTTCTAAATCATAACAAAGTTTTCTTTATTGAAAAATATGAAATTATTGTGTTTGAAAAGGAAGAAGTTTCCTTTTAAAAGAAATTTTGAAATAACTTATTAACATAATCGATTATTATTAAAGATAATTGATTAATATGTTTGTTCGTCAATCCAAAAAACACTTAAGTAATAGGTTGATTAATTATTATTTAGACTTAATCAATTATTTTTGAGAGGTTGAGTTTTTCATGTTACCTAACATAGGTTAGGTTTTACAGAGGGGGTTTCACTGGGGAGAACAACACCAATGAGATCTAAGCCTAACCACATAAGACACTAACACCACTCTCAACCCAAAACCTTAAGGCAATGGGTTTATGGGTCTTTATTCTTATATAGTGCTCTACTTTCTCATTTCTGGTCAATGTGGGACTTAAACTCACACTTGGATTCTTAACAACATAATTGATTATTTTCTGTAATAATAGATTATTTGCGAAACATGTGAAAATCATTTTTGACCAACATCATTGATTACTGTACCTGATCGATACCATTTTAGTGCGGAACCAGACGATCTCAAGAACCCTCTGTGTCGAACCTCCTTTTGTTCCCCTCTGGACTCCTCCTAGATCTCCCTACCGTCTGCACTCCGAGGGCGGGGGTACCTGCAGGCACTCCGACGCTCAAGTCAAATAGTGATTCGATATGAGATGTAATTGGTTCAGTGAGAAAAGCATACCTTTACGTGTTCACTAGGCCTTAATTTATACTAATTTCTTAACGGACCTGTTATTATTATTTGCGGGTTGTTTGTATTCGAGAATCAATTCTTTCCCTTTCCGACCAAGGTTGTACGCGTCGGTTCTTTCCTTATTGACTGAGATTGTGTGTCTGCATTTTGTTAGAGATCAACTCTTTCCTTTTGAACGAGATTGTTCGTCTGTGCCTTTGTTAAAGATCAGCTCTTTCCATTTTGAGATTTGTTTGTCCGTACTTTTGTCAAAGATCAGCTATTTCCATTCTGAGATTTGTTCGTCTGTACTTTTGTCAAAGATCAGCTGTTTCCATTATGAGATTTGCCCGTTTGTACTTCTCTAAATATCAACTATTTCCTTTTTGGGGTTTGCCCATCTGTACTTCGTCAAATATCAACTCATTCCTTTTTGGGGTTTGTCCGTCTGTACTTCTCCAAATATCAACTCCTTCCTTTTTGGGGTTTGCCCGTCTGTACTTCTCCAAATATCAACTCCTTCCTTTTTGGGGTTTGCCCGTCTGCACTTCTCCTAATATCAACTTCTTCCTTTTGTGGCTGAGATTGCGCGCTTCTCTTCTGCACCCATACGCCATAATCCCATTTTTCGTCTGTCACTCCATTGGGTCGGGATGTATACGGCCAAAAAGGCTGGGATTTACCCAACCATCACACTTATTGGGCCCTCTGTGTTGTGCTGGAGAAGTACCCCAACAACTAGGCCAGAGCGCGAGGGCGCCCCATACTCGGGCCAGGGTGAACCTAGCCGTTTGCTTCTTATCAGGACGGGACGTACCCGACCATACACCAACAATTACTTTTTAACATGATTAATTAGTTCCCGTAATAACCTATTATTTGAAAAACATGTGAAAGCTATTTTTGACCCAACGTATTTGATTACTTTTTACCTAATCGATTATAAATGATCGAGTATTTCCTAACATAATCAATTATTATGTTAAGAAAAAAAGGGCATAAACTAGTTTTTCAATGAAAGTTTGCTCAAGATTATCTGAAAGATTGATTCATACTTTACATTTTGATCATATTAAGATACTGAGTGAAGGAGAAATGAAGCAACAAGAGGTGCAAGATGACTCTAGAAGGGGGAAGGAGTGATGAATAAAGCTTGCAGATAATTTATTAATACTTGTGTTGTAATCAAATGAAATATTTGATAAGTGGAATATTTTAACCGTATTACTTAAGAGATTGAACGTAGCCCTTGCATTGAAGGTAAACAAGTATACATTTTATGTGTGCATTGCATTCCTTATACTTCTATTTTATTCCATTATTGCTTTGCAAGATTAAATTTTGATAATCTTTTCAAAGGTCTAATGCTCTGATATTTGCAATCAAAGTTTAAAATAAACTTAAGGTTTATCATAAACAAGTTTTGAATAACTGAAAAGTTTTAAAAATCAAATCTTTAACTTCAAACCAATTCACCTCCTCTTGATTTTGTTCAACCTCCCATTTTATTCTATCAGTTGACATCAAAGTTAGTTTTTGATAGTCTTTCAAAAACTAGATCTCAAAATGATTGGACAAAATCAAACATTTGTTGAGGGTGTTTCGATCAATATACCACCTTTGTTTGTAGGTAAAAAATATCCTTTCTAGAATGTAATAATGCAAATATTTCCTCAGTTTGTGGATATGGGAGTTTGGGATGTTGTTATAAATGGTCCATATATTCCTATGGTTATTGTTAACAATATATAGGAACCTAAAGATTTTTCATAGTGGACAAATGAGGAAAATCGCAGAGCTCAATATGATGTAAGAGGTAAAAATATTATTTCATCTACTTTAACTGTTGATGAGTTTTACAAGATATATATCTATAAGAGTGCCAGAGAAATGTGGGATAAACTAGAAGTTACCCATGAGAGCACACACGATGTAGAAAGAGTTAGGAAAAATATTTTAATCCAAGAGTAAGAGATGTTCTAGATGCTACAAGGATAAAAAAATTTATGATGTTCAAAAGAGATTCACCTACATCGTCAACCATTTTGTGGGTCTAGGTAAAGCATTTGATATTAATGAATTAAATATAAAATTTCCAAAATCTTTTGAACATGACTTGGCAACGAAAGGTCACTAGCATAATGGAGTCTCAAACTGTCTAGGTTTGCTATGTTTGGGAAGCTAAGAGAACATGAATTGGAGTTAGGAAGACTCAATGAGGAAGAAGATGAAAGAAAAAAGAAATATGTAGACCTTAAATTTGAAATTTCAAAAGGTAAAAGTCATGTAGAAAAAAATGACTCAGACTATGAAAATGAGAACCTCATGAAGAAGAAATTCATAAAATTCATAAAAAACAAGAACAAAAGTCAGCACAAAAACTATAAGAAGGAGAATCAAAATTTTGTCTCAACTAGCAAGTGTTATGGATGCAAAGAAATCAGTCACGTCAAATCGGGAAGCAAAGAAAGGCAAGAAATTTACGAAGAAAAAGAAGGCCTACATAGTCCGGGAATAAAATGACTCAAGCTCTTCTTCTAGATCAAATGACTCGAATGAAGAAGCAAACCTTAGCTTAATGATAGATAATAAATCCACAAGTAGCAAGGTTATTAGTTTTAGTAATCCAAATGAATATTTTGAATTACAATCTACTTTTCAATAACTTATATTGAATTAGAAGAGTTGTCAACCTTGCATAATAAACTAAAAATGGAATATAAGTTCTTGAACAAAAACTTGAAAATTCTCAACAAAAGGAAGACATGTTGAGAAGAAAATCGTCTATCCTTGAGAAAGGTGAAACAATAATTGTTGAGTGTGAAAATTGCAAGATTTGTGAAAGTAAAATTGTTAATCTTGAAAGTCTCTTGCAAAATTTTCATAGGTCAAAATATCTCTTTGAAAAATTCATGGTAGAAGTCTTTCAATAGAAATGGACAAGTTTTTAGAAACTATAATAAGAAGTTTTATAAAACATCCTTTGAAAAAGGAGAACCTTTTTCTAGACTAAAAAGTCTAATATGTTTCTATTGCATGAAAAAGGAACACTCTTCAAATAAATGTAGGATTAAACATTTTGGTGTTCCAAATGGGAAGTATGCCTGGATCCCTAAAAGTAAGTGATTTGCTTCTAACCTTAAAGGACACAAACACATTTTTTGGAACATAAGTTCTTTTTCATTTTTTTGTAGGATGTCTCTAAATTAAGGAAGTCTTTTTGGTATCTTGATAATGAATGCTCAAGAAATATGATAGGAGCTAAAATAAAATTTCAAAATTTCAAAAAGAAGGAACAAAGTTTTGTAACATATGGAGGCAACAACAAAAGAAAAATTCTTAGAAGTGGATATATGGGTAGTGTTGAAACTTTGAAAATTCAAGATGTGTTTCTTGTAGAAGAATTAAACACAATTTGTTGAGCATTAGTCAACTTTGTGACAAAGGCTTAAAAGTGACTATTGAACCATTCATCACAAGGACTCAAATGAAGTTGCTCTTATAGATAAGACACAACAACATTTATCTTATTGACATTGATCATGCATTATCTAATATTATTACATGTTTAGTTATTAAAGAAGAAGATCCATGGTTTTGGCATAAAAGTGTTGTTGATATTCGTATGGAACATTTAAATAAACTCATATCAAAAGATTTAGTAGTTGGTCTACCAAAGCTAAAGCTTCATAAAGACAAAATTTGTGAGCTTGTCAAAAAGGAAAACAAGTGAAATCTTCTTTTAAATCTAAAAATGTTATTTATATTTCAAAACCTTTAGGTCCTTCATGGACAAAATGTTTTGGTGGAAATTACTATGCTCTTGTGATTATTGGGGATTACTCTAGGTATACTTGGACTTTCTTTCTTACATTTAAAAGTGAAACTTTTAAAGGATTTAAGAAATTTGCCAAAGTAATTCAAAATGAAAAAGAATTGAAAATAAAAATCTTAAGAATCTTAAAATGAATATTTTGAAACTTTTTTTGAAGAAAATGTGATTTCTTATAATTTTTTAGCTCTTAGAACTCTTTAACAAAATGAGATTGTTGAAAGGAAAAATAGATCATTAGAAGACTTATCAAGAACCACGTTAAATGAGAGTGATGTACCTAAAATTTTTTGGGCTGATGTAGTTAATAGTGCTTGTTATGTCTCAAATAGAATGCTAATAAGATCCATTTTAAAGGTCATTCCTTATGAACTTTTCAAAGGAGTAAACCAAATATTTCTCATTTAAGAATCTCTAGATGAAAATGCTTTGTTTTCAATAATGGATAATAAAATATTGGTAAATTTGATTCTAAAGCAGATGAAACTATATTTTTGGGATGCTTGTTACCTAGCAAATCATATAGAGTTTTCAATAGAAGAACACTTCATATAGAAGAATCCATGCATGTTGTTTTTGATCAAATTTTGGATGTTAAGGAAACCCCTATTGAGTCAAACAAACAATCTTTAGATGATGAAAAACATCCTAAAATGGATGAAGAATGTATGAAAGAAGCTCTACAAGGAGTTTCTAAGAACTTGAAATCTCCTAGAGGATTATCATTAAAAAAATGTCATTGGAGATGTTTCTAAAGGAGTCACTACAAGGAGGAACATAAAAAACTATTGTACGAATGTTGCTTTTGTGTCCCAACTTGAACCAAGAACTATGGAGGAAGCTTTACATAATGACTAATGGTGTGTTGCTATGCAAGAAGAATTAAATCAATTTGAAAGAAATGAGGTATGGGATTTAATTCCAAGAGAAGATTCACAATAAGTTATTGACACAAAGTGAGTGTTTAGAAACCAGCTTGATGAAGATGGAAATATTACTAAAAGCAAAGCAAGGTTTGTTGAAAAAGGATATATTTAAGAAAAAGTATAAACAATGAAAAAACCTATGATCCGATTGTAAGGTTAGAGGTTATACTTTTACTTCTTTCTTATATTTCAGTTATGGGATTTAAACTTTTCCAAGTGGATGTAAAAAATGTTTTTTTTAATGGATATATTAAGGAGGAAGTTTATATAACAATTCTTATATATATATATATATATATATATAACATTGTTCTTATACATATAAGCTATTTGACATCACTTTTATCCAAAACCTTAACCTTGTGTTTGGATGGAGCATTTCAACAATGCTCAGAAATTGAAATGTTTTTTATTTGAATTACTTGCAATTAAATATCCTTCATTTTCTAAATAACTTGTTTGGATAAAGAAATTAAAATACCTTACATTTCAATTTCTTGTTTGGAAAAAACAATTGAATTTCTTGTGAGATAAAATTTAATTATTACAATATTTATTTTAGGCTTAATTATGTTTTGAGTTTATGATAAATTTGGAAACGGGCTTGACGACCCAGATGGGCCGGGCTGACCCGACTACCAGTCAAATTGGTCTGACCCGACGACCTAGACGGCCTGGGCCGGCCAGAAAACCTAGACAAGATGGGTTATCTTGATGATGCAAACAAGTCTAACAGCCCATACCTGTCAGTCATGCCCGTCAAGTTCTTCAACCTGGCCCGACACGACCCGACCCAACTCGACCCATCTGGGTCATTGGCCCGACTTGGCCGCACTAGGTCGTCAAGCCCACTCGACCCATCTTGGCCGTCGGCCCACCCGAACGATGTGGGTTGTCAGGCTTGACCGACTTGTTTGGGTTGTCAAACTCGCCCGACTTGTATCTGTCATCAGGTCACCCGGTCCATCTGGGTCATCGGGCCCGCTCAACCCGTATGGGTTACTACGCCTGCTCGACCTGTTTGTGTCGTTAGGTTGGTCCGATCCGTTTGGATCGTATGGATAGTCCAGCCTATCATGGTTGTCGGGTTTGCGGGGTCCGTTTGGGATTTAGTTCAGAGTGTGAGGTTGAGTGAGAAGAATTTCAAATTCCACATTTTTTTAGGGTATTTGAATTTCATCTAATTTAGCTAATTGAAATACTTCAAAAAAATGCATGCATTTTAAATGCTTTTTAATTTCTCTATCCAAACAAAGCATTTCATTACAAAGAATTTTAAATTCTCCAAATAAATGAATCACCCTCCTAAATTGCCTCATCCAAACACACCATTAAGATCTTCTACAAAACTCAAGAGACAAAAGAGATGTAGATGGTTTGCTTCAATCCATGGTCTACAAATAAAGACATCATAAAGAAATCTCTTTCTAGAAAAACAAATAGAAAAAGGAAGCACAAAAAAGACTTAAAAATTAAAATCAATAAGATTGTCTGAGCCCAGCCTAGGTTCAAACTGGGGACCTCTAGCGTGTAAGACTAGCATGATAACCAACTACACCACCCAAACCTTGATGCTTTATTCTTTTCAATTGCATTCTTTGAACACCTAGTTAAAGAGTGAAACCGATATGCAACATAAAATAAAATAATATTATTAAGCAAACACAAATAGATATAGATACTTTTGGTGATGCCCTATAATGAAATATATGGATATGCCATTGGTAATTCCTGTAACATGGGTTTCAATTATATTTAATTACATATTTTATTATTTTATAAATTTTATCTTTCAAATTTTTTGAATGGAAAATAAAGGAATATAAATTTGTAAATTAGTATCTAAATTGGTCACTGTAGTGACCAATAACTTTTGGTCACAAAAATTGGTTGTTAATGAGACACTTTATGGTAGTGATAAAATAATCTTTATATATACAAGATGTTCTCGAAGATAGAAAATATAATAGATCTAAAACACAATGATTAAGTGTAAAAGAATAATGGGAGAGAAAAAAATGTATTATTTCAAATCGATGAATAGTACACTTTATGCAATCAAAGAAAACTTTTAAATGTTAAACAAAATAAAACAAAAAAAAGTTCAAAAAATTAAGAAAAAGTAGTATTTTAAACACACTTTAAATTGGGACAGTTAACATTATATTTTTCTTATACGTTTCATTTTGGATTAATTTGATACACACCCTATATCGTAACGTGTGGAACCATTTGGTTTTTGCACGTTATAAGCATCAAAGATTTAAGCGTCTTCTACAAAAGTCAAGAGACAAAAGAGATGCAGATGGTTTCTTCTGTCCACGGACTACAAATAAAGACATCTCTTTCTAGAAAAACAAATTGAAAAAAAAAGAACAAAAACACACTTAAAAAAATCAAATGTATATTGCTTTTGTGTACAGTTAGTTCTCTCTCACAACTTGTGGTTGCTTTCACCTACAAACAAGACAATGACGAAAAATTGGAATATCAATACAAACTGTAAAAATTAAAATTAGTAAGATTGTCTAAGCCCAGGTTCGACTAGCGTGATAACCAACTACACCACCCAAACCTTGATGCTTTATTCTTTTCAATTGCATTGTTTGAACACTTAGTTAAAGAGTGAAACCGATATACAACATAAAATAAAATAATATTATTGAGCAAACACAGATAGATATAGATGCTTTTCGTGATGTCCTATAATGAAATATATGGATTTGCCTTTGGTAATGCTCGTAACATGGGTTTCAATTATATTTAATTACATATTTTATTATTTTATAAATTTTATCTTTCAAATTTATTGAATGGAAAATAAAGGAATATAAATTTGTAAATTAGTATCTAAATTGGTCACTAATAACTTTTGGTCACAAAAGTTGGTTGTTAATGAGAAACTTTTTGGTAGTGATAAAATAATATTTATATATATACAAGATGTTTTGGAAGATAGAAAATACAATAGATCTAAAACACAAAGATTAAGTGTAAGAGAATAATGAGACAAAAAAATGTATTAATTCAAATCAATGAATAATATACTTTATGCAATCATAGAAAACTTTTAAATGTTAAACAAAATAAAACAAAACAAATCAAAAAATTAACAAAAAGTAGTAATTTAAACAAACTTAAAATTGGGACAATTAACATTATATTTTTCCTACACGTTTCATTTTGGATTAATTTGATACACACCCTATATCGTAACGTGTGGAACCATTTGGTTTTTACAAGTTATAAGCATCAAAGATTTAAGCGTCTTCAACAAAAGTCAAGAGACAAAAGAGATGCAGATGGTTTCTTCTGTCCACGGACTACAGATAAAGACATCTCTTTCTAGGAAAACAAATAGAAAAAAAAAAGAACAAAAACACACTTAAAAAAATCAAATGTCTATTGGTTTCACCTTCAAGCAGAACAATCAACTCAACGTTTCGAGTTCTTCCTCACATTTATTTGTGTTCCAATCTCTAAAGTTCACTAATTCACCAATGTTTATTCTCTAACTTGAGACGAAAAATTGGGATATCATTGCAAATTGTAAAAATAAAAATTAGTAAGATTGTCTGAGCCCAGGTTTGAACTGGGGACCTCTAGTGTGTGAGACTAGCGTGATAACCAACTACACCACCCAAACCTTGATGCTTTATTCTTTTCAATTGCATTATTTGAACACTTAGTTAAAGAGTGAAACCGATATACAACATAAAATAAAATAATATTATTGAGCAAACACAGATAGATATAGATGCCTTTGGTAATGCTCGTAACATGGGTTTCAATTCTATTTAATTACATATTTTATTATTTTATAAATTTTATCTTTCAAATTTATTGAATGGAAAATAAAGGAATATAAATTTGTAAATTAGTATCTAAATTGGTCACTAATAACTTTTGGTCACAAAAGTTAGTTGTTAATGAGACACTTTTTGGTAGTGATAAAATAATATTTATATATATACAAGATGTTTTGGAAGATAGAAAATACAATAGATCTAAAACACAATGATTAAGTGTAAGAGAATAATGGGACAAAAAGAACGTATTATTTCAAATCGATGAATAGCACTTTATGCAATCAAAGAAAACTTTTAAATGTTAAACAAAATAAAACAAAACAAATTAAAAAATTAACAAAAAGTAGTAATTTAAACACACTTAAAATTGGGACAATTAACATTCTATTTTTCTTACACATTTCAATTTGGATCAATTTGATACACACCACATATTGTAACATGTGGCATTGTTTGGTTTTTACATTTGATAAGCATGAAACATTTTTTTTATAGAGTATGTTAATGAAGCGATTCATTTTTTTTGAAGAATTTAGATTTCTTTGTAATGAAATGCTTTGTTTGGATTGAGAAATTAAAAAATATTTAAAATGCAGACATTTTTTTTGAAGTATTTCAATTAGCTAAATCAATAGAAATTCAAATACCTTCAAAATAGGTGAAATTTGAAATTCTTCTCACTTAACCCCACACTTTGGACCCTTTAGTAGATTTGTCAATTTAGCCCAATCCACAAGGTTTGGCCCTCACCCATGTGGGATAGGCCAAAACAGTCTGACAACTAAGACGAGGCTGACCTACACGACGATTCAGATGGGCCAGCCAGGGTAGGCAACCCAAACAGACCTAGCAAGCTCGATAACCATGACGGGCTGGGCCGACCAGATTGTAAGCTCTGGGAAATTTAAATAATTAAATAAATAATTATTTAATAAATGCGAGTAGTGGGAACCTTTATGACATTTAATGTTGGGATTTATGATGTGGAATAGTACTAGCTCAAGTGATTGAGAGTACTTAATTATGTGAGAGGACTTAGGTTTATGTCTTGTGTATACTATTTGTATGTTATTTTAATAGTTTATTATTTTTAATGATATGCTTGATCATGATGAGTGATTATAAATTCGTAGATGTATAGGAATTATAAAAAAACATGAATTGGTTGAATGATTGTGCATTGAGTTGACAATGGTGAGGTTGTGTGTTCGAACCTTGGCTTGTGCGAAATAAAGTTCCTTTTTGCTAAAATTATTTTTGACATGAATGAGGGGGATCAGAAAACCCTAGCTATCCTGTGAACCGGATGGAAGGGCTGGAAAACCATCTCATAATGGTTGTTGAATGGAAATTAAACCCTATTTCAATGCATTTTCGTTTTCTTGCAATAAACCACAATGAACACATAGTTATGGGGAAAATTAAGGGTGATATAGTGTGTTTTGGAGGCTGTTGTTGTTGAGTACTATGAGGAGAGAAATTGCAGAGCAACAATTGTGTTTAGCGAGTGAAAGGGAGAGCTAATTGAGGAAGAGCAAAAGAAGTAATTGGTGATCAAGGAAGGAACTCTAAAATCATCAAGTTTAAGCAAGGAGTACCAAGTTAGTGGAGCTGCATTTCGTGTCTTAATCTTTAACATTATATAATTATATGATGCATGAAATGCATGTGGGCTTTTGGTTTTGTAAATTTTTTGGGTTTTTCGTGTTTCTGGAATTTTTCCAGAAACCGCTTGGTGGCCCTTCATGATGTTTGAACTCAAGTTTTGGGTTCTGCCCAGAAACTGCCTGGCGGCAATGAAGGTCCGCCAGGCGATACGAACTGGATTGGTTCGTTTCTACGACTTTGTGGTTTTGTTTGAACATGCACCTTTGGTTTTGGGTAGTTTTATGCATGATGGATGAACCTTTGTTAAATTCTACATGTTTGAGTGCCTTTAAATTGATCAAAGTATGTACCAAAACACAGTTTTTCGTATTTTTTTGCGTAGTAGGAACCGCTGGGTGCTGGTTTTGTACCGCCAGGCACCAGGTTCCTGACTTATGGGCGTTGAGCACCACCTATTTTTCTAGTCTGCGCAGTTTTTGTAAAACTGCATTTCTCGATTCGTTAACTGTTTGATTTAGCTGAAATTTTGACAGCGGGTTCATAACATGTTGCTATTTAGTTTGTATGGTGGGATTTTAATTTGGATGTTTGTAGTTGGAGATATATGATACACATGATTGCTAGTTTGGAGGTCTTTAAAATGCATGAGTTGGAAGCATGGTTAGGTCTTGTTGTGAGTCTCCATGAATTTCAATGTTCCTTTGGATTAGTCACATGTTGAGAATGAGTTTAATTTTGAATGCATGTGTATCAATATAAAGGATATTGTTGCATAAGATGTGAGAAGTGCTATATTAATTTGCAATGGTGCATAAAATCATGTGCTTAAGTTGTTAGAGTGCTACTACTTTATATTTGATATGAGCATGTATTATTCATAACTTGAAATTGGATGCTAGCATGGATTTAAATTGTGGAGTATATATATGAATATATAAGGATTGATGCATGTTATATGTGGTGAATTCTATTAATAATTGAGTAATGGTATGATCTCAACTATGAACCTGTTGGGTATATGAATGTGTTGAATTGTGATTTAATTATGATAATATGTCTAGATAAGTGTGGTTGATGTTTTGGATTGTTTGTGGATTTTTTAGGTTCATTGAGAACCTTTCCAAAGTGCTAAAAACCAGTAGCCTTAACTCTACTGGTATGGCGCTTGGCGGCAAGGGTTGGTCCATCAGGCGACTACTGTCAGACAACAAACTCTGAAGGTGCATAGTGCTCGACAATGTGTGATACCCGCCAAGTTGTCTAGAACAAGGTTTAGCCAGGCGGTTTGTGTTGTGATTTCGCCTGGCGGCGCTTAGGCAGTGTAACATCCCAGTCGAATATTACTAATTTAAATAAAATAAAATAGAAATAAATACAAACTCGCATTTAATGTAATTGTCTTTCCCAAAACTGCAGAAAATTTAAAACATTTATTAAACTCATCCATTTAAACCATAGTGTTTCAATAATCCATATTAGTTCATATTCCAGTAAAAATAGGGTTTACAAAAAATCTGAAAATAAAATGATAGTAAACTTCCATAAAAAGCTTTCCCACGCTAGCCCCTTTCCGGCTCTATGCCTCACTGGCATCACCTGGAACATCATCTGCTCTCGTGTGACAAGTCATGCGATCATCCCCAAACACACACAGAAAGGGTGAACTCATAATAATACAAATATACAATTAATAAAATAGAGATTCACCCCAAACTACTTTATTTCATCTAAATTGCTTAATCTTAACACTTGATACCCAAAGATTTCAGATCATCGTCTCATTATACAAATGAAACTACTAATCCATTTACCCATACAATTGCTTGGCCATGGACCCAGAATATATCATGCTTCCACGAACCTCCTTGCTTGTAGTCCAACTCTACGGACCTCCCCGCCCGTAGTCCAACACATTTGATCCATCCAGCTCTCCCCGCTCGTAGTAGCCCTCAAGTGTGAGAACGAAACATACAAACCTCCCTGTTCGTATCCTCACACGAGAGCATCATTAATATGAACCTCCCCGCTTATATTAATCACATGTTCACCACCAATCATGAACCTACCCGCTCATGACCTTGTCAAGCATCTCCTAGTCCAAGTCCACATCTCAACACATCAAAATGAAATTAAGAAAAACATACTACCATATACAAGATACACACTCAAGCTGGTCTTAGGGATTCCAATGCTTCCACAAACCTACCCGCTCGTGGTCCAACTTACGAGCCTCCTCGCTCGTAGTCCAACTCTACGGATCTTCCCGCCGTAGTCCAACAAGCGTGATCCATCCAGTTACGAACCTCCCTGCTCGTAGCAACTCTCAAGTGTGAGAATGAAACATACGAATCTCTCCACTCGTATCCTCATACCAGAGTATTATTAATATGAACCTCCTCTCTCATATTAATCACGCGTTCCAACACCAATCACGAACCTACCTACTCGTGATATGGTCAAGCATCTAGGACTAGAACCAACACAACAAGCGATGCAAAATAGATCATAAATGCACCCTACCACTTGCACTATCGCTTGGTGCAACTTAAGTGTTGCTAGGCGAAATGGCAATGCAGACCGCTTGGCGGTTCCACAACACCGCTAGGCGCCACAACACATAGGGCTTCCTTGTTTCCTGTTATAGCCTGGCGGTTCGCTCTGCATCGCCAATTGTTGCTCCAGTAATGCAACACTATTGGTTTTAAACACTTTGAGACAGTTCCTAACACCCAAACATCCAATTATCATGCATCCAGAAACCACAATACGCATTCATACACTTCACATAGTCCAATTTACATCATCAAACCTCATATGCATCATTCAAGTATAAGAACACATGCATTTACAATTTGAAATCATGACCACACTTGAGCTTACCCAAGAATACACAATGCTTATAGGAGTTTATAAGGCAACAACCAAATCATGCATATACTTACAAGGTGGTGGAGCTCCAAAGGTGCGTGAAGAGCTCCATGGGCAGCGGAAATGGATGAAGGAATGGAGGCAAGTTGGAAGGCACTTGCAAGCAATGGAAGGTGAAAGAGAGGTGATAGGATTTCCTAATCTATGCTAGCCTAAGGAAGGTGGCTAGAGGTAGAGAGAGGAAATCTCTAGAAAGTGGTGACTCTCAAAGGCAATAGAGGGAGGAGTGCTCTCAACTCAAGTTGCA
>Ga0214542_1009991_pt1 | contig 14235 bp, 8 predicted proteins | sample CNSS1metaG_FD_160096 | JGI IMG/M metagenome (GOLD analysis project Ga0214542, IMG submission 160096) | Root nodule microbial communities from cowpea collected in UCLA plant growth center, Los Angeles, California, USA - CNSS1 | ecosystem: Host-associated > Plants > Roots > Nodule | place: USA...
GAACAACTGCTATATTTTTCAACTCAACTTCCTCTTTTATTTCCATAGAAGATAATAACAAGTACCCTTGAATTTCATTCCTTAAAGGCTCACTTTTTGAATTGGTAGGTGATTTTAGAAGATTCTCAGAGTTTGGAAATATCACTGATTTCTTACCACAATTCAAAAGGACTCGATTAGAAGATAATCAGTCCATACCTAAGATTACATCTAATTGAGATAAAGGTAGACATATTAAATTTACAAGGAATTTTCTATTTTCAATGGACAGTGGACAGTCTAAACAAACTCTATTGGTAATTACTGAGTCATTTGTGGGAGTTGAAACAACCAAACTAGTTTTTAGAAAAGAGGTCAACATATTGAGATGTTGAACACAATAATTGGAAATGAATGAGTGAGTTGCACCTGAGTCATACAATACATTTAAAGTTTTTCCTTTAATAAAACACATACCTTGAATTAGATCATGGTTTTCAGCAGCTTCAGCTCCAGTCATGGTGTACACTCTTCCTATGGTGGTAGGTCTTGTCTTGGTTGCAACTGGATTGAAATATGGCTTATGTTGTCCACACTCAGAGAATAGGTGACCAGGTTTTCCACACTTGAAACAGACTGGTCCCTTAAGATGACAATCTTTAGCATGATGACCTTGTCCGCATTTAAAGCATATGATATGATCATATACAAGTCTACTAGAATTTCCTGATGAAGATTGGTTGGATTGGGTCCTCCATTGTGGGCGATTGTAAGGTTTTCCCTCATTGCGTTTATTTTTATTTATTTGGGGTCCAAAATATTTTGGTTTGATATTTTGGTTGTTCTCAAAATCTTCCAAAAATCTACACTTGTGAATAAGCATAGGAAAGTCAATAATTTCTAGTATTCCTATTGCTTTTCTCAATTCATCTCTAAGTCCATTTTCAAATTTTATACACTTCATCCTTTCCTCTGGGTGATAAAAGAAAGTAGAGTATTTTCCTAATTCTTCAAACTTAGAAGCATATTCCCCCACTGTCACACTTCCTTGCTTCAACTGCATAAACTCTATTTCTTTTGCTCTCCTCACATCATTAGGGAAATATTTTTCTAAAAACTTTGTTCTGAATACATCCCAGGTAATAATTATTCTTCCTCCTTCAAGTAATCTCCTGGTACCATCCCACCAATATTCGGCTTCTCCTATTAACATAAATACAACATAATTCACCTTTTGGTTGTCAGCACAGTTCATAACTCGAAATATTTCCTCCATTTCCTTAATCCATAATTTAGCTTTCTCTGGATCATATCCTCTAGAAAAATGTGGGGGTTTGTTTCTCCTAAATTCAGCTAAACCTTGTGATTCAGGGTTTCCTTCAAGTCTTTGATTCCTCATTAGAGCAGCAACCATGTCTCGGATAACTTGCATTGCTTCAGTTAATTCATTGTTCCTCCTAATGTTTGCCATCTGAAATCGTATGAGTTAGTAAATAATCAGCACATTTCACAGATCTCGCATGAAACGTAGCTCTGATACCATCTAATGTGACGATAAAAGAAATTCTATTTACTTATTTATTACAATATACTTATAAAAATTTAGAGGCAAAATTCTACACTAATATATAATTATATTTAAAATATGCACATATATATATATATATATATATATATATATATATTTACAATACTGTATACATCTTATATTTAGTACCTCTTATATTTCCTATACTAGAAGGGGAAAGAGTATTATTTATTTACAGTTTTCCCTCATATATTGGCTTTCAAACAGGTGGAGGGAAAAGGTTATGGATATGATTCACTTGGATTGTTGGGGGTAAATAAAAGGTAACTCCGATTTGTCCTTTGATGACAATCGGCACATTCGGAGTAGAGAGAAAAGTAATGGTAGAGTTTCTTGTTCCCTGAAATGTTACAGAATTATTCACTGCATTGGTTTGCCATGCATTTCCCGAAAAAACAGCCACAATGTCAACGAAGAAGGGATCAGGCATGTTGGGAGCAGCCATCTATAATAATGTTATAAAATTTTGTTTTTCACACCCAATCATAAAATAGGGAAGTGAGACAAATATCACATAAAAAAATATAACATATCATAATAAGATAAAATGAAATGAAAATTTTCCCAAATCCATAAGACTGGATTTTATTATACTTTATAAAGATATTGATTAATTTTGTAGTGACTAGTCAGGATAAATGAGCTCATGACCAACAAAGTAACTCAAGAACATTTCATCTTGAGTAATACTAACTCGTTTAAATCCCCAAGGTCGTACCTCTAACTACAATAATCAAATCTTTATTTATCATAAGTTTCATTTTAATATTAAACCATATAATTATATAAATAATTAAATAGATAGGATCAATGAATAATAAATATAAATAAATAAAAAGGACCAGTACGTAACTGGAGATAAATATAAATAAATAAATGAGAGTAAATATAAATTGAATAAATAGGACCAGTGCACAACTGAAGATGAATATAAATAAATAAATAGGAACGAGAACTAAATATAAATTAGAATGAGGTTAGGGACACCTCACTTAAGGTAATTATAGAGATAAAAATAATTATGAAAAGATAAAAATAATCATATTAAAAAGATAAAATGATAGATGTCTCATTTCCTTACCTCAAAGATTGAAAAAGATAAATGCACGTTTCTCCTTTTTATACACTAGCACGGTTAGCACTCTCTTTTTAACGTCTTCCTTGTTTTTATCATTCACTTCTCTACTTCCTTTCACTCTCACTGTGTTTTGTTTTCTTTCAGCTTTGAATCTTTGTTATTTATAGCCATCTAAATCTATACATACATATATAGATATAATTTTGCATTCAATTTCTTTTAGATTTTGTTCAGATTTGGTTTATCTCCATTTATCCAAAGCTCTCAACGTTTAATGTTCTGACGTTATGTACTTAAGATTTATCCAACAACGTTCAACGTGATTAGACAAACAAAAATACTATTATATATATTATAATATTCTACATTTAATAATCATATGGAAGCTTAAAACCTATCGAAATATATATATATATATATATATATATATATATATATATATAAATATATAATTTTTCTTTATTATTTATATATTTATTTTTCTAAAAAATTATTTTAATTTCTTTATTCTTTATATTTTTATCATTTTATTTAATTGTTTATTATCATCATTATAGTATTACTTATTAATTATTATTATATATATATATATATATATATTTTTTATGACTGTCGTTATTTCTAATAAAACATTTATAAATAATGTGATACTAATAAATTATATTATAAAATTTATGCATGTTGCATCAAACGCATCTTCCAACAGATATTGATTTGGGAATGTGTTGAAACGTTGTAAACAACTTCAATACTAATATGAAATACGTTCGACACGTAAAAATAAACTTAACATAATTGGACTAAAAAAACTATATTCATTCGTTCATTCTTAAAGTGTAGAAATTCATATATATCGAAGTTTTGAAGAAGAATAAATTTCAATTTTTGTCAAAATTGAGAACTAAAAACATAATTAATCCTTAATATTATATTTATTTTTTGTTAAATTGATGGGTCAGTAATCCGTTAAACTATATCTTTTAAAATTGTCAGAAACTATATCTTTTAAAATTGTCAGAACCAATTGTCATGCTATATATTTTCTTATAATAAAATTTCTCTTAAATATCTGTCAGTCTCCAACACAAGAAAATGAGTTTCTTAAAATCTTTAAAATTTTAACATATATATTTTACTAAGTTGATTTGAAGTCTTAATGGTTTGGGTCAAATCACGAATCTAAACATCTAAACTAATACAATTAAATTGATTTCCGTTTTTAGTCTATTCGAATCTAAGTTAAATTAAATCAATCAAATGTACAGATGAATGGTTTGACTATTAAATTTGTTATTTTCAAATTGGATGAATTCAAAATGAAAATTAAAGATTAAGTATAAAGTTTTATATTGTAATAGTATATTAATTATATAATTTCGACTATTGTTTACTTTATGCTAAATGAGTTAAACTAGTATAAACTATTTCATTTTCATCTCCTTTTCCTTGTTATTTGTTTTATTCTTGTTGAATAATAATAAAATGCGTTTTGAAAAAGAAGTTTTCAAAAGAACCCTTTACAATTTGTAGTATTTTCTTTGAGAAACTTGTCTACTTGCTAAAAGCTTCTTGGAAACCTATTAAAATATAATTTAACCATCTTCTTGTGTTTTATCTTCTTTTACATAATCTTTCATTATATATATATATATATATATATATATATATATATATATATATATATATATATATATATATATATATATATTAAACATAATAATGAAATAAAGAAATATCATAGTATAACCTTGACAAATTCTAATTGAAAATCTGGAAAGTGTGAGAATGTAACATCCCGGTCGGATATTACTAATTTTAAATAATATAAAATAAAATAAATAATAAAGTCACATTTATTTAAATGTTTTCCCAAAACACAGGAAATTAAAAACATTTATTAAACTCATCCAATTAAACCATAGTGTTCTAATAATCCATACTGGTTCATATTCCAGTAAAAATGCAGTTTACCAAAAAAATCTGAAATCAAAATGATAGTAAACTTCTATAAAAAGCTTTCCCACGCTAGCCCCTCTCCAGCTCTATGTCACACCAGCATCATCTGGAACATCATCTGCTCCCGTGTGACAAGTCACACGATCATCGCCACACACACACAGAAAGGGTGAGCTCATAAATAGTTAACATATAAATTAGTAAAATCAAGATACACCCAACTATTTTATTCTAGTTAATTCTTAACTAAGACCTTATTATCCCAAGGTTTTTAAACCTGCAAGTCACACAAATAATTGACCATGGACTCAGGATATATGATGTTTCCATGAACCTGCCCGCTCGTGGTCCTACTTCTACGAACCTTTCCGCTCGTAGTCCAACACTACGGACCTCCTCGCCCGTAGTCCAACACACGTGATCCACCAACTACAAACCTCCCTGCTCGCAGCAACTCTCAAGTGTGAGAACGAAACATACGAACCTCCTCGCTCGTATCCCCACACGAGAGCATCAGGATATGAACCTCCCTGCTCATATCATCACATGTTCACCACCAGCCATGAACCTATCCGCTCATGACACAATCAGCATCTCCTGGTCCAAGTCTCACATCATAACATCAAAATGAAAATTAAGAAAAGCACATTGCACTATAATATGTACATACTCAAGCTGGTCTTAGGGATTCCAATGCTTCCACGAACCTACCCGCTCGTGGTCCAACTCTACGGACCTCCCCGCCCGTAGTCCAACTCTACGAACCTACCCGCTCGTAGTCCAACATGCGTGAACACCTACTATGAACATCCCCGCTCATAGTAGCCTCAAGTGTGAGCACGGAACATACGAAGCTCCCCGCTCGTATCCACACAAGAGTACAAAAGATACGGACCTCCCCGCCCGCATCAATCACACATCTCAAATCTTCGTTACGAACCTTTCCGCTTGTAACTAGTCCAACATATCCCTGACCAAACTCTCACAAAGAGTCATGCAAAATACACAACAAACGCACCCTACCACTGCACCAACACCTAGCATAGCCTAAGCGTTGGGCAGTGCAGACCGCCTAAGCCCTCCCACACTTGCACGTTACTTATTCCCTTATTATTATATATGTTTATACATCATAATCCTAAAATATATATAATATATTCATCTGCATATAATTTCGTTTTCTTGAAAATTGTATGATTTATTATAAGCTTTAAACTAAACAATATCCCCTTTAATTTTTATACCCTACGTTATATAAATAAATTCTAACCAAGTCACATATTGTCTTTTCATCTAACCATAATAAAAGCAAAACACATTATGCCCCATCAAAGTTGCTTTGACAGAGCAAAACCAAAACTGTAATTTTCCAAAACCATATCATCTTTATCCCATTGATAATACCGAAAACCTAATATTCGAAAGATTTACTTATGATGCATAAAAGAAACATCTGTGTACACTCATCCATCAAAATGCATCAAACCAAAAAGTAAAGCAAATCACCAATCCTACAATGCTTAATTCACTTCTGCAACTCCAAACACAACGACCCAACATCTTACCCGTTTTCTCCAGACTAATATATTATAATGCATTTGTCACGGCACATTTAGATGTATAATAAGAATACGAAATATGAAAGAGTTTAAAATTCATATATATTGTATTATTCATCGACGCACTAATGCATTCCTATTAAGATTCATCTGATCTTTCCATAAACCCTTATCAACACGAGATAACACATATTCATATAAAAGAAAAATATAAAGTTAGCTCCCCTTACCTGATTTCCTTGCTCCATGAAATTATAATGATTCGCGCTTGTTGTCCAAAGACTCCACTCTTTGTATCCTCTCCAACTCCCTTTCAACCCTCACTCTTTCCCTCTACGCCACACTTTTCCAGTCCCCTCTCTGCTACCACACTCTATAACTCTTTGCTTTCTCACTCTCTCTTTTCCCTCTCACCAATTCAACCCAAAATAAATAAAAAAACGATAAAAACGAAATTAATTCAAATTTAAATAGCCATTACTACACCTAAACTACTACCTTTCAGGTTTCCTAGAAAATTTCTACAGTTTCTAGATCATTTAACCACTCGCAAAATAGTAAAACATAAAGTTAATATATTCACTCTAGCCAAGATTCAAACCCACATCCTTCCTACCCATCAAACACATGCACACCAACAAACTATCACATGATTCCTGTTAATTCACACATACATACAAGCTTAAACCATGTGTTCACATTCATAATATATTGGTAAAATAAAACCCAATTAAAATATCACACTAATGGCACATACAATACTCAAACCCAAATACTTTTAACATAACTAAGTACTCTCAACCACTTGAGTTAGTACTATTTCTTATCTAGGACTTGTCAAGAAATTCTCTTAGCTTATTATCAACTCACCATTACTTGTACTTTATTAGTTATTATTTATATGAATTTCCTGGGTCTTAGAGAGAACCTTATTCTCTAAATTGTATATTTTAGTTTGATGAGTGCTAAAAATACTCTTTTTTTTTAGTTTCTCTATTATTAGTTAAAAATCATTACAAATTATGAAATTAGGAGGGAATAGTTAAATCAGAAGCGGAATCTACAATTTTTTTTTTTAAATTCAATCAACAATAAAGTTGTATTTAAAAGAAATGCGTTAAAACCCTTAAGTTGATATTATTATTTACTAATTTATGACATGAAATTGATAATAAAATAATATTTCTATCATTATTCTTGGACGAGTTAACCTAATCCCTCTCTTCAGACGATCACTATGATGTTTCTAAGAACATTTGCACTCATATAAATATTAAATTTATAATACTTTCAACTTTTTAGTTAATTTTCCTTTTTTTTAATTCTCTTCGCTCACAATATCACATTTATTCACAATTCATTTTTCTTTTTCATATCTCACTAGTAAATATTGAATTAAGTAACTTGGAATGTAAATTTTTTATTTCAGATATTTTTTTTAAATGATTGATAGGGATCATCTCAAATTTTCATTTCAATTTTTTTTCGGAATGTATTTTTTATATTTCAGAAAATCCATTCCAAAAATATGCAGAGAAAATTGAAAATCAAAACCGTTACTGTTTTCCCTGGTAGTATTATTGGGCTCAGTGGTCCAATTTCCTTGTAGGGTAGGTATTTAAATTTCTTAAGAACACTTTCTTCTTGCACCTCCATAAATCCCCCTGCATCCCAATGTAAAAGAAATTTTATTTTTATTCCTTTTAAATTGTATAATTAAAAATTCAAAAACAACTTTCAAAAGTTGAAAAGGATAAAAAAGAATAGTTTTTGGAACGTAGAGTCTGAAAAATATTTGACTTTTATTAAACTTTTTAGGATTAAACATTTTTTTTCCTTAAACTTTTCCGTGAAAATTAGAATTAGTCTCTCTTAGAAACCTTGAACCAATTTAGTCTCTCATTTCTAGAAATGTGTGAACTTAGTCTTTTAAATCAATTTCTTTTAAGTTTATTTGAAGTTTCTCAATTAACATTAAAACGAACATTTGTCAAACAATATAAACAAACTAAAATACTATAATGAGATGTGTTTAAAACGTCAAATAAACTTAATAAAATTTGGTTAAAACGACTATATTCACACATTTACATAATTGAAAGACTAAATTATTTAGTTCAAGATTTTTAAGAGAGACTAATTCCAATTTGTACTGAAGGACAAAAACATATTTAATCCAAATTTTGATTACAGAAATCAATTTTAATTTCTGATATATATGAAAACCCATTTCTTTAGGAAAAAAATGGTTTCCGGTTTGCACAGTCATAAGTAATTTTTAATTTTCGATTTGTACAATTTAAAAGTTATTTTTTATTTTTAATAATCACTTTAAATTATATAATTGAAAAAGTAAGAAAATAATTTTTTTTATATGAGATGCAGGAGAAATTTATAACAGCACAGGAATAAATTACCTTTCTTAAGCTACTTCCATCGCCACAAACCAAAAACAAAAAAGCACCTGAACCCTCTAGACACAAAAAAAGAAGAAGTTAACAAATGAGAAAAAAAAAAGAGAGTACAAATGGCACTTCCATTTGCAAGATAAATATAGTATTAGGAATAATAATGCAGTTTTAATGGAATGGGCACCAGGGAAGCATTATTTGGGTGTTAATAAATAAATGACATACTTTGATTTTTATCATAGTTTTTTAAGATAAACACCCACCACTCTCTATTATTATAATAACAACTTAAGTGGATCCAAATTGATTTTAGCTCCAAATAAGAAGAACCAGCATGTGGGAAGGAACCTTTGTGTCTCACTCAAGTCATCACCCATAACCCTAATTATATTTACTAATTAATTAACAACTTCTTAATATATATCCAATTTTATTGCTCATCTTTCATATAAAGCATATATCAAGGAACAATTAATTAGGATTTAAGGGAAACTAACCTTTTTTCTAATACTCCCTTTTTTGCTCTAAGCACTCACCTTGCTCTCTTAATTTATTACAAACCATCTCCACTATATTATTTATGTATATAGTTGTTTTTTTTTCTTCTAATTAATAATAAAACATTTGGGCTTTAAATTTTAAGTATGATGTTATTTTATTAACTATCTAGACATTAACAACCGAAAAAAAATGTATTAAAATGTTTTAATTTTTGAATTAGTTTTCATGCGATTTCCATTATGTTTATAAGTTTATTTCTTAATTCAAATATCATTTTGGATGTATAGTCTTTACTTAAAGATGAATATAACAACGTACACATTTTAGTCCGTTAAACAATAAAATTTAAGTTCAATTCAATCTTACAAAATTAGTTTATAAAGTGATGTTTGTATCCACTTATATATTATAAAATTATTTTATCTTTAGTTGACATGAGATTTCCAACAACGTTTCGATTTCAAATCAATATAAAAGTTAGAGTTAAATATGTTTTTGATTCCTTAACTTTTAGCGAATTTTGAAATTAATCTATATCAAAATTTTGGATCAATTTAATCTTTCATTTTTCGAAATACGTGAATTTAGTCATTTTAATCAAATTTTGTTAAGTTTATTTGACATTTCAAACACGTTTCATAATAATATTTTACTTAATATTAAAGCAAGGATGTGTCAAACAATATAAATAACTTAAATACAATCCTGAAATACGTAAGAAACATAAAATAAATCTAACAAAATTTGATTAAAAAGTCTAAGTTCATGTATTTCAAAAGATGAATGACTAAATTGGTCCAAAATTTTAAATGGACTAATTCCAAAATTTACTAAAAATTAAGGGATCAAAATATATTTAACCCTATAAGTTAAAATGATATTGAGAAATTGAAAAGGGTCAACATGAATTTTTTAAAACAGTAAAGGACCATGAATCTTAAAAATAAGATTAAAAAAAGAGAAAAACTCATGATGCCTCCTTCTTTAGCAAAGCAACCTTTTGTGTTGTTTCCTGTTATGTATTAATAAAGTAGTTAAATTAAAGGGTGCCTCTATGTTTGTGGAAGATCCCAACGCAAAAATCAAGACATGCAAGGACTCAAATATTATGTGGATCAGAACCCTTTAAAGGAAGAAGAATTAAGCACATTAGGTCAAATTATGAAGAACCCTTAAAAGCAAGTTGCCATATACAAATGATTAAACTAAATTCGATGGTTATAATTAGGTGCATCTTGGTCCCAAGTTTAGGGTATAGGCTATAATAGGAGTACTCTATTGTACTGTGCCTTTTCAGAATATAAAAAAAACCCTAACCGAAAATGATAGTGGCTTTGTTTTAATATGTTTGACAAAGACATATATATGTCAATTATTTGCATTTGTAGCACAAGGTTAGAGGAGGGAAAGTTAGGGCAAGAAAAACCGGAATGGTGTTTTCCACTATATAGTTTATATAGTCATTTCATTAATTTCTTCTTCTTCAAATTTCATAAATGAATATACAATATGGTTGAGCTACATCTCCTAGGTAGTAGTAGTAGTAGGTAAACATTTTTGTGCTTTGATTTTGTTTAAGAAGTTTCAAGAATTCCAACCAAATCTTAAAATAAAGTTAGGATATGAATTGAGATGCCTTAATGTTTTAAGGTTAAATATTAATAAAAAAATCTTATTCACCAAATTATATCTTCATTTTTATTTCTATTTTGTTTACTTTAGATTTAATGTTAAAATCACAAATTGTCTATGGTCAAAGTTTTATTTAAATTTGAACATTGCCTTTCAATTTGTCATATCATTTGCATAAGTAACTTTATCTCTAAAAAGGTTTGTGCTATAATTTAATTTGTGCATGTCACTAGTTTAATGAAGTTTTAAACTCAATAAAAAAAACATAAAAAATATACAAGTTTTATGTTATATGTTTACTCATGAAAATAAATACTTAATCAAATAAGCATAAGCGTATTTTATTATTTAGTTGTTTTATTGAATTTTACTATTTTGTATAAGATTATTTTATTATTTATTACACTTTCTCTTATTTCGGTAAGACTTATAATTTTATAAAGAGATATAATTTTAAAATTGATAAAGAATAAAAATTCTATAAATAGATTGTAATTTTTTTATTAGAAATTTTATCTCTTTATAATTTTGATTCTTTGTAACTTTCTTTAATATTCTAAGTTCTAAAGTTATATGTTATTTTTTAAAATATATCATATCTCTATAAAGATATCAACTAGTAGATCAAGATGGTCTAAAAGGATTCTTGATCAAAGTAGGATTCATTTTCTTATTATTGATTTGACTCATTTTTCTTCTTTTGTATGGATTTTGATTATGGGTAGGTTCTGATGGTTTAAGGTTAAAATTTTGGGAGTTTTAGTAGCGCAATTTTGACCACTATAGCTGTACAAGATAACTTTTGTTGTAGGCATGTTGCTTTCAAGTAAGGGGAGTTTATTAAATTGCATATTTTTAGTTTTATATTGAATTATATGTGTGATATGCATTGTTAAGTTGGATTGAAGAGAGATCAAACTAAGTGTGTTTTATTATTGTTTGAGCACCCAAAAGTTATTGTTTCATTCAACCAATTACTTAACTTGTTCAACCATAATCCAAACACACCATAAGTATCTCTTTTCTAAAGATGGTCACAAGGGTGAGAATACGCTTGAGCGAGAGAGGTTGCACTAAATCTCTCTACTTTGGTTATTGTGTCGTTCAAGTGACATGTTGTTCAAGTTTATTTCAGAAAATAAGGTTATTGAAATAAGATAAGCTTGATCAAACGATTTCCATATGATGGTATTGTGGTTCATTTATGAAACACATGTATGGTTTAATATCTATGTTTATGATATGATGATGATGAGATGCATACACATATATGATAAACTTATTTTTGTATATCATATGTGAATGTGAGTATATGTATTTGACATTTTGGCCTAGTGTGGTTGTATAAGATATGATATTAATTAAAATATCAAGTAGGTAAAAACTAAGGGAGGTTCTTGTATAACTATAATGATAATTGTTGTGCAAAGAACAACTTTGATGCCATGAAGTTAAGGTTTGTGTACCAAAAAGGTTTGGAATGAGCCAAATGTTATGGTGGATGTCGAATAAGTCTTTAAGAAGATATTGAGTTTGATAAAACACTCATAATCATTGAGATATAATTGATGATTTTGATAGTCTTAGATGGTGATTCATGTGTAATTTGAAGTTCTTTATAGTAAAGGTGTGATGTGATTGATGTAACTATATGTTGTATAATATATTATTTTTTCTTAATTATTTAAATTTTTGTAACTCACCCTACATGTATGTTATAAAACTACAATAATCATACTTGATACAAAAATACATAATGTTACGCAAATTTTAGTATAGAGATGTGACATAATTGTTGGAACAAATTGCTTCAGAAGGAGACGTTGAATGGAGCCTTAGACTTTTTTTTTCACAAAAACTAAACTCAATCGTGGTGTAAAACATAACAAAAAACACACAAATTTTATATTAGTTCAACCTAAACACTTGGGGCTACGTTCAATTCTTCCTTAAGTAGTTTGTTCAAGAGGTTTCACTAATCAAAGCAATGATACCAACAACTCATGGTTACACATGTAGACAAACAACTCTTGGTTCTCATGAGTACACAACCCACTGCAAGTTAACTTTCTTAATCTCCCTCTTAGATGTATAACTATTAAGTAATCAGAAAGAAAACACTCTCACAAAGAATATAATTTAAGCTCACAAAGGTAACTTCACATCATAAAAGATTTACAATAGATTTCTCACACACACAAAGAACATTTGTTTATCATTGTAAAACTTAAAGAATAGTTTGTAGTATCCTTGGAGATGGTAGTTGGAGCTTGAATCAACTAATTCTTGATTCTACAAAATCTTTGAAAAGGAAGGATATAAAAATCATCTTAGACAAAAATAATATATACATTTAATAAAATCATTTCGAATATTGATAAAAAATAGATTTTAAGTCTAATTCAACTCTACAAAATTGATTTATAAGATGAGGTTTGCACCCACTTATATATTATAAATTGGTCTTATTTTTAGTTGATGTGAGATTTCCAATAAATTCTCATTTTTATCTAAATATTTAAATATTATGATTTTCTTAAAATCATTTTAAACAACCATAATATCCTGTGAAAGAGATCTATTAGACTCTTTATTACTTGAAAATACTGTTTTTTTTTTTTTATAGACATAGACATAAACTGTGTTACATGATTCCGAGTTTCCTCCATCTATGTACACATTAAAATGTTTAAATACTATTAAACAAATAACACTTGCAATATTTGTTACCATCAAAATCACTAAGTGGTTTATTAGTGTTAGATTACATGATGAATTCTAAAGATTACACCATCTCAACAATAACTACAAATATTTATATTGTTTTATAACACATGTGTCTTCATTATTTTTATGATAATTAAAAATTATAAAATAATTATTACTATAATTATGAAAATAAATATAAATATTTTTATAATTTTATTGTAAATAGTTTTTGTTTATTTTAAAGACAAATTTAGGATTAAAATATTTTTAAGTTTAAAAAACAGTTAAATTGAAAAAAACGATTAAATTTTTAAAAAATTTGATAAAATAATTCTAATTTAAAATTTTTCATTTAAAGGCTAAATTTAAATAAATATGGGCACAAATTATATATATATATATATATATATATATATATATATATATTTATATATATATATATATATAGATATATATATATATATTATTTCTGTGAAAACTTAATTCTTCGTTTATACGCATATTATTGCATAATCAAAATCGACGTCATTAACATTAACTTTACTAGTTATATAAATATGATTGATGATGCAAGAGACCAACACCAAGAATTTTGTCTTAACATATGTTTGGATAACTTTTTTTTCTAAAATAATCGCTTAGTTCTTAAAAGCCAATTTTACATTTTAATTAAAATAAATAATTACATTTTAAAATAAGTTAATCAACCACATTATTTGTTTTGAATACTTATTTTTGAAGAAAAAAAAATTATTTTTAAAATTGACATATTTTAAAATAAGCTAAACTAACTAAATATTGCATTTTCTTCGTACGTATATA
>Ga0214542_1009994_pt1 | contig 14231 bp, 8 predicted proteins | sample CNSS1metaG_FD_160096 | JGI IMG/M metagenome (GOLD analysis project Ga0214542, IMG submission 160096) | Root nodule microbial communities from cowpea collected in UCLA plant growth center, Los Angeles, California, USA - CNSS1 | ecosystem: Host-associated > Plants > Roots > Nodule | place: USA...
ATATTGTGTGTGTGTGTGTGTGTGTTAGCTGGATGGTATACCTAAAAAGTCTACGAGAGAAGAAAGTGGTAAATGGTACAATATGAAACAAAAGACAATAATTTGGAGAGAAAAATGCACGTGAGCCTCTTATTCATGAGAATAAAAAAAAGTTAGATGGAAATGGCGTTGTTTAACTGTTAAGGTTGGACATGCTTTATATATATGAATGACCGCAAATAATTGGTAGTTTAGTATTTATAAATGACTTGTGTTGTATGAAACACTATATTTACTTCTAACCTAATTTTCTTTTCGGTGTATGAATATGTAGGGCTGTTTCACGATAAAATTGTCTTAGGTGCTTTATATATAAGATATGTGACAGATATGGTAAGATTATTAAACTTTTTACACAGAAAGTGCAGTTTAAGTATTGATTAACATATAGCTGTAAATGATGAAGTCAGAAAAGATAATTTTAAGTAATAAATGGTGGTGTTTGGATATAGTTTTAATCTGCATAGGTACGATACCAATACATTGACCAGTAATTATACTGCAAAAAGTTGGGCACATTTCATTCTTCTGTAAGTTGCTATAATCAATGGAAAGAAATAAAGAAATGGCATGCAGATGATAAAATATAGAAAAAATAAAACAAAAGCTACTGTTCCGCCTATAAAATGGCGAAATGAATAGCTTAGTAATCCACATTACGATCCCCAAGTATGGCGCAGTTACAGGAAAAAGAGTAAATGATCTCTTGGGATCCCATCCCAGATATATGAATTTTTTTGCCCTCACATGAACTTCAGATTATGACTTACTCAACTGTGTGTGGGTGCGTGTGATGTTGTTAGTATAATATATAGTTATTTTTTTCCGAAGCAAAGAAAGATATAGAAAGAAAGGTCAAGAAACACAGCTCAATTCAAGTATTTGATGCCCCCAACATCGGCACAATGTGTGTTTTTGTGTTGGACAAAGATTATGTATGCACACTTGTTTAATAATTTAATATAAGGGTGTAGGGTTTGCATGTGAAGGTTAATGAAGGTTTATTATAATGGCTGGAAATAGTTGGCTAACCCTGCCATGTTAATTTTTTTGGATGAATCACAGATCCCGAGAGGTTTCTTCGTAAGTCAACTAAAATGTATCAGATTTCCCACATGGGGATTGGGGATTGTCCATGGTCAACTTCATCTGCTTCCATGTCTTGTTTTTTGATTGCTTTTAAAACATATGGAACATCGAAATTGAACAAGCTGGTTGCATTTGTTGGGTCAGAAAAGTTGGTATTCCAACATTAAAAAGTCAAAACCACCATTTTCAAACATGGATGTATGTGTGATTGTGAAATTGCTCTAGTAGTTGTCATCTGTCTATGGAGTTGACTGTATCTAGCCCCATTTACTTCAGTGATCAAAGTGCAAAACTTCCTTCATGCAGTGATTTCTACACACAATCTTTTGTTAGTAAAATTTACTAGCAATGAAATCTTAGTAGTACCTTTTTTTTTTCATGAATGATAACATATAAAAATCAAATAAAATCCTTAAATCTCAGTTTTAGACTCTGATATTTTCTGGGATTTTGGACTAAATTGTTTACCTTTTTAGAAGATTGTACGTTACTACCAACCAAATATATTTAGATTCATTTTGAAGTATTTTGTATTTTGTAGTCGATCTACTTTGAAGTATATGTGTAGTCTTACATCGATCAATATAGTTTTTCTTAAGAAAAAACTTTTACATTATACAATTTATATTTTAGTATTTTAAACTTTTCTGCTTTTTTTTTTTCACTTTTTCGTTTGTGTTAACTTTTTATCCGTTGTTCCTAAATGTAATTGCTTATGTATAGTATCGAAATTCTTTAAGAGATTGCAGGTAAAATAATTCAAATGTATAAAATAATAGCTACATAAATGTTATATATTAACTGAAAATAATATTAATAATTGAAATCACTTAATTATTGTTAAAAATTATGAAAGAATACAAAACATTTTACAGTAATATTAATTTGAAAATTTATATTGTAAGCAAAGCATAAAATAAAAATTTAAAAATGTAATAATTTTTTTAAGCTAACCCAGTGACCTCAAATGAATCAACACAATTTTAGTCAGATAAGTGCAATTTGAACTATCTAACTTTTGTATAGAAAAAAAAAATTAATGAAGCGAATCTAATTAAATTTGATTTTAAGGTGGAACAAAACCAACTAAGTTATAAATAACCTCCGATTAATTTGTTGTCTGTGGGGGTTGATTTTCACTCAAGGCAAATGTTTGTCTAATCGGAGCCCAAAAAGTTAAACTAGTACTATTGTTTCCAGCTTAAGGTCCATGATTGTATGGGCCAGGCAAGATGGATCCATGAGAAAAATGAATCCATTATTGCTGTCATTATTATGGGATGTTTTCTACTTGCACTCCCCATTACTACTAACTTCACGCCCATATTAATAGAGCAAGATTTACTTGTCTTCCTTTACTGTACCACGTAACTGCTGTTGCTATTACTGCCACCGCCCCTGTGCCATCGGCATTGTACCATCGTCTTCTACTGCACTCTTTGAGAATAAGAAAAACAAAAAAGTGTTTATTCTGAAAAAAAAAAACTGATTTTGAAAGTTATCATTTGTATTCTATAATGCATTTTATAGAAACTCTATTTGGAAAAGCTCATAGTATGGAAATCTTGTTTTAAAAAGACTCATTCTAAAATATATCATATATTTTAGAAAACTTATTTTAGAAATTTCATTATTATAAAAAGTTCGTACTGGAAATATTATTTTATCAAATTTGTTCCAAATATCTTATTTTCAAAATTCTATAAAGCTTTTCAGAACAGGTTACTTGTACAAAGTGTATAATTATATTTTAAAACTAATGGAGGTGTAGTTGAAAGTATATGAGTGCAGAAAGTAAAAGCCCTTATGAGATACCTTAAACTGGACGCTTTGCCGAATCGATATCTCCGAAGGAGTATACATCTTGCTAATTTACATTTCCCTCTTTCCTTTCACACCACTAACTCAAATTTTTGGGAAAATGACCATCAAAGTACCCTAAACTTTTACCTTTTATAAAAAAGACACCACAAATTATCATTTTATCTTCATTAGAACTTAAAATTTTATTATTGCTTTAACAAAATTAATTTTCATTGTGAATATATATATATATATATATATATATATATATATATATATATATATATATATATATATATATATATATATATATATCACACGTTGACGACTCTTGCATGAAATAGCTGCACGCGGAATATTTTTTATTTTATTTTTAGTTTGATTGAAAAATTTAATGGAAATAATATTTTACGTATTCTAGTTGAAGTAAAAGCAAAACTAATTTTTGTTAGAGGATAGTATTTTTAACAGGTTAGTGGGTAGTTAGTTTTTATTTCTTTAACGATATATTTTTATTAACTCGTTAAATAATGTATTTAATTTAGTATTTGATTTTATGTTTTTTTAATAAGTTTAATAATTCGATAGCTCAAAAAATAAAATATTAGGCATAATTATTTGACAAATTAAAAAAAAAATAGTATATTTACACAAATAGACAGAAAGAGGAAAACATAAATCTGAGGAGCTTAATCGAAAAGACGGAAATGATAAAGCAACTATTTGGATAAAATCTAACCGGTTTAATTTAGTACATATTTATTTTATTCCGTGTGTTTATTGTACAAGTTAACGAACATTAAACACACTTCTATATTTATAAATTACTCAGAAAATAAACACAAAATAATTTTGTTCATCTCAAATATAATAAATATTTTGTTGAATAAAATAATATTTTTATTTATCTAATATGAATAAGATAAATTACTTTTATATCACAAATATATTGGGTCAGTGGATGAGGATGCTATGGTACAGTTTATCTGATGATTGTGCAAGACAAAAATTCAATCTCTGTCCCTGTTATAGACAAAACTTGAAAAATCAAAGGAATAGGAATAGGAATAAGAATAAAAATGGGAATAGCAAATTTGGAATAGTGAGATGGGTGTGAGTGAATGGTAACATGAAGTCACGTGTGCAAGGTTTGTTTGTTGTGAAGCGAAGTAGGTGGAACTGAACTAAACTGAAGTGGAAGAAGGTTACAGAAAAAATTGAAAACACAAACAGGTTTGCACTTTCTCTAGTTCTCCGTCAAAGCAATTCAAGCGCCATCTCTGCAACTTTGATCACGTCACATGGCAGGTCTTATTCTATTTCAACCCCTTACTTCTTCCTTCATTCTGTTCATCCATTCAATTCAATTGCGTGCCGTCGTTGTCGTTCTTAAATTGCTTATCGAATTAATTATTCAATGCTTGACGATAATAATGATGATAATAATTGGAATCGGAACGTGTTGTTGGGTGTTCGTACAATCCAAGTTTCATGAAATTTTGCTTTGAACAGCTAGAGATAGAGAAATAATTCACCCCACATGATGACCAGAAAGATGTAATCGGTGGAGAGTTTTTGTTTACCTGGAAATCTAAATGATCTGATAAAGGTGTGAATGTTTATATGCAGCGACATCAGGGAAGATTGTCCAAAATGTTTTTGTGTCACACAGCTTCCAACAGAATACACAGTTGTTCGCTTCACAGTCACAGGGTCGAAGGGACTATTATTTTGCCCCTTATCCCCGCAACTCAAACCTTCCCTCTCCGCTAGGGAAGTTGGCATGGACTGCCTCTTCCATGCAATTGCGCACTTTATACAAACCCCAGAATCATTTTAGTGTCCAGAGAAATTTTCACTGCAATGGTCTGTTCTAGATTCTAATTATACTGGTTCATATGAAGCGAAAATACTCATACGTTTAAACACTTTTAAAATATTGCTCTTTTTAACCCTTCATTTACAGGCTTCTTAGGTGTAAGAATATCGTGTTAGTATCTGTATATAGGCATATCTTCAACCTTTTGTTGGTTTTTAACTAGCATGTTTTGTAATAGATGCTTGTTCCTTACATTTCATTTGGACTTGTGGTTGCAGCTTCTTCGTCTGCATCTGCTACTGCTTTGCCATATCTAGACAAGACAGATTTTCTAAAGCTTCAGAATGGCAGGTGAAGATCACTTCATTAAAGCAATCTTGCTAATAAGTTTATATTTCTACAAAATCTGCTTCTTCAGCGGACTATCTGCCCCCTCCTTTTTCTCATCATCATAGAAATTTGTTTAGGCCTTCGTTTTTTTCTTTCCATACCTTATTTTAGTCAAATGATGGTTGCCTCTGTTAATTATTTGGAGAGACAGAGAGAGAGACTAAGTGAAAAGGAAGAGATGAAAACATCAAAACAGGAAGCGAAGTACTCTGTAAAGGTTCTGAATGGTTAAAAGAGGAAACGAGATGAACATGGAATATAGTTGAATCATCTTTGCTCCTTTCCTTTCCATTACCTTTTCGATTGATGATTTGCGGTACACAGTCTATGTTGTGTATGTCTAGGCATTTAGACAAAATAGAACAACAAATGAAACTTATTGTATTCTATTTATTTCTGAAGAGGTTACTTTGCTACTTCACGCAAAAATTAAAAGTGAATTATTTCATGTAAAATATTTTGTAATTCGAATATAATCTTTTCACGTTCAGTATAATAATGACTTGTATTATATTTAAAGAAAGCTTCTAGCTAAAATATCCCATCTTCCTTTTCATTAAGATGGCTAGCATTTTTACAAGCAGATTCAACTTATGAAGCTGAATTCTTGGGTGTTACTCAGGCTTTTGATATCACTCTTCAAAAAGGTTGAGAGCTCTTTGGGTGGAGATCCATTTTTTGCTAAATGTGAAAGCTTCTTCTGATAGTTCCTGAGTTCCTTGGAAGTTAAGGAAAGATATAATAATGTTTTTGGAGTCTATTAAGAATATACACTCTAGATTTTCACACATTTTTTGGGAGGGAAATAGGCCTACGGATTGTTTAGCTGCTGATGCTTTTAGAATTTTAATTTTTACAGGGTGAGATGAAGTACCTATATATATTGTCTCTCAATTTTGTACACATTTCGGATTCCCTTAGTGGGTTTTGGTTTGGTCCCCCACTTTTGTATTTCTTTTTTCTATTAATTGTATAACAAATGCTGCATATGATTGGTGGAGGTTGTAGCGCTAACCTGGTTTGGATTGTAAACTAGTGATGCAATAGCATATTTCCCTTTTGATTAAAAAAAGATGTACAAGCATTTATTGGGCTTACATCCTGCACACTGACTCATATAAACTTATAAATGAAATTAACTTAACAGTGACATACGTGGTGTGGCTATTGATGGTGTCGAGGGAGAGAAAGTTAACCTTACTGAACCTGTTGCTGAGGCAATAGGAGCTGCTTTTGCTGCATGGTTGATGGAGAAAAAAAAAGCTGATTCTTCTCAGCATTTGAGAGTTTCTATTGGCCATGATACCCGAATATCAGCCAAATTATTACAGGTTAGATTGTTCTGTATAACATTTTTTTTAACACCCACCTTTAAATAAATTGATTGTTCATTGTGTTAAAACTCGGATGGTTATGAAACTAAATGTTTGTCCATTGTCAAATTTCAGAATGCAATTTCTCGAGGTCTTGCCGGTGCTGGCGTAGAATTTGTCCACTACGGGTAGGTGATACCAATTTTTTCTTGAAAAATATTTGCATTTTTTGTTTGCATGATAAAGTGTATTGGTTTTAAACCCCCAATGTCTGCAATTACTGTTCAAGCATATACTATTACACTGATACTCTTGTTTCAAGATAATATAATCAGATTTGAGCATGGATATTCAGTTAATTTGATCAAACTATGCGGAAAGTTTTGGTTTGAAGCTGGAAACTGTGAAGAAGGTGAATGACAAACTCTTAGTACATTATAATTTGAGGATGGCAATAGTGATGGGTTTACTTGTTGAGAAAAAAACTAAAGTTATTGGGAGACATGCTAGAGTTTGTAGTGCGTTTGTACCAAAAATTGGGATCAAATTTGTAAAGTGGTTTTGAGTGTTAGCACTGGACCAGTAACGAACTTCTGTCATTGATGTAAGATAACCAATAGAGATTTTGTTGCTTAAGGTATTGGGGAAGATAAACAAGATGTTAGCGCTAAAAAACAAGATCGAGTTGTTTTGGAAATAATTAAAAGTTGCTTACTAGTAACTATTGTGTTAATGAGTTCACTGTTGATCACCGAAAAACTCAAAATAATTACTTAGTTTTAGGGGCTTCTTGTGCTATTTACTAAGGAATTACTCAGTTTTTTACTGTACTTCTATATTGTTGTTGAGCCTGGTTTTCACCTGACTATCTGGTTATTTTATTGTCTAATCACCTGTAGGAAAACTAACTTGAGTGTATAAGCTGTAACTATTAAGATGCTATAGTGACTAGTTCATCTGCTTCTTGGTTGCATCTTATATGCGTAACCATTTGATTAGCTCATTTTTTCTGATATGATAATACTTCCCTGTGTTTCTGTTTCAGCATATGTTATTTTGTTTGATAAATTTTACCATGGATATTTGGTATTATAAACGTAAATATGCTTCTAGTCTCTGCAAAATTAGCGTTTTGATTTTAATTCTTAAAAATTGTTGAAAATCTTATTTCCAGTCCCTACCGTTATGTGACACTCTTCAATTACATATGTTTAACAGAAATTGACCATCCCAAGTAATACTTAAGTACAATGTCTAACTCTAAAATTTTTTCTAAACCCCTAAATTAAATGTTATTTATATACCTTGATACGAACTTTATAGACAAAAAGTGATTTTATATTTTGGAAACAAAAATATTTAATAAAGATTAAAATCAAGACTTGCATAATTTCAAAATATACATTAGGACAAAAGTCAAAACCATGTTTGTTTTACAGGAACTAAAAGCAAATTTCAGCCTAATATTATTACCCAACTGTTTTCATGGCCTAACTAATTTATTTAATACTGTCTTTTCCTTTCTAGATTAGCATCAACACCGGCCATGTTCAATTGCACACTCACAAAGGATGAAGCATTTTTGTGTCCTGCTGATGGATCTATTATGATAACAGGTACATCATAAAGTTCTAAATGGCATTGTTTTAACTTTTAATATTTCGCCAACTTGCCCATTTATGCAAAATCCATTTTAGATTGATCTATAGAGACTATGGTATCATTTTTCATCTTAAAACCTATTGGTGTTAAGTGAAGCTGTCCAACTAATATATAAGCCACACTCCAAGAATTGAGGCAGACCATTTGAGACTTCCCAACACCCCATTCCCTCAGATATCTGCCAAACTAGGCTAGTCTATCAAAATAAGCAACTACCAAAATGAGTTGTAGGCTTTGATACCATGTCGGATTTCATCTTAAAATCAATTGGAATTAAGTGATGTTGTCTAACAGATATATAAGCCGCACCTAAAAAATTGAGGCAGAATATGTAAGACTTCCCCATGTGTGGACATATCACAACCTCCTTTTACTAAAAATTTAACGAATTGCGTGGAATAGATTTACTTGAAAGCTGAGACACTGAATACCAACAGCTTTGGTTTTCATGTGTATCCATTTTATTTTGTACTGTATCCACTTATTATTTTGCATTTATTGTTTGTTAATGTCCATGAATTGTGAATGCTGTTTTTTTTTTTATGTTTCAATCTGACTTTGATAATTCGTAAATTTATTTTTCGTTGATAAATGAATTTGGATGCTGGTTTGTCTACTAACTATTAAATGTCCCGTATGTGAACAGCAAGTCATCTGCCTTTCAACAGGAATGGATTCAAATTTTTCACTAATGCTGGTGGGCTTGGGAAGGCTGACATCAAAGATATCTTAGAGAGGGCTGCAGACATATACAATCAATTTACCCCAGAAAGTTTGAAGAATTCAGAGAAAAAAGCTTTATTAACTTTTAAGAAAGTTGATTACATGATTGCTTATACATCTGATCTGGTAAAAGCGGTTCGCAAGGCTGCTGGAAACATAGGCATGACTTCACTTAAGTATTTATACAATAGTCAATATATTTGGGGATATAATTAATGCATTGTTCTCTAAATGAGGAGGAGGAATAATGCAACTCTATTTGGGAGACCTGTTTTTATTATTCAAGTTTTTTCTGTAAAATTTGTAGTTTTTCCTTTTGTTTTCGATTTCCTGATCTTGTTTGCTAAAGTTTATTGCATTGTTTATACACAGAGAAACCATTGGAGGGTTTCCATATAGTTGTTGATGCTGGCAATGGAGCAGGAGGTTTTTTTGCAGTAAGTTATATTTAATCTCCTTAATTTTATTTTTCTGTTAATAACTTTCTAGTATTATGAATTTCACTTGAAATATAATATCTACATAAAATATTGTGAACATTGTACTCTTCTAAAGTGAGAAATGTTCTTTAAAGGGTAAACTAAAAGGCAAAGTTATAACCGCTGATTAAAAAAAATAATGGTGTTTCTGACATACATGGTGTTTCGGTAGGATCTTTAAAATAAAATCAGCTGAGAAAAGTGTTGATGATGACCTTTTTATATTATTATATTATGCATTTAGATAGATAATTTTTCTAGATAGAATTTTAGTAGTTTTTCTGAAATTTCTCATTTCTTTACACTGGGGAAGACCAGTTCATAAATTAATTAATGGATTAAATTATTGTGTATAATTTGAAATCATTCAGAATTTTAGAATGTTTTTATCTGGTTAAGGTTTTTGGCTCTTGCATCAAACTTGATCTTTGATATTACTTTTCGGTGAATAGGAAAAGGTTTTGAAACCTCTGGGGGCAATAACTTCTGGTAGTCAATTTTTGGAGCCTGATGGTAATAACTTCTTCTGGAGGAGTATTTCAGCTGGTTATGGTACATGCACTGTTAGTAACAGATGGATTTTGTATTCGTTCAGGCTTGTTTCCAAATCACATCCCAAATCCTGAGGATAAGACAGCAATGAAAGCTATAACCCAAGCTGTCCTCGACAACAAAGCTGATCTTGGAATTATCTTTGATACTGATGTGGACAGGTAAGATTCTTATTACTAAGCGATTGCAAAGAAATGGCTACCGTTTTCAAATTTATTGAGCATCAACCACTTCCATCTGTAGATCTGCTGCTGTGGATTTCACTGGTCGTGAATTTAATCGCAATCGTTTGATTGCCTTAATGGCAGCTATTGTTCTTGAGGAAGTAAGGCTTTTTAACTTTAGCTTATTTCAGACCTTGTTTCTTAACCTCACATTTCCCTGTATCAATTATTTCTCATCAGTCTTTTCCTTCTCTCATTTTCTGTAGCATCCTGGAACAACTATTGTCACAGACAGTGTGACTTCCGATGGGCTTACTACCTTTATCGAGAAGAAACTTGGTAGGAATCTAAACTGCCATGACCTTTTAGTTGACCTTTCTCACCTTCCTTTAAGATTTCACCATGAACTAAAACACTTTTCATTGAATTCGAATAGCAAATTACTTGGAAACAGATTAGAGTTAATAACTTGCTGGTACTATTTTTCTTAGGTGGCAAACACCATCGGTTCAAGAGAGGCTACAAAAATGTGATTGATGAAGCTATTCGTTTGGTATGATGAGAGCTTGCCCATAATTCAATAAATTATGGATCAGATTAGTTATGCCTGGTGGCCTGTGCTTGTCTGTGCCAGTATTTCAAATTTGAAGCTTGCACATTTTAGCTAAATTTATTCAAAATGGGTCCTAGTAGTAATACCTGGCTAAAATGCAAAATGAAAGCAGTTTAAGAAATAATTTGCGTTTAGATACCTAGCTTCCATTGCGCTTTTTTCATCTTGTTTCTTTTAATATATTTCTTCAATTTTTCAATTTCATATTTTCATAAATGTTAAATATTTGACTTGTGGTGATAATATTGCTGACAGAATTCTATAGGAGAGGAGTCACATTTGGCAATTGAAACCAGTGGACACGGGGCTCTCAAGGAGAATCACTGGCTTGATGATGGTGCTTACCTAATGGTATATTATAATAGTCACATTAAGTAAACGAAATAATCACCCAATTACTTGCTCTTCATTAATCAATTATTGATATACGCACTCAGGAGTTGAACCGTTCAACTATATGATGAAGATATTAGTAGAGGACCATAGACAAAGCATATGTACACTTCTTACTTGAACTAAATTTCCCATGACTTGACACTACGCTGTAATAGATTGTGAATATAACTGTGTTGTAGAATCAAGGTATAGATCAGATTGGGTGAAAACAGGTTCCATTGATGTGTTATCATCCTGCTGTACCGAACTAAGCAGGGTCCAAGATTAGGTTTAATATTCAAAATTATCACAAAGGCCTTGATATAACATTTATTGTGCAGGTTAAGATCTTAAATAAACTTGCTGCTGCAAGAGCTTCTGGAAACGGTGGTGGAAGCAAGGTTTTGACTGATTTAATAGAAGGGCTTGAGGAACCAGCTTTTGCTACAGAACTGAGATTAAAGATAAACCAATTCCATCCAGATCTTAAAGAGGGGTAAGCTAGTGTATAAAGATTCTCTGTTTGTGTGCATCCATCCATTATTGTCATTAATTCACTGACATGTCTGAGCTTTTAGATCTTTTCGGGAATACGGAGAAGCTGTACTGAAACAATTGGAGAATTCAATTGGCTCTGATCCAAGTCTGCACAAGGCTCCCGTGAACTACGAAGGGGTATGTTTGTCCCTGCTTATTGCTAAATTGTAAGCCTATTTAGTTAGCATTGACGATGAAATTTTCAGTGACAAATTATGGAGACAATTAGGACTAATATGTTCCAAAATTGGAATTTGCATACAATTCTGCATTGATTGGTTTGCTGACTTTCTGCTCCCAAAATAATTTATTGCTTGTCTGACCTAATCCTCAACCAGGTCCGAGTTTCTGGCTATGGTGGATGGTTCCTTCTTCGATTATCACTCCACGATCCTGTACTTCCCCTTAACATTGAGGTAAAGGCCCGCACAGCACGTATTGGGGAGTTTATATGCAACTTTTAAGCAATGCAACTAAATCAGAATTAACAAAATTGTGACTGTAGGCACCAAGTAATGACGATGCTGTGAAGCTCGGACTTGCTGTGCTTGAAGCTGTAAAGGGATTTGGAGGTTTAGACACATCAGCCTTGAAGAAGTTTGTTGGAGCATCATAATTCAATGCTTCCTACAAGAATCGAGTTCGGCGATGGAAATGCTTTCGCTTCTATTTTTTCGTTATACAACGAGGTTCTCTATACTTGCATCAGCGGCAACAGAGGGTGAATTAAATTATTGTCATGAGAATGGTGTGTTGTCTTGTGAATTACAAATATCAGAGATCTCTATAAAAAAGAAATTTTAATGACATCAAGATCCACGGTGTAATTTTTTTGTGCTTTGCATTTAATATTAGTGACGTTTTTCTGATATACTTTTGGACCATTAACCAGACAGGTGCTGCCTTTACATTTTTGCTGAAGGAATCATCCATTGGCATCAAATTCTGGTGACAAGAAAAAAACGAAAAGAAAGTGAAAAATGAGAAAACATCAAAATTAAAAAAAATAAAAATTGATCGGACAGTCCCTCTGATTATAAAAGTTTAATCCATGAACAATAAAACAACTCTAAAGACCTTGGCAACGTGTCTTTTATGTAAAATTTGATGGAAGGAGTTAACATGAGTGTGGGGTTGGACAATTTTAACTCCAATTCTGCATTGAGATGCAAAAGAATGCCAAGTGATATACAAATGTCTGCTACTGGAGCAATCTAAAAGGTTCTCAAGTGATTTTTTTCTCTAATTCTTTTGTATTTTCATGTACACAGTTCAATAACAGACTGTTTTCTCCATGTGCATTTTTTTTTTCTTAAAAACATTACGTTTCAGAACATAAATATTGCCTATTACGCATGTCTAATTTAGAAGCAACTTAGTTGTTGAGAAGCTTCATCATGAAGTTGAACTTTATATCTGGTGAGGTCTTTGGCTGAGGCCAGTTAGCTCCTTCTGGAACCTTGATAGACCTGAAACCTTGACCTTGGTATAACTTCGTGGCAGCAGGATTTTTGAAATCACAGTGTAATGCAATTGCACGACAGCTCCAACTTCTGGCTTGTGATTCTGCCTTTGCCACCAAGAGTTTTGCTATTCCCTTCCGCCTAAATTTTTCCCTGACTGCCACATTTGATATGTATGCAATTCCAGTCCTACCATTATTTTTAAAACAACAGAAATTACAATAATCAGCAGAAATTCAGAAGCAATGTAATGTGTTGTGAGCCAAGAATATGAAGAACTCACCTTTTCTGGCGCAATGGCCCCTTCCTAGGTAGAAAGTCAGCAACAGTATCTACTGTTAATATACCAGCCACATATCCCATGTTGAGGCTGAATTTCCCATCAAAACCACCAACCTTGAAATCATCACTTCCAAACAAGAAAGTTTCAGTGAGTGAATTGCCAATAACAGCAACCAAACAGCTTCTCTTGCAACCGTTTGGTAAAGTAAATCCTGCCAACATGGCCACCAATCTGTCCATTCTGAGAACAAAATCTAGTGGGAAGGAATATTCAGGGAAGAAGGAGCTGCAGTGAGTCTCTGCAACTTCCCAACAGTCCTCCAACCTGGCCTCACGCACAATTATTTCAGGAGACACAGTTGGGAACAAATCTGCTACTTGACTTGCTCTACATATTCCTACAGAATATAACAAGTATCAAGGATCTATCTCCTCTAAAACTACAATATATATGTACCCTTGATTTGAAGAGCATTAAATCAAGAGTGAATACACCCTTTAGACAAACTGGATCCGATGAATATGAAATGTTTCATCACTCTTTGACTACTAGACCAAAACAAGTATTGTTCTGTATAAGGTGAAATCAAAATCCTTAGTACTGAGAATGGGAACCTGGATAAGAGTTTAACCATGCTTATATAAGATGCTCCTCATTGATGATCAAGGTATAACTAAATGAAGGGCAAATAACTTTGAAGAATGGCACTGCCGTTTTCTTTTTGCTTAAAATTACATTTAAATATTATTTTAAAAAAGCATTTTCTTTTTACAATCATGTCTCCCCAGATTACCCACAGGAAATCATTTAGCTTAATCCTCCTCCGATCACCTGTCTTCATTTTCACCACAAATTCTATAGCCGGTCTTCCTAAGACAAGTTGACTAAATTCTCAGACATCACCAGCTTCCAAGAATTGAATAAAAT
>Ga0214542_1009995_pt1 | contig 14229 bp, 8 predicted proteins | sample CNSS1metaG_FD_160096 | JGI IMG/M metagenome (GOLD analysis project Ga0214542, IMG submission 160096) | Root nodule microbial communities from cowpea collected in UCLA plant growth center, Los Angeles, California, USA - CNSS1 | ecosystem: Host-associated > Plants > Roots > Nodule | place: USA...
AATTTGAAATGAAAAAAATTAAAATCTGATTGGGCCACAAATTATACAGATGAGAAAAAACTGGCGGGCCGGCCCGCCAGCCCGCCAGCCCGCGGGCCGGGCTCAGAAACGCAACCCATTTTACCATTCGGGCCAGCCCGGCCCGCCCCGTTTAATACGGGCCAAAAACGGGCCTGGCCAAAACGGGCCGGGCTGGCCCGTTTTGACACCCCTAAACAAAACCAATAATAACTTACTCATTACCTCTTTCATACATGTGATTTCAGATATCGTACGGACAACTGCTTTATACATAAATTTCTCATGTTCACTATACTGGGACGATGAATTCAATTGGCTACATTCTTGACTCGAATTAACTTCATTGCCAAAACATCCATAAGTGGAATATTTAAGTCATTATCATACAATATATGTTAAACAATGTCGTAGAATCTTAAAATTACAGCAACACATACACTTTCCATGGCTCCTTGAATCGAACTAATTCAGCACATTCTTTGCCCATTAACAGCTTTGAACCATTCCAGGAATTTGATATTGACATTGGCCACCGTCCTAAATTAATGGCAAAATCAGCAAAAAAAACAAAAAAACACTGAAATTAAATGGACAAAACTGAACACGGCTTAATCTTAGCCTACGTCAACATAACGACGAGAATATAGGAATCTAGGTCACGCCTCCAATTACTCATAAATTTGAAGTAATATGAATCCCACAACGTACACCCAATGACAGCAGAACGGTAAAGGACACCACCATGGTTTAAAAATATGAAGTCATAAATGCAAACAAAAAAAAACATACTAGATTATTACTAACCTGAAATCCCTTATATGAAACACAACATTCTTCGACTGAGGATTACACCTCACGTTATCCACCACTCCAATAATATCTAAAAGCAATAATAACAGGTCATTAAAATCATAATCTTTACAGGGTAACTTCCAAAAAACAACATTATATGTACATACCATACACCAAACAGTCTACGTTCAGAAACTAGGGGAACGAAGAAGAAGAAATGCAGAAGAATGGAACATATATTTCAGAATACATATTAAATAAAACCTACGAACGAAACTCAGAAAACACAAACACCAAAAACTCAAACCCAAAACCCAAAGAAATGGTATACATTTAGAAACTGGCGGAACGAAGAAGAAGAAATGCAGAAGAATCAAACCATATATTTTAGAATACTGATTAAATCAAACCAACGAACGAAACTCATAAAACACAAACACCAAACACTCAAACACAAAAACCAAAGAAATAGAATACCTTAAGAAACTGGGGGACAGAGAAGAAGAAATGCAGAAGAATGGAAGCATCCAACTGAAACCATATTTAAAATGCAGAACACGGAATCATCCCGAAGTAACTGAGCTCAGATCATTAATGCATGCAACATCAATCAAATCATGCATAGTAATCCCTCCAACAAATACTCAAACAAGTGGGAAAGTGGATATTACATTTATGGGCAAACAATTAAACGAAATAGTTGTTTGATAACAGGGTTAAATTAGTCCAACAGTGAAATGGTAATAGCAGATCACGGGCCATCTTTAAGAGAAGAGAAAGTTACTAAAAAACCTGAAAATTGGACAATTAGCAATCATTTAAGTTGGAGTATTTGGGTAATATAGAGGTCATTATTTTCTTATATTTTAGATAATTAAGAATGGTAAGATATCATAGCAGTTAGATTACTGATATTTCAATGCACTCTATCATTCCCAATAGACAGGGGCGGACCTATGTGGTGACAGGGGGAGTCGTGGCTCCCCCAATTTTTTTTTGAATTTTTTATATATATTTATATATTTTTTAAATTATATTTATATATTATTTATATTATGAAAAATTATAATAAAAGATAAAATAAAAAAATTTAATGGAGACATTGATTTATAAAAGAGATTAAAATTTTTTTTCTCTCCTATAGGATCTTTCCACCATGTAAATTATGAGAAATTAATACAAAGAGATAGATTGGGAAATAGAGGTTGGAAAACACATAAGTTGAGATTGAAGTATACATTATTGCATGATCTCTCATATCAAGGTTAGTATTTTATTATGATTTGATTTATGTATGTTAAATTTATGATTCTTTTTAGAATGTTTATCCCAAATTAATAAAACCCTAATTATGATTTTAGGGATTCTTTTATGAAATTGGTATGAACCCTAATTATAATTTTTCCCATATTATTATAATCCTTAATTGTGAAATTTAGGGATTTTGTGTTTTTTGCTATCTATGGTAATTTTTTTTTTTAAGTTTTGAATTCATACGGTGTTGCTTATTTAATTAAAGTGGTATGAGTTTTGTTATGTTTTGCATTGTGATAATTGTGATTTGTCAATATAAATTTTATTTTTTTCAGATAGGCGAGAGATGATAAATTTATATTAGAAAGATTATGATAAAAAGTAAAAAAATTGATTCTTTTTTTTTAAAGAGGTAGGTTTGTGATAAAGATGAAAAAAATGCATTTACATTAACTAAACTTGAGAATTTTCATGAGAACCAAGAATTCAAGACAATAAAAAATAAATATCTAAAGTTCTTAGAGTTATAATATAATGAATTTAAAAATTCATTACAACGCGAGAAAAATGGCCTCAAATTTGACAATATCACACAATCAAATTGATAAGGTACGAATGACTTATTTAAAATGGTATTCATGGTTTGGTATCATAAAATAATAACATGATATAATAATGAATGATAGTAATATTGTTTTTGAATTCTACTATTATATTTTAAGTAGAGGGAATGAAGAGAAAAGATTAAGAGCTTTTTTTCTAACTAAAAAAAATTATATATAACAAATCTATTTAGCTCCCCTACATTTTTTGTCCAAGCCACTGCCAATAGAGCTTTTGTTATCCATAATAGCCTTATGCATTTATCCCAAATAATTTCTAAAGTCGTAGTTGTTAAATAAAAGACATAGTTCTCGGGCCCGTGATTGCGCATCTGGTGTAGTGGTATCATAGTACCCTCCCACGGTACTGACCGGGGTTCGATTCCCCGGATGCGCAATGTTCCTAAGTTTTCATATTTTCAGATGTTTTGATAAAATAGAATGTTGTTTTTTTTTTAATTCAAAAAATTACTTTTATTTATTAATTACAAAACAAAAATAGTATAATACATTTATTTATTTATATATATATATATATATATATATATATATTATTTTTAATATAATATCCTTTTATTTTTAAATTGATCATTATAATAACTAACAATTTTTTTTTCTTAAAATTGATTAAAATTTAAAAGTTTTTTATAATGGTTTAAAAAAAATGAATTTGATTAGTGTTATGTTCATTTTTATGTGCACTATATTTATTTATTTATTTATTTATAAATATGACTTACAGTCATTAAAAATTATTAATCTATAAATTTGTTAATAATTATCGTTTGTAATTGAAATAGGTTTTAGTATAAGAAAATGATTTTCAGAATGCTTCATTTATGCATTAAACGTCGGTGTGAGAACCTAGAGATAGATGTTAAAAAATTTGAATATACAAAATTATATTATAATATTATGATATTTCTATATATGCATTTTATTATTGTAAGACAATTTATGTTAGTGTGAGAACCTAGAGATAGATGTTAAAAAATTTGAATATACAAAAATATATTATAATATTATGATATTTCATATATGCATTTTATTATTGTAAGACAATTTATATGGGTTCTACGAAGTAAGAAATCACTTACAAAAACATTTTACTCCCAAAAAGTTAGTTTCTCTCAACGTTCTTTTACCTCTCAAAAAAATTGATCGTTTTTGTTTTCTTGAAGACTCAACACTATAAAAGTAATCACCGAGAAGAGTTATACCATATACCCCAACCAATATTATCTTTTGATAAAACAGTTATAAGTGGTGAAACTGTGTAAGGAGAAAGCAATGATAGAAACCATATATAAGGGAAGCTAATTTCTTTGCAAATTTAATGTTTTACTGTTGAAATATAAAATAGGAGTTTGATTATTGTCTGTGAATGTTGCTAAAGCTAGAGAAATGTTCTAAGAGAAACGAAATTATAATGAATGATGTCTATTGTGCTGATGATTTTCTTTTGTGTAGAGAAAGTTAAGACCGTTGTACAAAGAAGAGAATTTGATATGAGCTTTGTAATTATAAAGTGTGGGTGAAACTGTTGGATGGGATAAATTGATTTATGGTCGTTATTGTTAGTATTATGAAATTTGTGCAAACAGTGTTATAGTAGAAAATTTGGAGAATGAGTATGATTTGTATGATTAAATAGTTCCTTAGGATCTATTTGCTTGAATTACTTTGATGCACTAAGGTGATTTTACTTATGACATTTATCTTATATGAAAGAATGACTTATATCTTGCTAAATGGTTTTCCTTGTGTGCTTCCTATTGTGATTATGAATGTATTACAATATGTTTGACAATGCATGTATATGTGTAAAGGTTTCTGGTGTTTGGGTTGTCAAATTAGCTATTTCCAAGAGAAAATGCTAATCTAGGATGAGACCAAGTGTATTGAAGGGAACTTATGATGTGGGACTATCCTGAGCGTAACATCCCGACCGGACATTACAGATTTAAATAATAAAATAAATAAATAGTAGTTAATCGTCAATTAATGAAACTTCATTTCCCAAAACGCGGGAAATTTAAAACTTTATTTCATTTATAAAGTATCTCAAATTAACCTTATAAACTCAATTATAAAATAAATCTGTGTTCATAAACCAAAGGTTACAATATGTAAAATCCATAATAAAAACAACTCTATAAAAATCTCCCATGCTAGCCCATGCTTTGTCTCTAAGTCTCACCAGATCCACCTGCAACATCATCTACTTTCGTGTACCACGTACACGATCATTATCAAACTCAAGCAGATAGGGTGTTTTAATATCAAACAATTCATATATATAACATTTATAAATCCAATGCAAATATACCAAAGGAACCCATGACCTTTGATGTCACACACATGGTCACCACCATGTCAACCGTGTTTTACGTCTTCTGATGAGTACCTCAAGATGTCTTGCTGCCACACCTACCAGCCACAACTGGTAGAGCACGTGCGGGAAACCATGTTACGGATCACACACCGTAACGTCAAGTGGAGTTCCCAATACGAATAACATTCGTAACGTCCCAAGACTACCAAACTCGTCAGCTTAATACTGAGGAGGGCAATCTAACTGGACTCATTCGTACACGCCACAACGTGCACACTCACACCGGCAACACTCGTCAACCTAAGCAACAACTCAAGAGTTCCTCGTGTTCATCCGCCATCCCGAGCCATAACTCAAGAGATGTCATTCCGAGCCATAACTCAAGGAATGTCACGTGCTTAACCTCTATCCAGAGCCACCACTCAAGGGATACGTTCTGAGCCATAACTCAAGGAACACCAGCAAGCCGACCTTTGAAGTATCACCAAAGCCTTGTAGACCACGCACACTTAAATCAAGCAAACCAGAGGCATGATCTCTGCATTATCGCATGGCGCTGCTCTTGAACCGCCAGGCGAAACATGCTTCCAAATCGCCTGGCGGGGGACGCGTACCGCCAAGCGCTAAGCGCCTTTGCACACCCTGCCTCTGTAGGTATCGCCTAGCGGGACTGCTTTCACCGCCAGGTGCCACACTTCCCTGTTACCCATTGGAATCAGCGTTATCGCCAGGTGCCACACTAGTACTTGCGTAGTAGTGGTGTTGGTTTGGATTCAGGCACCATTAGTTCTCATCCTTACTCACATAGTCACTCAACAAGCCCAATTACCATATTTTTTCTTCATAAGAGTTCCTAATACATTACCACCATCATAATTACAACCTCAAGAATTTCTCAATCAAAATATCGCATTAAGATCCTTAGCCACACATAACCTTAAATTAATTTCATGCTTTATACCAATGATATAAACCCAACACCATAGTTAATTAAGAACACTACTAGTACCACTCATAATATGATCTTGTTTATCTCGAAACTTTGGCCTATCCCATGGCTTAACAAATTCAAGCTTATCCATCTAATCTCTTATTTATATATATATATATATATATATATATGTATTCCTGAATTCTTACCTCTCACATAACCAGTCCATTACAAGGATTTACTTATTTTATCTAACCAATCCCCCATAGTTACAATTCCTCATTACTTAAAGTCCTTCAATTACCAATATCACCATTAAACCGTATTAACATTTATCACAATTTTTCAACTTAGGTTGTCCTTATAATACCCCTAGATCCTACAATCATATTTCACAAGACCCTGATTAGTTTCAACCACCACAGTACCTCAAAACCCATAGAGCCCACAGCTCTGGTATAGCACCTGACGGCAAGCTGGGTGCCGCCAGGCGATTCCTACAAGCCCAGAAACTCAAAACCTCTCCTTGCACTTGCGAATCTTAACAACACCAAAAATTCTGGTTTTAATCGAAATTATGACCCAATAGGCTGAACTCACCTATTTAGAGTCACGGTCCATTCCTAAATTTCCAATATACGATATTTCATTAACAATTACCAATTAATTTCGTCAAACCTTGAGAATCCCCAATAATCAACCCTAACATTCACATTCATACAATTTTCCCTAATTAATATCCAATTACAACGTAATTACAATGATTCTTGATCCTCAACAATCAATACATATACGAATTCCATTTTTTCCTCAGTTAAAATTGTTCCAGAATCCCAAAAACATCAAAATTGAACCAAAATTGGTTCGCGTCGCCTGGCGGTTAGGGTTGTGCCGCCAGCCAGTTCCTCTACAGGAACCCAGAATTTGCTTAGAAAAGGATGAGTTGCATGGCGACAATTCATCGCCCGCCAGACAGTTTCTGGAAATTTCCAGAAACACGAGTTTAAACAGAATAGAAGAATTCCATGCATATTCATGTTATATTTATCATACAATTCAGACTTAAACACAAAATAACGCGTAAAGCTCCCCTAACCTGGGTTCCTTTGCTTAAATTTTGGAAATGTCTTTGAAGCTCTTGTGCACCACAAAATAATTCAGCCCTTGTCTCCTTCCAAGCTTGCTTCCAATCCTTGTTATCCTCTCCAAAAATCCAGAATACTCTCCCCTTACAACCCTTTCCTTTGGCAGCACCAAAAACTCTCTCTTTCTTCTTCAATTGGTCACTTAATTAGCTGTTAATGAAGGTTTATGTTCCTAAAACTAAATTTAGCATTTAACTTAGCTTAATGGTCATTCATTGGTTGTCTTAGGATGGTTTTCCAGCCCTCCCTTGGCTGCTAGGGTTTCTGGCTTTTCATATTCATGCCAAAACTAATTCTAGCAAAAATAAAGTTTAATGTGAAACTACCAAGGTTTGAACCCATAACCATGCCAATGTCCAGATCAATGCACAACCATTTAACCAATTCATGTTTTGTAATAATTCTTATAAATATAGGATTATTTTATCCCTCCTCATGGTCCAGCACATTACTAAAACAATAATAATAATGTAAATAACATACAATGGCATACATAAAACTCGAACTCAAGTCCTCTCAACACAATCAAGTACTCTCAACCACTTGAGCTAGTACTTTTCCACGTTATACATGTCAGAATTAAATGCCATAAAGGCTCCTACTACCTGCATTTATTAATAATTAAATTTCACGGGTCTTACATTCCCCTCACCTTAAAAATTTTGTCCTCAAAAATAGGACTTACTAGGAAACAGGTGAGGATAAGACTTCCTCATGAGATCTTCCATCTCCCAATTCATCTCTTGTGTTGCCTCGTCCCAGAGGACCTTCACTGTCCGGATCTCCTTCCCCCCTGAGTTGCTTGACTTGGGAATCCAATGTTCTCATCGGTCCAACTCCAATGGTTAGATCTTTGCGCACTTGGATATCATCATGGTACAGTACATGTGTAGGATCTGCAATGTACTTCTTCAGCTGTGATACGTGGAAGACATTGTGTAAGTTTTCCAAGTGAGGTGGCAAGCCAATCTCGTAAGCTGCCGATCCAATCCTCCTCATGATCTGATACGGATCGATGAATCGAGGAGTCAAGTTCCTCGACTTGAGAGCTCTCCTAATTCCTGTTGTAGGTGTAACCTTGAGGAATACATAGTCACCTGCCTCAAACTCAAGCAACCTCTTCCTCTTATCTACATAAGACTTCTGCCGACTCTGAGTTGCACGCATCCGATCCTGTAGCACATTCACTTTCTTAGTGGTCTACTATAAGAATTCTGGCCCAAGCACCACCAACTCTCCATCTTGCTGCCAACACAATGGTGTCCTGCATCTCCTACCATACAAAGCCTCATATGGTGCCATTCCTATGCTGGAATGATAACTATTATTATAAGTGAACTCCACCAATGGTAGCATATCACTCCAAGTGCCCAAGTGATCCAACACACAAGTCCTTAGCAAGTCCTCTAGTGACTGAATGGTTCTCTCAAACTGACCATTGGTTTGAGGATGATAAGCTAAGCTCATTTTTAACTGAGTACCTAGTGCTTTTTGCAGCTACTGCCAGAACCTTGATGTAAATCTCAGATCTCGATCAGACACAATACTCATTGGTCTAGTTGTAGTCTCATTTTAGAAGCTTTTAAGAAGAGTTTAGTATGAATATTGTGAGATTTTTGAGTTTGATGTAGAGATAAAGATCAAGGCAAGCATTCAAAGGTTCGGAGGAAGCCATGAGTGAAGTTGAATCAACCAAAAATTGCTTGATAAAATGTAGAGTTGACTTTTACTGAAAGAGTTTACCATAGTTGACTTAGAATTGACTGATTTTCAAGTCCAAATGTCATGGCACTCACGAGGAATGTTTTGGAACATTTAATCACATTTGTACTAACTTTAAAAGAGTTGAAAACTGGTCAAAAGATACATGAGACTCTTAAATCTAGTTTTCACATATTTAGTTCATTTATGTGATTTTAGTTGTAGATAACTTTGATTTATTTGTTTCTTTAGTTTTGAATCCAGACAAGTGTCAAGTAAATTGATATTTCAATGTACACCTATCACACTTTTGTTTTCTATATTAGCATTATACAATTATCTCAAATAATTTCCATAATTTATATCATTGAAACAATCTACAAATTTAAGAGCATAAAGTAGCGCATCTGGTGTAGTGGTATCATAGTACCCTCCCACGGTACTGACCGGGGTTCGATTCCCCGGATGCGCATTCTATCATTATTTTTTTATTTTTGTATTTTGTTCTATAAAATAGAGTATTGTATTTTTTTAATTCAAGAAATTATCATTTATTAATAATCACAAGACAAAAATAGTTTAAATCATTAATTTGTTTTATATATATTATATTTTTTTAGTTTAACATCTACTTATTACCTACTTAAGGTTCAAAATTAATGAATAATATGATTTGTCTATAGGATATCGTAGGGAAAACCCCAAAATGCCCCTCTGAAATAATGACACTTGTACATTTATTGGGTTTTAGTGTCATTTCCATTGTCTGCTTCCCGGCTTGTTTTCATGTTCTTCTCCATATGAGGGTTTTAGTGTCATTATATAATGTAGCAAATGTTGCAGAGGTGATGTGAGCTTTCTGTAGACGAAGAGATGGATTAGAATCAGTTTTCTTTTCAGCTTGGCGGGAATACTGTGGATGAATGGATGTGGATCCGGCTTATTGTAAAAAAATTGTTCTTAAGGGCTTTCTTCCTACACTTCTAAGCATCTTTTTATCGACCTCCAAAAATTTTTTAAATTCTTAAAATACTTTTTGATTATTTAAAGAAACTCATGAACATCACATCCCAAAAATATTTTTGGATGTCGATTTCCAAAAGTCAAAATATATAACTTCCGAAAATTAAAATATATCATTGAAAGTCAAAATATATTACCAGAAGTCCATTTCCAAAAATCAAAATATTTAACAAGAAATCGATTTCTGAAAGTCAAAAATCATTATTGGAAATCAACTTCTGAATATAAAAAAACATTACCAAAAATCAACTTCCAAAAATAAAAAAAAAATTAAATCAATTTTAAATATTTTTAATTCTTTTTAAAATTTATTTTTTCTAACTTTATTTTATTTTACTTTTTAAAACACGTATTAAAAATTATAAAATATATGAATTTAAAAAACAGATTTTGACTTTCCTTTATTTATTTATATATATATATATATATATATATATATATATATATATATATATATATATATATATATATATATATATATATTTTTTTTTTTATATTTATTTTTTTTTTTTTTATATTATTTTTTAATTTCATTTTTTAATTTATCTATTTTATTGATATTATTATAATTATTTTATTTATATATTTTATATTTTATTTAAATTTTTTAATTTTGTTTAAAATTTAAATATTTAATTTTAATCAAATTTTTTAAATTATATATTTTTTTATATTTTTAAATTTAAATTTATTTTTATATAATTTATTAAAAATTTAATAAAAATAAAAAAGAATTAAAAAAATCATATTTAAAATAACATATATAAATAATGAAATTTTAAATTTTAAAAAAAAGAATATATATATATATATATATATATATATATATATATATATATATATGTATATGTATATTTTTTTATTTTTTTTAGTTAAAAGTTTTATTATTTTAAAATGAATTTAAATATTAAATAAATTAAATGAAGCAGAATAAATTTTTTATTCTTTTGTTTTTTTATTTTAAGTTTAATATTATTTTAATTTTACTGATTTTTATATTTATATTTATTTTCAGTATATTAAATAAAAATAAAATTATATATATATATATATATTAATATTTTTTTAAATATATATTAAGAAATATGAAAACATAAAAATAAATCAAATAATAAACTAAAAAAATCATTAAAAGTTAAAAAATATAAATTTTATAAAGAATCAAAAATATTCAAAATAAAATTTGTTTTTTGACTTACGAAAGTCAACTTCCGGAGAATGTTTTTTGACTTCCGGATGTCGACTTCCGGAAATATTTTTTGACTTCCGGAAATCGACTTCCAATGATAATTTTTAACTTTCGGAAGTCAACTTCCAGTGATACATTTTGACTTCCGGAAGTCGACTTCCGGTGATATATTTTGACTTCCAAAAATTGACTTCCGGTGATATATTTTGACTTCTGGAAGTCATATATTTTGACTTCCGAAAGTCGACATAATTTTGGGGGTGTGGTGTCTGCGGATTTCCTTAAATGGTCAAAGGGTTTTTTGGGAATTTAAAGAAAGTTTGGAGGTGTAGAAGAAATTTTGGAGGTTCAGGAAGAAAGACCTTGTTCTTAAACGTGGCGATTTTTTATTTCAGGCCCTAATGTTAGAAGTAGTGCTCCATCACTAATTGATACAAGAAGATCAAATAAGGGAAAGAAGACTAGTTAAAAACATAGTTATAGAAATTTAGGAAAATGCAAGATCTTTTTTGGCATTTTGTTTCCAACTTGTACATCTTTAGATGATGTTGGATAATATGAACTTTTTAATATGAATTATGAATCAAAATATTTATGATCAAAATTTATGTATGTGATATTTTTTTTCCTTTTCTAATTTTATAAAAGAAATATAAAAATAATTTTACATTCAAATTACAATAGTTCGAAACGTCATATTATATTTTAGTACATTGAAAATAATGACACCTTTAAGTGTCATTTTTCACAATAGAATTCTTTTAAAATAAACAAATTACAATAGTTCTAAACGTCATTATTTGTATAGTGAATATGATAGTTTCAACTGCCATTATTTGTGCAGTGCATTAAATGGCGATTGTTGTGCCGTTTCACGCAAGACCACCATATTATACTTTTTTGGCAGCATAATATATATCGGTATGTGGCCCCGCCACATGCGAAAAATATTGTTGTCATAACCGCCATATTATGCAACAAATAATCGTTGTATTTAACACAATCTTTTGTAGTATTTCTTCTTAGAATGGCGAGAGTACTGTAGATGAAGGGATGTGATCATAAGTCTTTTTTGTTTTTTAAATGTTCTGTGTATTACATTGAAATACTTAAAAAAGAGAATTTCATTATTTCTTAATTTTGTAGAAATAGGTGATATAAACAAGGAAGTGTGTAGCCATAATTGCAAGTTGGACCAAATGGTGTGTTTACTAAAACAACAAAAATTTCTCATTGTGTTTCTTTTTCTTTAATGATGGCTGCAACTATTGATTTAGGGGAATGATATTGATTCATGAAGAAGATTCATCGAGTGATTTTGTATCATTTTTAGGTATTTGAGACTAACTTCAACCAAGTAATTTGATCTTTCATTCAAATTTCATTTTATTTAACATCTCCACCTTTTTGTAGTTTTTAAGGTTTTCTTAGTTTTGCTTCTACTTCTTCTTCCCTTTGTCTTTCATAAGGTTAGGTATTTTTCTTCTTATTGTGCTTGTATTTTTTTTTAATATGTTGTTGTTTTCTTATTATGCGTCTCCTTATTTCTTCTCCATTTTCCTTATATTTTGGTGTGTTTACCTGTTATTTAAAATGTTGTTTAGTTGTTGTTGGTACCTTTCAGTCCTCTTTTTCAGGTAAGATTTGTTGGCTTTATTTGTTTTCTTCTACTTTTATTGCGTTTATTTACTTTTGTTGTAAGTTCAACAGTATAAAGAGATTGGTGGTAAAAGGAAAACACTTAAACTTCGGATTAAAATCAATTAGTTGTAGTATGTTAAGAATATGGATGGAAGCAAGCATTTGGAAAAGATTCTCATGGATGATAAGGTACATATGTTTTTTCAAACTTATTATTGTAGATAAAAGTTTTTGTGACTTTAGTTATTTGTACTTTATTAAAATTTTCACATGATTGTATGTGTTGTAGAGTGACCTTATACAGGCTATGGTAAGAAAAAAAATACCTAGTTGCATGGGAGGGTAGGTTGGTAGAGAATGAGACTTATGTCATGCATAATTTTAAAATTCAGAAGAACTAGGCACAATATCAAGTACGTAACGGTGTTTGTAAGCTACTGTTTATTGGTTTTACTGTCGTTAAAGTACAAGCACTTTCCAATATTCTTATGAAAACATTCAATTTTAAAAGCATAAAGGAAATCAGGACGGTGACTTTTGTGCTGATATCTTGATTAGTATCTTAAGTTTGCTTATTTTTTATTGGTATTCTTCATATGTCTTATGTTGATGCTAATTATTAAGCTTATCCATTTAAATGTAATTGAAATTGTGCACAATATGGAAAACGATCCAAACTCTACAAATATTGTCTTTGAATTGTTTGATCTAAGGTGATTAAGATCATTTGTTTGAATTATATTATTTAATGCATATTTAATTATACTTATAGACTAATTTCTAGAGGGTAAATATTATTTATTTATAGTTTAAAAAAAAAAATTAACACAGCTAACAATTGGTTATTGAATATTATAATATTTTATATTAAAAGTATGGTCTAGTTCTATTATTCAAATATTAAAATAGATTTTTCTCTTCTGATTTTATGATTTTAGTCGTTGTATTTTAGAATTTTTCACAAGTTTGGTCAACTTTGTAAAAGTATACATTTTTTATTTCTTTTATTTTGATCCAATTAAATCTTAAACTTAACATATCCATTTAAGGTAGTATTAAGAAATAATTTAATTAATCAACATTTAAAATGAACTTTTGAAAAGAATAACAATTATTTTGAAAAGAAAACATTAACCAAAATTTAAGAGAAAAATTTTTGAAATGATTCTTTTTTAAGTAATTAGTGAAAAGATAAGAGAAGAAAATAAAAACATATTTGAACATAAGATGGAATAGCATATTTTATTATATCAAATTATTGAATCTCTTACGTATTAAAGATATAAATAATAAAATGAATTTTTTCAACAAAGCGCATCTGGTGTAGTGGTATCATAGTACCCTCCCACGGTACTGACCGGGGTTCGATTCCCCGGATGCGCAACGCCAAAGGTTTGTGAACTTTTCACAAAATAGAGTGCGATTTTTTTTTTTATTCAAGAAATTACTATTTATTTATTAATCACAAGAAAAAAAACAAAAATAGTATAAACCATATATATATATATATATATATATATAAATTTTAGTTTTAGTCTTACATCATACCTACATAAGGTTAACAAATAATGGATAATTTGATTGCTCTACAGAGA
>Ga0214542_1009996_pt1 | contig 14229 bp, 6 predicted proteins | sample CNSS1metaG_FD_160096 | JGI IMG/M metagenome (GOLD analysis project Ga0214542, IMG submission 160096) | Root nodule microbial communities from cowpea collected in UCLA plant growth center, Los Angeles, California, USA - CNSS1 | ecosystem: Host-associated > Plants > Roots > Nodule | place: USA...
GCTCTTATGATCGGCCCATCCATATCGCAGGCCAATTTCAATGTTTATATATATATATATATATATATATATATATATATATATATATATATATATATATATATATATATACACATGTGTGTGTGTCGCAACCAAGATCGCGGTGAGACGGCGAAAATAATTTAAACAAACAAGAGGAGTCGCCACCATAATTTATTATGGGAAACTATAGAAAAAACCTTAAAAAGAAACGATCTTCAAAACCAAATTTGGATTCGGGAGTCGGTTACGTGTGAGAAAGGTATTAGCACCCCACGACGTCTGTCTTAAGACGGTTCCTTCTTTAATTAAGTGTGCAAAATAAAATTTGATGTTTAAAATATTTGTTGTTCCTCAAAAATCAAACAAAATAAAAACACATATAAAATATTAAAGATTAAAACAAAATTATTTTTTTATTTTGTGGGCCCGACGAGGATTGTACCTCGCTCCTACATATTTCCATTTGGAAAATCAAGGATAACGTAGTTCTTTGTAAAAGATTTGTTGTTTGATATTATTATTTTGTTTTTTTAATTTTCTAGATTTTTATGTATATGTATATTTTATTAATATCAAGAAAACTCGAGATTCTACATGATAAAGATTTAGTTATCAAACAAAATTTGAGATTTGACATGATATTTAAGATGATTTTATAATTTTATTTTTTATTATTAATAATTGAAAAAAAGAATTAAAAAAACCTATGAAAGAGTGTTTTGATTATCAAGCAAGTTCGAGACTTGACATGACATTCAATACTTATATAAAAGAAAAATATAATTTTTTATTTATTTATTATTATCTTTTTCAGGTAGAATTAAAGTCTTCGAAATAAACCTTTTTATTTATCAAGATAAAAATAAAGGGAAAGAGAAAGAGAAAGGTTGAGCATAGTAATGACAAACCCAAAATCATCTAACATGAGAACTCCGAACACATTTAATCATACAACAATTCAAACGATCATATATATATATATATATATATATATATATATATATATATATATTTATATATATATATATATATATATATATATATATATATATGATGTTATAAGAGAATCATGAAAAGCATTAGGAGCAAAGAAAATTTACCTTAAGGTGACCCCTTTTGTGTGTGCTATGTAATAAAATAGAGAGGAGTTTTTCGAATTTTGTTTCTGTCCCCTTACATTAGAGAAATTTTTTGCTTATATAGACCCGTTGGGTACCATTGAGATCCTAGTCTTTAATTATAATAAAATATATGGGAAAGGAATTGGTCTTATTAAATCTTTGCATAATATCCACGATATTGATTACAATTATTAACAAAATATTGCTTGTAATTACTATAATCATATTTTCTGTCACATAAAGATCGTGATCAAATCATAACATATTATTCATATAATTGATTCTAATTATTACCAGGAATATTTTCTTCTAAATATTAAGATCGTACCATTCTCTAAAAGCATTATTATCGGAAATATTTGCTTCTAATTAAAATAATACCTTCCCTGACTCACAACGCAAAGAGGCACACAAGTGTAAATGCAAAATATTTATTCAAATTATTATAAAAACTATTGTTCCTAATATTATACCCTTCTCTAAAAACAAAAATTATGAAACGTCCTTTTCTGACATGTCATGTGGAGAGTGTAAATGGCAAACAGTGGGGGTGAAGATATGTAAAACATTTGGGCTCATGAAAAGAGTGTGATAATTAAAAATAAATTAGATTCTCCTTCTTTTGGTTTTTTCTTTTTTTCCTTTTTTTTTTTTCTTTTTCCCCATGGTAGGATTAAAGTTAAAAAAACCTACCATCAATCAAAACATATTTTTTATTTTATTTTATTATTATTTATTATTATTATTATTATTATTATTATTATTATTATTATATTATATATTATTTTTATTATTTTTTTAACCAAACAAATACATTTACCTGAACGAAATTGTGTGTAAAAAAAATATATATATATATATATATATATATATATATATATATATATATATATATATACACACACACACGTGGATGGATGATCATTTTGTGATAATGGTGAATGTTAGATTTGCATAGAGATTTAGTTTTGCATTATACAATTTTTGAGTTATTATTTTATTTTATATATGGAATTTTTTATATGAATGAGAAGGGAATAATGAGGTACCAATAGTAATGGAGATGATATCCTAAGTTCGTTTGAGGTTGTGTTTTCCTAAGGAGGAGCACCATATCATTAGTGTTGTGTATGCATTGAGTTAAAGTACCAAGGGTGCAATCATCGTAACTATACTAAACTCACACATTCATATAAAGAATGGAGTTTAGGAGTGAGAGTTAAAGGAGGTCTTATGACAGGATTTGGTTTGAGGAGCCCCATTTGTGGTGATGCCATAGTAAACTAACCTTGTCTTGGGAGATTGTTAGTCCTAGTGAATTTGGGTTGATCTTCATTTTTATGTCATACTGTTACATGACAAATGTAAGACTACATGGGTACTCAACTCTAATGCATACATCTTCCGAAATTGAGTCTGGAGTGGTATGTTTGGAGTCTATAACAATGTGTTTGATTGACATTAAGGATGCATGAATAATTTAAGTGTATTAAATTTTATAGTCTATTAATTTATAGATTTTGGTTTATTGAAATTATCACTAGCTTACCCTTCTTAGGTTGTTGTTTGTGTTTCTTTTGCTATCATCACATTGTATGCATGACTAAGTAAGAGTGCATGTGATAGTAGGGCTCGATCTTAGTAGAGTGTTTTGGAGTTGATGCCAAGAACAATACACATAAGTATATATATATATATATATATATATATATATATATATATATATATATATATATATATATATATATATATATAATATATATTTTTGTGCAGCAATAAACTATTCTTTAAAGTTAATTTAGTTGCCTTTTACTTCGAAAAGATTTAAACCTCACGGGACTCAAATTACACTATGTGCACGATGTATGTAGCTTATGTTTTTTAGTGATATGGATTGCATAATACCAATAATATAATGACTCTAATGATAGTTCTATACTATTTTTTGATTGTTACATTTATGGTATTAGAGGAAGTCAAACCTTAGGTGATTTGCATAAACTAGGGTGTTGTGTTTCTGTTGCGTTGGTTGTGTATTCGTTTTAAAAAATAATTGTTTAAGAGTTCATAGTAGTTCATTTTATTATGACCCGAGGGTTGTTGGTTAGTTATGCTATATCAATGACAGTATAAGTGTCTCTGTTTAGATTGTAGATTTGATCTATGAAACTAAAATTATTGAGAAAGAAAAAATCTTGATGGAGTTATAAGGATGCAAACTCCTGAATAGATCAAAGATGATTTCCCTTCGTAATTCTAAAAGTTTTGGGGAAAAAGGATGGTAGACAAAGGGTAGTAGGTAAAGAATAGGTTGTATATCCAATAGGATTTTGAAAGTGTATGAGTAGGTTAGTTGGGTTTACTATATAAAGAGTTGTAGTTTGAGTTTTGATGTCAACATCATTTTTAGATGAGTTTCATCTCTTTAGTTGTGCGGAGTGTTCAATGGTAGTAGAGAAACACAAATTGCAGGTCAACTTGATCTGCTTACCTTTGTTCATTAGACGCTGCAAAACCCCATTAGATGAGTTTGTCAATAAGTAGGTTTTGATGATAACAAAACCTATAATGAAACAAGGAAGATAGGTCAACATAACAATATTCCAAGATAGCTGAAGATGATTAGAATATAATCTTAAATAAGCATTGGAAATAACTAGGTCAAAGATCTTATTAGACAATCATAATTAACCATTAGGCATTCGTGTTCTTTACTATGAATATATATATATATATATATATATATATATATATATATATATATATATATATATATATATATATATATATATATATATATGTTGGACTAATATTTATTCAAATTAGTGAAAGCAAAAGCACAAGTAGCATAGAGAAATATGAAGCTTGAAGTCTAAAGCAAACACAAAGAAGGTGAAATTTAGACAAGCTCAAGTAGGAAGTTCCAAGTTAGAAAAGTCACAAGTTATTAGACGATAAAGGTCATCAAACGCATTCAAAAATACATACTTTGTTAGACCTAGTTGACAAGATTATTGACTAGATGAGTCAATATGATAAAATAAGGCATTAGACTCCTAAGAGTAGTAGACGAGTCAATGCAAAGTTTTAGACAAGTCAACGCAAGCACACAAAGGCATTAGACGAGTATCAGTGTTAGACGAGTTGATGATTGTTTCACAACAACCATTTTCCATTAAGTGTACTGGTACGTAGTAGTATCAACAAGTGTCGTAACCACAAGGATTTAGCAAGTATATTGGTATTTTTCTTTTTGAGTTTTTGGATTTTGATAAAGAGTGCAAGTACAGATAGATAGTAGCAATTAGATAGATTGAGTGGAGTAGGGATTATGAATTGATTTCATCTCATCTTCTTCTACTACACCATTACTATCTTGTTTACTTATTATGCAAATCATTCAATGTCCTGGAGTACACTTTCTTTGTAGATCCAGGTTCATCCCTGATACACTAGAACCTAAGAACTTCAAACCTAGTGTGATTCCTCAACTCCTAGTAGAATGAATCCTTACTTTAATGTGCATGACTCTCTCCTCCAGCATCCCCCCTGGCTACTAAATAAGCATAAGTACAAGTATGGTGATTTGATTGGACCACAGTTTGAAACCGATTTCCCAACTAAATCCAAACCAGTTAAATAAATGAGTGATCAAGTCATCATTAAGCATAAATCAAACCACAAACAATTGAATAAAAGCAAAGATAAATACCCAAGAAGTAGAAATGAATAGAATCAGAACTGGTTACATCAAACCTAGACACGAGGGAGTTACGCTACTCATAGAATATTACAATGCAATTTTAGCGTTCACTCAATACCTATAATGAAGACCCAAGGTCTTTATTTAGAGAAATTTTTAGGCGATGCTCAACCCAACTTTTGTTGCTCAACCACAGGGGTTAATTCACAAGTGGGCTTCCTTCTCAGCTCATCCCCTTGTCTTGGTGCATAACACCTAACGTTTCCTTCTTGGAAGGGTTTTCTTAGCTGCTCAGCCTTATGGATTTGGTCTCCAAGTTTCCTTCAAAAAGGGTTTTCTCACGAGACTCAGCTCCATTTGTTGTGCTTAACCAGAAAGTCAAAATATATTGTCTTGTCTTTTCTACTTCCATGGCTTAGCTCTAGTACTATGGCTCATCTGCATACTTTATATTTTCTTTTATATTCATTGCAAAATAACAAAATATCATTATAATTCATAAAACTCCAATTCTAAATGCCTCATTTTGAATCTTAAGCTACACAGGCTTGTTTTATACATAAGTAGAAATATTTTATACATGATAAGTGTCAATTTCAAATATAAAATTTATTTATTCTGGACACTTATCACGAGTCAAAGTCAAATTTTAAAGCTAAATGTTGAATACACCTATTAAATGAGTACTTCCATTATAAGACCTCATTGGAAGAATTACTAGAGGAATTAAATGATAACAAGCATTATATGAATCAAGTTTAGATGGCGCAAAAGAGAAATATATATCAAATTACAAGGTGATTTGAAGATCAAGTCTAAATTGATCAAAGAAATTCGAACATTGAAATTGATGATCAATTTGCGAAAAAGGATTTTCTAGCAAGTCCCAACATTATTAGAACATATTATGATTGAAGGTTTTATTGAAGATATAATCTGAAGAATATCAAAGGTGATTGAATAACTAAGAAATGAGGAAACATTGTCATTTAAATTCACAGAGAAAGAGAATGAGGAAATACTCTATGAGATTATACTGTCATATGAAATTGTTAGAGTGGTATTGGGTTGTGTGTAAACCATTGCAAATCCACGTGATTGTACTCTCCCATGTGAGAGATTATTTTGTTCATTGTAATTGTGACTTCTTTATCTTGGTGGGAGATTGAGATAGGATACCTGAAGAGATTAATTTTATAGTAACATAGACATTTTTGTGCTTGTGCTTCCTAAGAGGGTTAAACTTATGATACCTGGATAGGTTGATACTCGTTATAACCTGGAGATTTTGATACTTGTTCTAGTCAGAGGTGTTGATTAAATCCCCGGCCACGATGCCAAAAACTTGTTGAGACCTAGTCAAGGACCTAACTTATCCAACAAGTGCATTGGGTCAATTGTAGCAAAATAAGGCCATATCCACAGAGATTTGGTTTGATAAAATAATAATCTATAATCTACTCAAGTTTGTAATAAAATAGTGATAAATGTTTGATAATTTTAAATGTAAGTTTTAATAATAATAAAGATAAGTGATGTTGATTAAGGTTTTAGGGTTTAACTTGACTTCTTTAACTCAATTGAACTATCCTTGATTATCGATAAGTTATGTTCTTTATCTTAATGTTATTGGAAGTACTCTTTAATCTAATTCTAACCTCATTTCTGTAGTATTAGAACCTACGGGTGTCAAATGTAGGATGATTCTCATCTAGGTGGAGGAACCCTTGTGTTAAGAACAAAACTCTTTAAACCAACTAAACTCACATATCAATCTTTGGTAATGCCAAGCATTAGGAGATTTTATTGGATCTATACACTAAACCAGTTCTCACTGATATCTAGTGTTGATGAAGTATGATGATTGGCCAAGTCATCAAAGCAATAAAAGAAAATGAAATAACCAACACATAAAACAAGAACATAATATATTGAACTAAGTGCAGTACAAAGAGTTTAGATAAGTAACATCCAATCCCAACTACAAAGAACTCAGCTGCTCATAATAATGTTTACAATAAGTGCCTAAGAACCTAGAACTAAACTAATATATCAATTCTCAAAACCAACATATAAATAACAGAGGCATGCTCTGTTTTTACAGAAAAATAGTGTGCTTCTTCAACTCCAACTTTGTCGAGTCGTAGAAGTGTCATCATAGATCTTTCCAAACTTGAGGTTTCCTCCTCATGAGGGTTTCTTTAACTTCCTTTGTGGCGCTCAACACCATTTTTGTCACTTAGCTGCATTAGTCACATATTTGAATCTTCAGAAAACTGCCTTACGATGGTCAACTTCAACTTTGGGGCTCAGCGTCATCTTAATTTCCTTCATTTTACATGCAAAAACAACACAAATGTATAAATCTCCTCTTTTTATAACTTTTCTACTCCTCATTCTATAATTAAAGGTAAAAGGAGTTGTTTTACTAAGATTTATGTTAAAATCATGCAAAATAAATGTATAAATGATATGCAATTTTACTAAAACTAGACATTTAATACCAGGTTACACGAGTTTCAACCTTTCTAGGTACATGAGTACAAACCTCTCCAAGTACACTAAGTATCAAGCTCTCTAGGTATCCTTTTAAATCTCTCTCTAAGACCAAAAACTCTCAATTACAATGAATTATCAGGAAAAACTCTCACAGTAAGAATGTACAATACAACTCAATGGTTACAACTTCACTCAATGAGGGATATACGATATGCAAGCTCTCAACCCAATTCACTAATCACTAATGATATGACAAATTTTCAGCACTTTTTTCTTTCTCAATTCTTTCATTTGTTCTTCATCAACATTATCTATAGGTAAAATATAAGCAAAGTTCTCTTACATACATCAATATGTATATTAAAATTTTAACCGTATAAATATCATGTATGTTTAACAAATAATACATTTAAGTGATGTATTTTCATTTAGTCTAGTATTTGTTAAATGAATACAAGTTAATTTTCTTTACACAAGTAAGTGAAATATTAGACAAGTAAAGTACATTTGGTAGCACTAATTTTTGGGGTGTTACATTCCCTAATTCCAATAACATGTAATTTTCTCTTATTCAAATAATTTGCATACCTAATTTTTACTCCATCGTCAAACTGTTGACACTGCATTACACAAATTGTATAAATTATTTCATTATTCTATCATAATCATCACTTATGTATGTTCAGTTAATCTAACTTTGGTCCATATTAACATCGAATGTGCATCATCAAAATTAAGTGTTATCATGATGCATATAAATCTCATTTTTTTTTATTATAGGTGTGATCTTATATCATTCAAGAATTATCAATTTTTATAGTTGATTATTATGTAAATTTCAATCAACACGTCATATATTTTACAAAAATATTGACAATATGTGGCATTGGTCTTTATATGACACAAAAGCATTTACTTAAGATTAAAGACACTCAAATATGAACCCAAAAATTAACAAAAGAAATACAATTTGCCAAAATTTGATTAAACATGTGAAATGTAGATTAAAACTACGTAGATTAATTCATTTTGTTACTTTTTTTTTCAGAAACTCATTTAAACATACCCTATATAATATATAACTTTCATATATATGCTAAAGTAAATTTTTAGTTCAATTATCTTTGTTATGATATATTTTTTTTTAATCGTAGTATATTTGTTTAATTAGAAGTTATTCTTTCTCAAAACTAAAAAAAAAATACTAAATTTGATTTACTTCTTTTTAATCAATGACTAACACTTAAAAGACATATTGATGTCGAAATATGGTTCATGGAGAGCATTAGATGCGAGGAAAGACGCAAAAAAATGATTTATGGTGGTAGAGAGATATTAGGATAATAGAGTGGTTTGAATGGGGAAATTATATGGTCACTACTCTCATGCAAAACATAGAAAGGAGTACTCTATGCAAAGAGTGGGAGGACGAATGGATTTCGAAGGAGGAAGAAAAACTTATATATAGTGTGAAATCAGAATATAGCTAGGACAATTCAAAATATAAATGTAGGGCATGAGATTCTTATGTATGGATTATTTGTGAAAATTAAAGTCTTACCTACAACCCAATATTAACAAAGTGACAACACATAAAGGTGGATAGTGTTGGAAGTCTCACATCGACTAGAGATAAGGCCAATTCACAATATATAAGTGGGTGCAATCCTCACCTTACAAACCGGTTTTGTGGGGTTGAGTTAGGCTTTAAACCCACTTCTAACATGGTATCAGATTTAAATCGTCTTCCGCATTTTTTTCCTTTGTTGTTGATTTCCTGCCATGGCCAATACTCATGGTAAAAATTTTCGCAGTGGTTTCTCTAGCAATCGTGGACGAGGCCGCTTTCCTCGGTCTGGTGGCCGCAATCCTAGATATTGTGACCATTATCACCGAACCAATCATACCTCTGATTCTTGTTGGATTAAGCATGGTGTGCCTCAAGGCTCTAACCTACACACTAAAGTCCAACCTCCTCCTTCGAAGCCCTCTGCTCATGCTAGTATGGTTGATATCGTCTCCTCTACTGCCGATCTTCGTGCCGGGAAGGATGACAAAGCTGAAGCTCAGTTTGGTTTCTCTAGAAAGCAGTATGAAGCTCTTCTCGCCTTGATTTAACAGTCTCCCAATGATTCTTCTTCCACAGCTACTGTTGTTCATCAATGTACTACCAAACCCACAGGTTTTGTTTTTCCCTTTTCTTCTTGGATTTTAGATAGTGGTGTTACTGACCATATTTGTCCTTTTAAATCTTTATTTCAAAATCTTAAACCTATTTCTCCCATTTCTATACAATTACCCAACCAAAACTCTGTCATTGCTAAATTCTCGGGTACCATTGTCTTGGGCAATCTTATCCTTCATAACACTCTTTTTGTCCCTGAATTTTCTGTTCAACTCATCTCTATTCCAAAATTGCTTAATTCTACTAATTGTCTTATGGTTTTCTCCCAAAATACTTGTCTTATTGTGCAGACAGATACCTTCCAGACAATTGGAGCAACTAGGAAACATCAAGGCCTGTTTTATCTCTTAGATAGTTCTCAAGACAGACGTAACTTGAGTATATCTAACACAAATATTTCTTTACCACATTCTACTCTCATTAATAATGATAGTCCTTGTAACTTGTGGCATATGAAACTTGGTCATCCATCTGATAAAATTTTACAGCTTCTTGTTTATGATCATTTTGATATTTTTTCTCCTTCTATTATTACTTGTGATGCTTGTGCTTTTGCGAAACAAAAACGTCTGAAATATTCTTCCAGCGCGAGTAAATCTCTTCAATTTTTTGAACTTATCCATGTGTATATTTGGGGCCGATTTCCGTCTCTTCCATTGATGGATACAAGTATTTTTTTGACTACAGTTGATGATTATAGCAGATTTACTTGGATTCTTTTTCTCAAAAATAAAACAGAAGTCAAATCTCTTCTTCAAGACTTTATTATTTTGACAGAAAATCAGTTTTCTTGCAAGCTTAAGAAAATACGTTCCAATAATGGCAAAAAGTTTCTTCTTAATGATTTTTATAATAGCAAGGGTATTTTTCATGAAACTTCTTGTGTTGCAACTCCTCAAAAAAATGGGATTGTTGAGAGCATCAACATCTTCTTAATGTGTGTCGTGCTCTTCTTTTTCAAGCAAAAATACCCAACATTTTCTGGTCCTATTCCCTTAAATTGGTTGTTCATCTAATTAATAGGTTACCCACTCCTTTTTTCAGTAATCAATCTCCTTATGAATTGGTCTATTCTACTAAACCCGATTTTTCTAATCTAAAAGTTTTTGGTTGTCTGCTCACGCTAGTTCTGCCAATACTGGAAGAACTAAATTGGACTCTCACTGCACCCAATATCCTAATGAACTTTCTTGGACATACTGTTTCACCCGATATCGGACCGCTAACGGACCACCCCTAATTTCTTGTCTCACGCACAAGATGAATATACCTCGACGTGAAGGGGTGTGTTGGAAGTCTCACATCGACTAGAGATAAGGCCAATTCACAATATATAAGTGGGTGCAATCCTCACCTTACAAGCCGGTTTTGTGGGATTGAGTTAGGCTTTAAACTCACTTCTAACATATAGTAAAACATGTTAAATGTGTGAAATCAATGAGAAATTTGTTAGTCACTTATTTTTAACATATAAGAAGGCTTCAGGCATATGGAAGGTGTGTGATTTATGGCTAGTTCTATCTTTTGTATATCATAACAAAACACCTACACATTTTTGTCAGTTTGAACACCTAGGAATGAACAAAAAATGTAACAAAGTATGATGTATGTGGGTGCCAATTATATGGAGTTTTTGGAATCAAATGAACAATGTCATTTTTAAATATGGAAAAGTTGATGTTGAACAAGTGTCCATTCTAGCTCAAGTTGAAACACGGTCTTAGATAGTAAATAAATTTTCAAGATCGGTGTTTATATCCGTACTTGTGTTTACAATCAATGTGCACATAGTAAGGAAGCAAGGAGGCTAAGCCATTTTTTAACAAAAAAAATATAAACATGTGTAGAAGATTAGGTCGAGGAAGACATACCGCATAAAGGGTACATGTACTACTATATGGTTTTTCGGCTTTGAATTATGTAGGTATGAAAATCTACAATAACAATGAAGAGTCAAATTATTTCAAAACTATCCATTATCGAACCTAAAGATTTTGGTAACAATATCTCATATTTATACGCGGCTAGTGTACGAAAATTTGGTTTGAAAGCTTTGAAGATATCACCACATTTTAGGAAGGATAAAACAATTAATAATTAATTCTCAAGTTAAATGAGTTATCGCAGAAATTTGTATTGAGAGGAAAAAAGATGTAAGGATGGAGAAATCTTTGCATATGTTAATTTTTTTTTTTTACATGTTTTATTTGTATATGGGATAAGACAACCCAATTATCCCTTTTAATATTTTTTTTTATTGATAAAAAAATATTTAAAATTTTCGATATAATTACTAAATGGGTAGAAGACTTCATAAATCTATAAAATGATTTTATATTTAATAATTACTAAAATATATCTATTTGCAATAATGGCTTATTTGTAAAAATATCAGAAAATGGGGAAAACAAAGGAAGAGGAACAAAATTTAAAAAAAATAAAAGAAAATGATGATGACTCCCCGTTTGCTTCTTCTTCGTTTACGTTTTCCTTTATTCTAAATAAACTCGTTTTTTTCATTCTCTCCTTGTTTCTTTTTTCTCTGATGCTTTTTGGGTTGCATGTTTTCCTCTTAGTCTCAAATTTGTTTGTGCCAGTAAAAAAACAAATACCAAGAACAGTTTATTTTTATCTATATTTAAATATCATCTGTAGTGTTTCTAAACAATTTCTATTTAAATTCTAATATTTATATTTTTAAAATTTTGAATTTATATTTAAATTCTATTTAAGTATCACAAAAACCCATACAAAAGACAAGATTAAAAAATATATTATTTATAGTGTTGCTTTAATCAATGGATATCATAAGAATATATATTTCGAGTTTAATGCCATCTCTACCAATAATCGCCACTAGGCTCCTTGAAGGCTTTTACCTAGTTAACGTGTTGAAGGAAATGAAAAACAAAAATCAATGTTTACCTGGTTTTGGTACGTAGCGTAAGGAAATGAACAAACCAAGTGTTTGAAAATAGCATTAATATGAAAGAAGATAGAATTGAAGAACACTGCCAAAAAAAACTATCTCAGTCATCAAAATTCTAAACCATTACAAAGTAAATGACCCTTGAAAATGGAAGTGTTTTCTTTTTAATCCTAATAATAACATTAATATGCAAATGAAGCTTTAATTCTAAGGTAAAAACAAACAGTAAAAAGATTGTGCTTAATCATTTTCAAGACAAAGCATGTCTCTTTCATCATTCATATTAGTGATCACAATCATGTGATACCAGTAGAACAAAGTCAGATACAACTTACAAGACTACGTTTAATCATAAACAAAAGACAAAAAAAATAGAAAGAATGTAAGAAAACCCGAAAGTATTTAAACTTAACGTTAGAACCTTAGTGATCTGCTAAAAGCCTTCCAAGAGAGTGGATTCCTAGGATCAGGAACATGTTTCCTTTCTCCACCACCACTGTTCTTTCTGCCAAAGAAGGGTCTCAGAAATTTCTTCAAAACCTTATGCAGCCCTGACCCACGACAACGTCTTTGTTTCCCATGATTCAGGAGAGGTATTGTCGGAGTCACACTAACGTGCCTTGGCTGTGAGACAGACCTGGGAAAGCCTGGCTCTGATAGGCTCCTCTGCAGCATGGCTTTGGTGAGGTGAGATTCGAATGAGAGCCTCTCGAATTGGTCCAAGAGAGTGCTTTGTTCATCGCCAAACCTCTTCCGGATCTTTGCCACTTCATCCATTGCGCGTTGCTTCTGAAACTGTTGCTGCAGTATCATTTTTCTTTAGGTTTTGGCTTTATACGTGAAAATGTGTGTGGCATTGGAGGCTTAAAGGGTGGGTTTTTCTTTTATATTGTGTATTTGGCTTAACTTTTTTCATGGGGTGGGTGGTATGTGCAAAATGCTACCACTCCTTGTCAAAGCAAGGTATCAGATCCACTTGTCACCACCACAAAGTGCATATACTGCCAAATACTAATTTTCAACTTTTTAAGGCAGTGTTTTCAATACATAAATTTTTTGAATTTATATAAACTTGATTTGTGTGTTATTAAAAATTATTATTTCTCATTGAGTAATTGGTATTATTGATGACATCTAATATTTATAATAGTATGCCTATATTTTTTAGTGTTCGTTGAAAAGTAGATTTTTAAATTTAATATAACTCACCAAATTATATATTATAATTTAGTTTTATATTTAATCGTTATGAAATATTCAACAGATATCTCGTACTGAAATAATCAAATAACGAATAAAATAATAAATTTAATAAATAAAAAGTTTCGTCAGAATAAGTTTTACCTTAATTCTGATGATATATTAAATAATAAATTTTAAGTCTAACTCAACATTAAAAAATTAACTTATAAAATAAAATTTACACTTATTTATAAATATAATAATTTAGTTTATCTCTAATTAACAAATTAACATGAAAACTCTAACCATATTAGAGATGAAGATATCAAACTTTTATGGTTCTAGAACAAAGGATCTAATAATATTTGTTAGATTTAGGGGTGGCAAAACGGGCTGGGCCCAACGGGCCAGCCCGTCAGCCCGTGCTAAAAGGAACGGGCTGGGTTGAAGATTTCAACCCGTCAGCCCGTTCTGGCCCGTCCCGTCCAGCCCGTCAACTTGACGGGCCAAAGTACGGGCTGGCCCGTCCTGACCCGTTGGCCCGTTTTAAAAAAATAAAATAAAATAAAAATAATTAAAAAGATTAACT
>Ga0214542_1009999_pt1 | contig 14225 bp, 10 predicted proteins | sample CNSS1metaG_FD_160096 | JGI IMG/M metagenome (GOLD analysis project Ga0214542, IMG submission 160096) | Root nodule microbial communities from cowpea collected in UCLA plant growth center, Los Angeles, California, USA - CNSS1 | ecosystem: Host-associated > Plants > Roots > Nodule | place: USA...
AAAATTAAAAAAAAAAAAAAAAAGACTTGAAAGATTATTAATTTGGTCATAAATTACTGTTAGTGAAGACATAACTTTTTTTATTTAATATTGTAATAATTCAAGCATTATAAGTGGACCGGAAGCCGACAGATCCACAAATGTGGGGTACTAAATTAATAAAAGTTATATGATTAGAACACAAAAAATAAAAAACACAAATATTATAAAAGATAATTTTTTATCGTTGCATGTTTTATGGACAATCAACAAATAACGAAATAAGTATAAATATGGAGAGAGAAAGTATGATAGCGAAAGAAGAAGAAGTGGAGAGTATTTAAAAAAAGAAGTAAACTTATTTATGTTTCAAATATTTTGTAATTGAGGATTTTTTTAATAGCAAAAAATTGAGTAATTATACTATTTAATATTTTGTTTTGTCCTAAGCCAAATATAAATTGAAATTGACTAATCAGTTTTGTGGTTTAAGTAAAGAGGGGAAAATATTTAGTAATTAATAACGTTTTGAGTATGAACTCTGCCCACAAATTTCGGGTTCTCACTTCTGAAGTTTTTTTTTTTTTTCTCGAAAATGCCTGCCGACAAGGACGTGAATTTATATAAGGAGGGACGATTATTCAAGAACTCCATTTCTCTCAGACTAGTAATCCAGAAAATAAATTAATTTTAATTATTGACTAAAAAAGTTAATAATTGATATTATATACATATATAATAAATTTTGAATGCATTAGAATACCAACAATAGCGTCTTTTTTTTTCTATCCATTATTGAAATTAATAACCTTACTTTTATTTTCTAGAAATCAAATAATTTATCCTTTATTCAATTCGAGATAGCTAATTACATATACAATAGACATTCGTTTAAGTACGCACTCATTTAAGTTCGTATCCCACATAAATCCGCATTGAAAATGGGAAATTTTCGGATCAATAATAGTGCGACTTTATTTAAAAAAAATCACGTAGAGTCATTTGATGACTATTTTTAATTCGTTCACGTATGATTATCGATTGACCATTTTGTAAAATGCAACAAAGCGTACAAAACACACCATTAGCTTGATTTAACTGATCCGATGATACATAAAGGGAATCTTTCAACTCACTCACATTGACATCAATGTTGATAATACCCACTGATGATTTGAAGATAACATCGTGTTGATCAACTTTAACTTCAACTTCGTCCAAATGAATAAAATAAAATAACAAGTTCCTCAACATATCTCTTATACTATCATATATCTATCTCTCATATTTTCACAATCCTTAAAAATTTCAAACATCTATAATATTTCATATTATAATTATATGATCTGTAATATTTCATATTGTAATATGACTCTTAAAATTTCATAACTATATATCCTAATTAAGTCCGCATCAAACTCTCAAGATCAAAATGCAGATTTAAACAAATTTGTTCTCTACATAATGCTGATAAAAAAACTTAAAATTTTACCCGAGGAAAAATGCATTACTTGAACAAATCACCACTTGACATAATAAATAACATCATTAATAAGTAAAGAAAAACAAATAATCCATTTATTTATTTTTATTTTGGTTTTGATTCTTGAAAAAAAAAACATCCGATTGAATCACTATCTTCTTTGTTCATTTTTTCCAAAAACATGATATAAACATTCCTTTATCAATATAACAACAAAGCAAGAAGAAATTTACAATTCCACAAATACTAAAACATTAGTATTACTGATGAGGTTTGTGAATGTCATGTAAATTAAAAAATAATAGGAAAACAAAGTTTTTCAACTTCAATTTTTTTCTTTCATTGTATGCTTCTTCTCTTTATAACGTTACATTTGTGTGTTGAATGTTGATGACAATGGAGTGTCGAAAATGTGGATTGGTCATGATTTTGTATGTTCATAATGTAATCATAAAACTAAGTCTTATATTGAGTAAAAATGAGAAATTTGAATACCAAATATAATATAAAAATAAAGAGGCATAAATATCTTAAAGTTTTGGATTAAGAGTGATATCAATCCTTCTTGTATAGACTTGACTCATGTCTTATAGACGATATATCTTCTCGTTAAATCAATCAATCTCTCTCGAAAGAGCAAACATTGTGACATTGTAAGAGAACGGAAAACATATATAATATTGATGAGAAGTAGGTTACAGAGTGGTGTGGGAAAAGTGGTAATGGGAAACAGTACAGCTTGGCAGCCATGTGAGAAGAGTGGGATGGATTGAGAATGAAAATGATGATTGAGATGAAGAGAGAGAGAGAGAGTCCCTGATGGGGATGTGTAATGCTGCTCTCTTTGCCTGTCCGTGATGGGATTCGCTTCTTCTAAAACCTTTTAGTTTTTGTAACTTTCTGCATCCGTGAATCACCTTTCTTTTCTTTCCTCTCATCTCTTTCTCTTCTCTTCTCTTCTCACCCTATTTTCTCTCTGTTATAAACCTTCACTATTTTGTATACTTGTATTTTATATAATTAATTTTATCTGAAAATGAAGTAAGATGTTGAAAGTTTTCTGCGCGTCTACAAAATCTAAATTTGTTTTCTGAGCACACACTGACAGAAGAAAGACATTGAATTGAATAGGTATTAAATGGCATTTGTCGTCTGTGTTGTCAAAGACCCTCCATGGTGAGAAGAGTAATAACATGGAAATATAAAAATGCTAAATTTGCAGCAAAAAGTAGTGGCTGTGGTGTTTTCCCTGAAACCAATGGTTTGCGAGTGAGCCTACGTACTGCCATGTACACAGTGTGGAATTGATTCGATGGTAACCAATGAGCATGCATGCAATTGGGTTAAGTACAGCCAAAATTCATTTTTATTTTTTGGTGATGGGGTGCAACTTGCAAGTGGGTAAGAGATGATTAATATAATACTATATTTTGCTATAAAAATTATTGATCTGCAAGAGTCATGAGGCAAAATGTTAGAGTGAAGTTTATGATAGAATGGGTGTATATATTTGGCATATATATATCTGAATTATATGGCCCCACTAAAGAAAGGTACCTCATCTTCTTTCAGACAACCATAGTATGTGTGATATGATCTTGTCTTCTGAATTCTGAATTAACACACAGGTTCCTCTGGCCCAATTATATATCCAACTCTCAATACACTTCTCTTTCGTATTTGCATAACAACATTGTAGTTGCAGAGATTAATTTATGCTTTTCATTTTTCTCATGCTTTGTTTGGTTGGAAAGAGGAAAGCGGGTAATTGATTCATTCATAGTATTTGAAAAAATTATGAAGATATCATACATTTCCTGATTTTAATTCTATGATAAAAATATCATTTATTTTATTTTTTTTATTATTAACAGATATTAGTTTTATGATGATATATATTAGATTTTTTTATATGATAAGATATTATGTTTCATATATATGATTTTAATTCTATTAATAGAAATATAAATTATGATTTGTTTTTGTTAAAGATCAGTAGAAGTGTAGAGTTGTAGTTTTCAATTAATATTTATGAATATATATAATGATTATGCTTATTTTTCGTGAAGGATTAGAAATGTGGTGTTTAATTGTTGTAATGTTTGGGTGGGGTTGCACAACATCCTAGGTGATTCATTGAGTGGTTGTAAGCAAAGTTTTAAAATTTTAGCTGGATTGTTGAACCCATGAGAATGGCAATATTGATTGAAGGAAGTTTAAAATCAAATTCAGTTTTTTGTAGCTCTCATTGGATTCTTTACAATAGAATTTCATATGAATGTAGTATTGAAGCACTCACTCTTTATAATAATAGTTGGTGAAGGATGAAGTGCACTTGTGTTATAAGTTTTTTTTTTTCCTTCTGGTTTTTATTGTTTTTTCTCTTTTGAATGTTGTATATAAAAACAATGAATGGATGGAACGACTAACTAGTATGAGCCTATGAGTAGCTAGGGTTGAAAAATATTGTGAACTCAGTATCTATTGATAAAATTCATAATGGTAAAAGATGCGTATTTTTAACAAACTTTTTTCACGGATATTGAGTATAAATATTTTATTTATTTATTTGTTTATATAAATATCATGATATCTATAATTTATACTAGGGTTTCAGCGAAAAGGGTGAAAAGAGGAAGAGATGCGTGCTGAAATAAGAAGGAGAAAAATTTGTGATGCTAAGTTACATAATTAATTATGATCTATCTAATATCGTAAAATTTAAAATTAGATAAATATATATTCATTTTTTTTCTTAAGTAAAATGAATTTTAAAAATTAAGTTGTAATATTACTTTCTTTAATAGATAAAAATTAAGAGACTAAGCATCAGTGAATTGATTTACTGGATTAATAATTTTTTAACATAATATCTTAACTTTGACTGAGTCAATAATCAATTCGACATTTAAAAAAACAGGTTAGAAGATGGGAAGAATTTGTTGGATAGTGATGCTTAACATAACTAATTTAACTTATTAGAAAGTAATACATGTGATACACTATAAATAGGCTAAGTAACATGATTATAGCCTATGTATGTTTTTGGAGATTGTGGCATCCTAAATTGGTGACTAAGAAGTGCCTCAGGCCAGACGACCCTAACATGTCACGACGAATTGATCATGTTAGCCTGGCATGACAAGTCAAATAGATAAGACCAGCTCGACAATCTAGACAGGTGGATTTGGCTTGATCTGACAACTTGGACGACAGAAATTTTAATAATATATTTTAAAAAATAATATATTTTTCATGTTTAAAAAAAAAGTTTATTAGCAGGCCTTGACCCACAAGGCTTCTGTGTAGTTTTTGGTTCTATGGGCTTCTTTAATGAGGGCTTTTTTGTCCTGTGGGTCAAGGTCCGTGTGGTTCAGGGCCCAACTTTGTGAGTTTGGCCAAATTGATAGCTATAATCGAATTGTATCGTGTTAAGAACATAAGTTTTAGAAAATTCAATTTATATTTCTTTTATAAAAAATAAATTTTAAATTTTGAACCTTGATCCAACACAAAGTGAAATAAAAAATGTTCTTAGAAGTTGCAGGTTTGGAAATACTTAAACAGTCAAACTAAAAATGTTTTAGTTGTAGAACCAAGTCAAAGATGCTGAAGGTGTGAAAACCAAGTTAAAGATGTTTCAGAGAAGTTAAACCAGAGATGCTTAAGACAAATAATTAAGCTAAAGATGTTCTCATACTTGTTAACAAATTATTACTTAAGGATCATCCAATAAAATATAGCATATCCAGTGCTAAATAAAATAAGTTGTTAAAGATAAATTGACCTTGACAAAAATGATTTATGAGTTCTTAATGAACGATTTAAAAAAGAGAAAAACCTTTTTATTTGTGGCTGATTTTTTTTAAAATACTAAAACGAATACTAAATGTTCTTATTAAAATTTAATTTGTCCCATATTGATATGTAATACTTGCATTTCGTGAGTTAAATTGTAAATTCTAACGAAGAAAGAGTTCTTTCAAAAATAGTAAAATAAGAAATTATACTTTATGTTTGTATGGTTAAGGAAAAAACTAAGATGTCCAACTTATTTTCACACTATTGAATTTGCTTATGTAAGATATTAAAACACAATTTAAAAGCGTTTTAGTCACGTTCACATTATGGACGGACATGATCTTGTTCAAAAGGGATTTTTGAAATAAATAATGATAGTTTAACTTATTTTTTTTATTTATTTATTATTTCAATCTCTTTTAGATTATCATATTATATTATTAAAAAATTCAAAATAAATAATTAAATCAAAGTGATAAATTAAAAATGAATAAAAATAATTATCGAAAAAAAAATGTATGTTTGATTACCACAAACAAAACTATATTATCTTATATCCCTGATTCAATGAATATTAGGTTTCGTGTGGGGCATATAAGTGCCATTCTAGAGCCAGGTGATGTGATGTCCTTAAATGTAAAGGGCACCCTAACCTACTGCCCATAACTGCTAATCATTCACTCATCTTTTACCCTTGAAATCAACGTGTACGTGTCCCCTCTCGCCTTAGCCCTCCCTGTGCATCATGATGTGTTCCTGTTCCTTAGTTCATAAAGAAACCCTATTCATGTCCCCTTTCATTATACTAAAATATCTTTTGACTATTAAATTTTAACATTTTTTTCTTATAATTTTAAATGTTAATTTTTTTTTAATATTTCAAAATTATTTAAAAAATAATATTTCGTACTATAATAAAAAGTTGTCAAAATATCCTTCGTATACCTTCAATTGAAATATTCAACGTGTACCAGCTAGATATCAAGATTCACTCATACACATGCTTCTTCACTCGCTTTCTGCTATACACTATTTAGTGTAAGGAAGAAGAAAAAGAAGGAAGTGATCGGATTCGGAGGAGAAAAAAAAGAGTAGAATTATTTTATGAATGAGAGAAATTAAGATTTTGTTTAATTTACAAGTGAAGAGAATAAATTGTGATTATTATATATATATTGTGTTTAATTTTGATTGGATAGGTATATTTGTTTTGTTTGTTAAAAGTTAGAAGGATGATTTTGTTGTCCATGTTTTTCGGCAATTTTGGTGGCACCGAAAAAGCCATGGTAGGCATGAAAAAGGGTAGAGGCAGAGTTTCCTTTTAAATTTCCAGATGTCGTTTACCCCATTTTTGGACTCCAGATCAAATCAAATGGCCACTTTGTTTTCTCTTCATTCTTGTCTTGGTTACGGTGTAACTGCACCTCCAAAACCAAAATCAAAACCAATTTCGTTACACATTTTTAGCCACACCAAAAACAAGAAATTACCCTTCTTGATCTTGATCTTGGCAAAGCTTTTCCACCTTTCAGTGAAAAATTAATGGGGATTCTGTATGGAATGGTGGCAAGGGGACAGGTGGTTCTGGCTGAGTTCAGCGCCACCCAGAGTAATGCCAGTGTCGTAGCCAAACAGATACTCGGCAAGATCAATGTCGGGGACGACAACAACAAAGACAGCAATGTTTCATTTTCCCATGATCGCTATGTTTTTCATGTCAAGACCACAGATGGCCTCACTCTTCTTTGCATGGCTGATGATGCATTCGGAAGTAATGTTTTTTTTTTTCTTTCTTTTGAATCTGATTGATTATCCAATCATGAAGCAATGTTTTTGAATGGATTCACTGCAGGAATGATCCCTTTTGCATTTCTTGAAGATATTCATAAAAAAATTGTGAAGACATATGGGCGTGCGATTCTTTCATCTCCTGCGTACGCCATGAATGAGGAGTTCTCAAGGATCCTGAGCCAGCAGATGGATTATTACTCCAATGACCCAAATGCTGATAGATTGAACCGTCTCAAAGGTGAAATGACTCAGGCAAGTTTAAGTGAACACATTAATTCTCTATTCTCAAAGATCGTAGTTATTTGAATATTGATGATGCATGTGATGATAATAGGTGAGAACTGTGATGGTGGACAACATTGAAAAAGTACTGGAGAGAGGTGGGAGGTTGGAACTGTTGGTAGAGAAAACCTCAGCAATGAATAACAATTCAATTCGTTTCAGAAAACACTCCCGTCGTTATAAAAATAACTTGTGGTGGAGTAACCTTAGGTTAACGTAAGTACTACATTAAATTCATCATATATACCTTAATTTGCATATATAATTGATTTCATGAATGTCTTATGATGCAGGGTTGCACTTATCATAGTATTCGTCATTGTATCTTACATTATACTCGCCTTCCTCTGCCGTGGTCCCTTGTTGACTAATTGCTTGAGATAAGCTGTGAAGGCAACCCAAAAGGGGATATTATTTTGAGTCATTGTACTACTTATTAACGTCTTCAGAATAATAATATTGGGTCAATCAAAGAAGGAATATATATAATTTTTTTTTTTTTGCTTTGCAATCATTTATCAATGGCTTCTGCATGTTTTAGAAAGTAATTAAGACTTGCGTTGTGAAAGATTGTTCGTGTAATTGCTTTTTTGAATATCCTTTGCATTAATTCTATCAAACCAGGCACATGGGTAACAGCTTTATGAAGAAAAGATATAATCTTGGATGAAATTTTTGGAACCTAAATCGCAATAACAAAGATATAGTCAAAACAATTCTTTTTCGATAGAATTTAATTCAAATTTTTATAATATCATTAAAGTGATGGTGATTTTTCACTTAAGCAAAATGTGTCACTTAAGTGATATATATTTTGCTTTTATACGGAGATTTAACATCCTATTCACTTTTATTTTAGGGATTATTTTATTTGGTATTTATTATTAATGACTGTTTCCATATTTAAAGGCATACCTTATGATTTTTATTTTATTTTTTGTGTAGAATAGTGACAGCTAGATTTAAATTTAAAAACTTACACAATTTTTTTGAATTATTTCAATACCTTGTGATTAGTTCAATAAATTATTTCTATTTTGAATTATGTTACTTTAATAAAATACTTTAAAATTATTGGCCATATGTTTTTCTTTAATTATGTTATTTTAAATTACAAGAAAAATGTGTCATTATTATGGGTTTTATCATAACAGCAGAGCATTGTGTTAGCACTAGACGAGAAAATCGGACTTCATTGAATAATGAAAACGATTTCATAAAAATGATTGTCATCTATTATTACAATAGAACCCATTTTTGTTTCAGCAACTCAGCAGATGCGCACTAGAGAATCCGAATTCAAAATTCAAGCTTGGTTGCATCTTTTATGTTCTTGTAATATCACCAAAATTTGAATTTTTGGCCTCCCATTTTTTTTTTTATAAACATTATAGATACCAAGCTTACAAATAAACGAAAATCAGAGTTGAGTAGTAATCGGTCAAATCTGGGAAAAAGATGAAGAGGACCAAACTCGAATTTCAAAAATGTATCTGGTTTGTTCTTTAGGAAGAAGAAGCCTTGGTTTTGGGAAGCATTGACTCGGTTTATAGTTTATGGCATTCTAGTTGGTGAAGTTTTGGGATTATGGTTATAAAGTTATAAACATGTTGGGGCCAGATTTCCCATAATGTTTCTCTGTAGTGGCCTTTCTATTTAAGCAATCTACCACACTCAAACCAAACCCCATTCTTTATGCTTCAGATCTGCGTAGATGTGTATTTTACAACTTCCAATATGCTATTATTGCTTTCTCTCTACTTTTCTTTCTATCTCAATCATAATATGGTGAGGGACTCCATAAGTAGAAAATATAACACTTAAAGTACAGACAACATGACTTAAACTGCACTTTTCCTAAAATTTCTTTATTGCAATAACTCCCTAATCACTAAACACAAGTCGTCATATTCGTGGTAAAATTCATAGTAGTGTATTATTCAATCATACGTTTTTACTGTATTATTCAATCATACGTTAAAGAATTCATTCTCTATGACATCTAAACTTTTTATAACGACAGAATGTTTGAAAAGGGACAACACCCATAGCAATTAAATCCAAAAACGTTTTTTTATGAACAGTTAGACGTCAACGTTCTGTGTTACTGATCAACTAACATAAACTTCCAAATTAAAATTATTCTTGAAATCTTTGATTTGTTTGCATTGTACACTTTCAACAAATGAACGATGTTTCACCAAATGCACAACAGTACAGACGAGAAATATGCACGTTTGAATAAGAAAGTAAATAGTTTAATTTATATAATGGTATACTGAGCCATTGAGAAGTGAAAAATATTGAACCTTTACAAGTTGGTGAATCAAGGAAAGCCTAACTAATTAAAATCATCAACTGAGAGCCAATCATTTGACTCATCTTCTGAATCCTTACCTTTTAAACGAATAGCCTTCTTCCTGCCATCTCTCTGAGAAGTTTCATGCAGCCGAACCCAGTCACTGGTAGCACCTTCAGGGGATGAGCCCCTGATGTCATGCGTCTCCCTGTGGCTTGATAATTTATCGGAGCTATAACTCCCATCATCCTCTAGGTCACTGAATGACACATCCTCTTCCTGTTGAAGTTTTGTACAGGAAGCAAATGAACTAGCATCAATATCAGTATCTTCTAACCATTTTTCAGTACTAACCGTGTCACCAACTTCTAAACCCTCTACTGCATTTGTGACCTCAGTCAAAACCTGGTCTTGCTCAAATGAGATACTTTCTCTTTCACAGTCCTCCCTAACTTCTTGATGTGAATCCACAGTCCCAGGTTTTTCACTTTCTTCAGCTTGCAAATTCTTCCTCTCTCCAAGTTTCTGGAGAAGCTCATCTCTTGCGTCAACAATCTACAAAGAGAAAAACGGAAAAACATGATATAGCGATCACTTAGAGATTGTTGTTACCCAAACTTGTACAAAGAATAGAAGAGATAATTATCTATGACTTTATCTTCAATCACATAGTTGTTGGGTGCAATAAACGACAATCTGAAAAATTGTTTATAGAACCAACACATTTGGAGAGAAAGTCATAAAATAAACAAAGACAAATGCAAAAACTTCAGGCCAAGACATATAATTTATCCAAAATATTTAAGGTGGGAGTGGCAGCAGATAGTGGTCTGCTATTGACTTATGTATCGTATACAAGTTGTATAATCAAAGGGGGTGGGGAGAGACTAGAGGATCAATTCAATTAAGCATATAGAAATAGAATAAAGTATAGCTTGTATTAGTGCTCTGTATTCTCTTGGCTACAACAATTTTTTACTGCCGATAAGTTCTATAGAAGTTCAGCATGGAATAACGTGTGTTTCTGTAATTCAAAAATAACATTGTTTCCTAGAGTATATTGACTGATCTGACCAGCATGCACGAATAATTCACATAAATATAAGTTGTAAGGAAACTTAAATACGGCAATATTGGGTAAAAAAGGCTTGCCTTGGGGGTTGATAGGCACTCATAATCATGCTGATTTAGTCTTGGGAGTATTAGCAAAAAATAGATCATCCAAAACTTCTCCACGTTCATGTAACTGCAAAGATTCAGTCTTAGAGCAACGAATTCAGGTACCAGCCGTTCTATAGCCAATGCATGTTCTCTCTGAAAATTGGACATGCTAAAATCTGCTGCAACAAGTCAAATTTCAGTATTAAGGTTCATCAATCTCGATATAAATTCGGGTAGAATAAATAAAGGAAAATGAGTGGTTTTGGTTTCTTGGACTCATGCTATCTCAAAAGTAAAAAATTAAAAAACCACTTTACTAAAAGAACATTTTCCAGACTTAAAAAAGAGATATTCTGAGCTGGACACAAGTGTTTGGATTTTGTTATGACTGGGAGTGTGAACTAGCATCATTACAAGATTAATTTCTGCAAAATCAGAAATGCCGAAGAAGTGGTTGAACTCACCTTCAACATACTTAAGAGGTTAATTCAAATATTGGAAGTAAAATAAAATGACACGCAACTCAGATGACATGCCTCCAATATTTGATAAATAAACAGTACTTAGTTACACAGCACCAACACCTTCATGGTAAACTTGATCACAACACACAAAATATGTAAACAAGCAAAAGTTAGAATTTTCACAAAATGAGTGAGATAAAGCTTCCATTCTTTCTCAAAATCATGAAAACCTTCCCTATTAACCTCCTGACTTATGAAATTATCATTGCAATTCACAGCTTCAATATTCCATCCGACCCATATTACATCTTTTAAGATGACACGGATCAATTAGAAATTATTGCACTATTTATTATATAAAGTAAATTTCTTTGACAAACTATTCTCCGACCCATGTTATGAGATTGAAGTAAATGAGGGTATTACTGAAAAACTAGTGATTAATATTCAATTTTCTGAAGTAACAAATTTTGTAAGACACTCAAAAGGACAAATATAAACTATTTTAATTGGCATCCCATTTATCCTCGTATAGTTTTTGAATTGACTGTAAGCCCATCTCCTCCACCATTATTACCCTGCAAGGCACAGAAGAAGTTCTGGAAATGTAATATTCTCTAAACTTATCTAAGGGGCTCTCAAGAGAGTTGTTTTTGTTGATATCCTGATCCTACCGAAACGTTATTGGCTGCATTTTTTCAACAATAGACTTGAAATTCAAACATAGCTACCTATTACTTCATACTTCAAGAGCATGGCCACCTGCATTGATTACTGTCAATAGGATTTGATGTATCATGCATTCCTACCAAGCTTGGTAAAGACAAGAGTACTTTCCAGCAGAGCATGACAAACCATACATCACTTGCAATCTCTATTTTCTCTACTTAACTTAACTTACTCAGGATTCTTCGTGTTTATTTATGAAATCACACAAAACCATAAGCTATACCAATTTCAATCTTCCTTTGCGTGTGATGCATGCATGAATGAGATAACTCGTTAGTTAAAATAGCAATTATAAGCTTATAAAATGACCAACAGACTCATGAGATCTAGCCAATTAGCCAGAGAGGCTCCACCGCAAAAACTGCATGACCACACGGTTAAATTACAAACTCTCTCATATTTCACTGATAATATTTAATTGAAAAAACAGATAAGCATGATCAAAACAATTAACAAATAGCATGTATTATAATCCAAGCAAACTCGAAAATACCATTATGGAGCGGTAAGGGGAATTCGGTCCAGCACTGAGGCCGCACAGAAATCTCCTTCACGAAACGCACAACATCATCCGTCGTTCCAGGCACTGCGTCGTTACTTCGTTGCTGATCAGACTCCAACTGCAACAACTGAGAAGCGAACTTGGAGATTCCGGTGACGGCTTTGTTCGTGGAAATTAGCGAGAGAGAGTTCTTGAAGCTTCCACCGATCTCCACGAGATCGTTCCGGATTCCGGTCAGAGCTTGTGAGGAAGAAGATGAGGAGGAAGAGGAGGAAGAAGCGGAAGACCAGGATGACGGCGGCGGAGCGAGGAAGTTGGCCACGCCGCGGAAAATATGCGATATGTCGTCCTTGACGCCGTGGCGATCGGCGGCGGGAAGCGGCGGAGAAGAGGATTGGGTAACGGTGCGGTCGTTGAATTGAGAAGATTCGGGGTCAGGGTGGTTGGACTTGAAGAACCAAGACATTTTTTTTTGTTTTGCTTCTCTGCTCGTGCAAGCAAGATGAGTATCTGGATAATTAGTTTTGGGATTCAGAGGAAATAGCTGAGTTGAAGAGTTGAAATCGATTTCAAAAGAACATAACTACTGACACAACATCAACCTTTTAAACTTGTTGGCTATAAGCATCTTGTGTTTCACCAGATGAAATTATATATATTTGATTAAAAAAGATTTTCAGTTCAATTAAATTTCATTTATTAATCCAACACCCATATAAAAACTACTTGCTTGATATTACTATTAGAGCATCATGATAATGATTTGTTAGATAAAAGATAATATGCATAAAATTTAAATATGTTTCTTTAAAAAATTCTAATAATGAAGTAGATATGCTTAAATATATAAATTATATTATATTAAAATTGATAATAAAGTTACTAATATTTGGATTATCTAATATTCAATATAAATATTTAAATGTGTAAATTATATTTTTATTTGCCAAAAATAATTAACATAATTTTTTTTTATTTTTTACGTGTTTTTTAAATATTAAATTTGATTAAAAAATGTAAAAAAAAAATATTTTAAAATATTCTTGTTGAAAAAATAACACCTGACAATATTTTCAAAATCTTCAAAAGAACTCTATCAGATGCAATTAGCTATACTAATCTTCTCAGAAAGAATATTTTTAATTGTATGATAATCTATTTACACTATTATATTGATAAAATGAATCAATTTAATTAAAAAAAAAATATAGTTTTATTTGGATCCACCACATACAAATTTTAATTAAAAATATAAATTCGAAAATAAATTTGTTAATTTAGGATGTAGGGTTAGAGATGGCAAATAAACCCGTGCCCGTGGGTATCACCCGAACCCATCCCCGTTTTGACGGGGAATCCCCGCTTTGACTGGGTATGGATATGGATATGGGTAATACCCGAAATTTTCAACTGGGATGGGGATGGGGATATATATATACCCGCCCAAATACCCGTCCCCGCTTAAATTACTAAACTATTTATAATTTATTAAATAATCTAAAAAATATATATAAATAAATAATATATTTACACATAAAATATAATATAATATAATATAATATAATATAATATAGTATATATACATATAAATAAAATATACTTTTATATATATATATATATATATATATTTACACATATACATGTAATATAATATAATATAATATAATATAATATACATATAATATATATACATAATAATATAATATAATATATATAATATATACGTATAAAACA
>Ga0214542_1010006_pt1 | contig 14218 bp, 4 predicted proteins | sample CNSS1metaG_FD_160096 | JGI IMG/M metagenome (GOLD analysis project Ga0214542, IMG submission 160096) | Root nodule microbial communities from cowpea collected in UCLA plant growth center, Los Angeles, California, USA - CNSS1 | ecosystem: Host-associated > Plants > Roots > Nodule | place: USA...
AGATAACTCATACAGTTACCCCATAATCGTACATGTTCGAGATAAATAGCTACACACAATGTAAATGGAGATGTAACACATAAATCTGCACGATTCTCGCCCAGGCTAGAAGTCCTTGCCTAAGCTACAACAACTGTCTCGCTTAGGCTAGGCCTTCTCGCCTAGGCGAGGCCTGGAACAGTGGCACTCTGCAAGCATCTCGCTTGGGCGAGACCGTCCTTCGCCCAACAATAAAACACCTCGCCTGGACGAGGCTGCGAACAGAGCACACCAACTTCTCCTTCGAGAACTCGCTTGGGCGAGGTACTCTCGCCTGAGCGAGACAACGCATCGCTCAAAGACAAGGGCCTTTCGCCTGGGCGAGTTGCTCGAGTAGAACTTGGGTGAGTCTCAGGCGCTCTCGCCTAGGCGAGACGAGCTCGCCTAGGCGAGATCGACAGTTCTCGCCACTATCCCCACACATGCAGTAGAGTAACAGTTCAATCCAACACCCAAAAACACATGCACCCAGTTTCAATCGATTACACATACTTCTCAAGCTTATAAACATGCAACAAACCAAAAAGACACCCAAAAACAGCTTTGAACGATTAAATCTAGCTTCCCTTACTTCTGTTTTGAGTACCAAGCGCAACAGACCCTAACAAAGGGAATACCACTGCTCCAGAACTGCGAGGAACGAGCTGAAACGTGATTACCAGGATAAACGAGGTAAATACATGGAACCCTAACCAACCAACATGCTCAAACAGTGAAATGAGGGAAAAAGAAGACCAAAGGCTCTAGAGTTTGACTTACCAGGAAGTACAGGGTCGATTTTGTTAGCTCAGGGTGGAAGAAGATTGTGCCCTAGCAGAGCACCTAACAGCAGACAGGAGAGGGGAAGGAGTTGTTTCTGGAAAGATGACAAACGAAAATGAGAAGGTTGAGTGAGGTATTGGGGTTCTACTGTAGGGCTGGCCTTGGGCCTACGAAGAGGCCAGGCCCAACACATAAAACTGAAAAAGGGGCTTACATTGGGTAACAATTATTTCAAAGTAAAACAATCTCATTTCCATTTTATTTTCTAAATAATCATTAATTTCAAGTTAACTATTTAATAGAATAAAATAGTTATTTTACTATTTTTTTAAATTATTACATATTTAAATTCAGTTATTTTTTAAATTAAATTAATTATATACAATAAAAGAAAAAGACACACATAAACATACTATCAGAAAATAAATTACTAACGATATTACCTATTTACCCCACTTATAATCTTGATAGCTAATTAATTGTTAGGCGATGTGAAATATTTTTTTTAATATAGTGGTAGTAGCTAATTAAAGTGATGGATAGTTTCCTAAAATGTTTATATGCAAAAAGTTTCGTAAGATAATGTGTTTCTTAATTTTTCGGAGATTTTGAAACTTTTTTGAGATTCTATAATTCTAAGGTTCAACCGTAAGATATCATTTTATTTTATTTTATTCAATACTAAAAAGATAAGATCTTTCATTTGTGAAATTCTTATACAACATAAAAAAAAATACACATAAAAGAAAGACATTAGTTGGAGTGACAATTTTTCTTTAAAAGAATTAAAATTAATAAAATCTATAGCACTTACAATTTTGTAATCTTGAACAATAATATTTCTCTGCAATGTAAAAGATTATTCTTTAGAAAAACAACTCAAATCATTTGTAAACATGAAAAAAATGTTTTAAAACACAAGAAAATTCTTGACTTTTAAAAACAGTTTGAAAATAAAGTGACGGTTGACGAGATAATGGTTTATATTTAATTATAATCGGATTATTATATTTTTATATAGCATATAAAATGTTTTGAATTAGTAGAATTAATTATTACTAATCATAATTAATTATTTATGAAAGTTAATTTTCTAGATTCGATAATACAATTGAGATTTTTTTTTTAAATAATCAATTATTTGAGGAATTAATAAAAGTATTTTATTAATATAATTAATTTTTATTAATCATGTAACATATTATTATGATATGAGATAATCAATTACTCACGAATCAAATGAATCAACTTTTTTTTTCTGCATAAGCTTAACATGATTAATAATGATAATAAAACCGAATATAAAATTTTAATATTAGATGTCGATCTACAATTTCCATCTAATATTCTAAATCGATCAATAATAATAAAAGAAAAATTATTTTTTGACTACTAAATTTTGAACAACTTTCTCTTACAATATGAAATGTCATTTTCTGAGTGATTTTTCATTTTTTCATTTTCTCATTCTCAATATTCCAAAACTATTTAAAAGATGACACCTCATAAGGCCCCTTTTAATTAATGTCTGTTTTAAGAGTGGGTTTGGGCCTGGTCTATTTGAGGGCCCAGAGTAGGGGTGGCAATGCGGCCCGGTCCGGCCCGTTTAGGCCCGATCCGCATAAGGCCCGCACAACGCGGGCTGGCCCGCCCCACATACTCCTTGGCCCACGGGCCGCGGACCGGCCCGCTTTTTTTAATTTTTTTTTTAATTTTTATGATAAAACTTTCAATGTTTAAAAATTGGAAAACTTTAAGAAGTTCACAAAATTAAGTAAAGACTTTGGAGAATTAGATGATAAATTGATAATTCAACATTTTCATCATATTCATACTATGACATACACAATGTATTCTTTAAATTTTAGCACATTAAAAATTACATAATACTTGTCTTTTCCAATTATACAAGAATTTAAAATGTTAATGCAAGAGTCCATAAAAGAAGTAACTAATATACACAAGTGCAAGTTTTTTTTTTTATGCGGGCTTGCGGGTCGGCCCGTGCAGGCCACGGGCTAGCCCGAGCAGGCCGCAGGCCTATGCAGGTCGGGCCCGCACGAGCCTGCAGGCTCACTACCCTGGCCCGCCCCGTGTTTTTTCTGCGGGCCTGTGGGCCAGGCCCTAATTGCCATCCCTAGCCCAGAGTGAGCCCACTTTGGGGACCCCATTTCCAGCCCTAATGCCCTCACTTGTCTCATTTTAGAAAAAACAGTTTCTCCCCCTCCTTTGTAGCACTTAAGAGCTCTGCTAGGACACAAGAAACCTTCCATTTTCGAGCTAGCTAAGTCTGTTCTGCCTCCAAGTAAGTGAACCTAGAACTTTCTTGTCCTAAGCTTGAGCGAGATTAGCAGGTTTCTCATCTATTCGCACCTACAACATCATTTTCAGCCAAACACACACACTCCAGAATATATTTATTCAGCGATCAACATTTCTTAAGCACCAGAAACGTAAAACAGATTAGGAATAAGCAAAATAACTAAAAAAATCCTAACCTTAGCTTTCCTTACCCGAAAAACGCTAGAACGGACTTAGCTAGCTCGAAAATGGATGGTTTCCTGTGTTCTAGCAGAGCTCTTAAGTACTAAAAATGAGGGGAAGAAACTGTTTTTTCAAAAATGAGATAAGTGAGGGCATTAGGACTGGAAAGGAGGTCTTAAGAATCTCCAAAATGGGCTCATTCTGAATCCTTGGTCAGGTCCAAACCCACTCTTAAAACAGACATTAATTAAAAAGAATCTCACACATATTATAAAAGAAATTATTAAAATTTAATAATTAAAATATCATTATTCACGATAAAAATGTTATCTACCAACTCTCAACCAGAATGTAACAAATAAACAAATTAATATCAATGCATTTCGCTTGCCAACAACATAAAGTACTGTAAGGTATAATAATAATAAAAAATCCTAATAAATAGCTTATTAAATTCATCGTATTGTTAACCTGTCCCATTTATATTCTTTAGGTCAAAATTTGGTCCCTTCCCCACATTTATTTTTCTCAGTCTGTTACTTTCCTTATATTTAACCCTTAATCTAGAGAATTGCTCCTTCCTCGCATTTATTTTCTTTCTATCCCCAAGTTTGAGCATTAAAGAGACTTAGAAATGTGTGTGGTAATGTGACCCATTCATTTATTATTGCCAACTGCCACAGAAGTAGAAACGTGTCATTCAACTCTCTCTCACACTCATATATAAGCATGTACATGCAATTCCAATACCACGCAAAGCATAAAGATGGTAGCCATTGTTGCTTCTTACAGTGTCTTCCCAAGTAAAGAAACTCCCAAAGGTCATTTATGGCTATCAGATAGTGACCAAGTCGTGCGTTCAGGTCACACACCCACTATCTATGTATACAAAGCAAAACACATTGATGACACCACTAAGAGGTTGATAAACTCTCTTGCTGAGATTTTAGTGCACTACTATCCACTTGCTGGCAGGTTGAGCTTAGCAGAAAGTGGTCGAATTGAAGTGGATTGCAATGCGAAAGGAGTGACTTTTATCGAAGCTGAAACCACAAAATCATTGGGTGATTATGGAGATTTTTCACCTTCTGAGTCTGTCAAGGAGCTTGTTCCAAAGATTGATTACACTCAACCCATAGAGGAAATTCCTTTGTTGCTTGTGCAGTCCACAAGATTCCGTGGTGGTGAAGGCTTTGTCATTGGTGTGGCTTTCTGTCACCCTTTGGCTGATGGGCTTGCTGGCACTCAGTTCATCAATTTATGGGCAAAAGTGGCTCGTGGAGAGACACTTGAGCCACATGAATTGCCCTACCTTGATAGAACAATACTCAAACTCCAACACTCATCAGCATCACCATGCTTTGATCACCCCGAGTTGAAGCCTCTACCGCTAAAGCTAGGAAGCTCTGACGTAAATGCTGAGCAAAGCAAGAAGACAAGTGGTGTGTTACTGAAACTAACGCCAGAACAGGTGCAGAAGCTGAAGAAGGAGGCGAATGAAGAAGCCTTGGAAGAAGGGGTTAGAGAATATAGCAGATTTGAAGCTATTGCAGGTCATGTATGGAGATGTGCATGTAAGGGTCGTGAACTTGATGAGAAGCAACCAACGGTGGTTCGGTTCAATGCGGATATCCGCAGCAGATTAATCCCTCCTCTCCCTAGGAATTACTTTGGGAATGCTTTGGCAGCAACGGTGTCAGCCGAATGCTATGTGGGAGAAATAGTGTCAAAGCCGTTGAGCTATGGTGCACAAAAGGTAAGAGAAGCGATTGAAAAGCTTAGTAATGAGTACATAAGGTCACAATTGAGGATTGTGTTAGGCGAGGAGCAATTGGATTGCATAAGGGGTTTGTTCTTGGGACAGGGAGAGCGTATGAATGTCCCTTTTGCAGGGAATCCGAATCTTCAAATCACAAGCTGGATGAGCATGGCAGTGTATGAAGCAGATTTTGGATGGGGAAAGCCTGTGTTCTTCGGGTTGGCGTATGTTTCTGCGCAAGATAGGGCAGTGATTCTTCAAAGTCCAGATGGTGATGGTTCCATTATTGTGTCCATGCACTTCCAAGAACCACATTTGGAGCTTTTCAAGAAATTCTTCTACCAGAGTTTGTGAAATTGACCCGCGTTAGGAGAACTTTATTCAGCTTTCTCACTGCCAAGTTTTACACGTAATTTGATCAAGTTTTCTTTGTGGTTCAGTTTACTTTGGATTGCGTTTTATGTTCACCCACTAGGATGTTTCTATCTGAATGTTTGTCTACGCTTCACGTTGATTACATCAAATTATTTGCCATATATAATTTGGGTTAATTAAGTTAAAATTATTCTAAATTTGAAAGATATACGTTCTTATTCAATATTTTATTTTACTTTTATTTTATTAGATATTTAAATTTTTTTATATTTTGAATTGAATTCATATCTTTTAATATTTATATTAATGAGTGATGTGATCTTTATATTATAATAATAGAAGACACTGCTACGCAAATATGTTTAATATTTAAAAAATGTTCTAAAAATTTAAAAAAATATTCTCAAACAACTATAATCCCTATAATCCCTGTGTTTTTCTTTCACCAATTTCAATGACAAACTCATAAGGAAAAATATTTTTTGATAATTTATTTTATAAATTTAACAAAGTTTTTATAAAGGAAATAAAAATAGATTAATTTAATATTTTTTAACTAAAATAAAGTAATAAAATATGACTTTTTTTTATCTAAATTAATAGTTTGTTAAAGTTTATAAAAAAAATTGTTAATCTATTATTTTCTTTATTGCATATGAAAAAAATCTTCTCACAGCTGTATTCCCTTTAGACAATCATTTAACCTTTTCGATGACAATTTAATTCCTAACTCGATTTTCAAACCATTCATCAAAAGTAAGACATTGATTTTAGCTTTATTTCATTTTCTTGTTAAACCTTGATGAGTGACCCAAATCAAATTCTTCATGTTGCCTGCATAATATATATATATATAAATATATATATATATATATATATATATATATATATATATATATATATATATATATATATATAAACATTAAGTAAGAATCGCAAGGTTTAAAGAAAAATTTAAACAGGCTAACACTGTGTTAACGAGACCCTAAAAAATCTGAAAAGATAGTGATATTATGTTATTTTTTGCAATGTTTAATGTTTGTTATTTTTTCTTATTACTTGTTAACTAACAAATAACATCTCTCAATTTAAATTTACTTTGAAATAAATTAAAATATTATTTTAAAATGTAAATTTTAAATTAATATTAACGGTTTCAATATTATAATGAAATTAATTAATTAATTAACTTATTATTATCATTTTAAAATTTCGTATAAATTTGCAACTAAGAAAAAAAAACGAAAAACTTAACTATCTATAATAATATTTATTTTAAAATGTTACAATATCATTATTAACATTAATTAGCATTTAAGGTAACATTTTTTAAGAAGCATCAGTTCTGATAAATCCTCAATTAATAACTTTTTTTACATCAACAACACCGACGTCCTCAATCCGTTCTTAAAGAAATAGGATTTCGTGTAATAAATTTTGATATTCAGCGATACTTGTTAAAAAATAATCACAGAAATCATAACATTTATCTATCCAACCATAAAATAATATTAGATGTACCAGAAAAATATTGCTAAATCTAATAAATTTTGTAGTAAGAATAAATTAATTAGATTACTACCTTCAGAAATTGATTTGTCAAAAATGGATAGACTCATGTCAATCCTTTCTATAAGATAAGATTTACATAGAATTTTACTTACAAATTTGTTACAAAAATTTAGTAGAAAATAATTTTTTTTTTTATTTTTTCTAAGAATCTTAACTGACAAGTAAGTAATTTTTTGTGAATAATTATTGTTTACAAAATTATAAACTTTGTAAGTAGTTTTTACAAATTTTGTTGTAAAAATTGTTTTATACAACATATTTTACAAAAAATTGATAGTAAAATCTGCAAATTTTTTTTCATCACAAAATATATAAATATTTCTTACAAAAAAAAATTAAAACAAAATTAGAAAAAAATATAAATATATTTTTATTTATATATATATATATATATATATATATATATATATATATATATATATATATAATGAATTCCTATGTGAAACAAACTCATCCGTCCATGAGAATGCTTTCATTGTAAACTATTTTTTACTATTAGAAAAAAATCAAATTAAAATAATATACAAAACCTGAAATCATGCTTATAATGCAAGTTTTTTTTTTATTATAAAAGAATATATTAAACAAAATGGAAATGGTATTTCTAAATACAAATGTTATTAAAAAAATAAAAAGAATATGAAAACAGATTCGAAGCACGATTTTAATAACAAAATTTCAATTGACCTCACAATTCTGTTTAAGAGTACGATTTCTTAATATTTTTCAAGTACGATTTATCTGTATCTTTATTTTTTTTTTCTAAAATTTATCTATTTACATAAAATCATGTAATATTACATCAATTTGATCAAAAAGTCGATAAAACTTATATATTATATTGCTCATCATGTAATTATAATAGAAGGGATGGCAAAAGTATGTATTCTTATGAAGCTTTTTTTGTTGGTATTAAAATTCAGGGTGCAAGCTGAAATTCCTGATTTTATATGGGTCAGGTTAAAATAAAATATCAATCTATTCGGCCAAATTAATGATTGGTTGATAGTATAAATGTTGAGTCCTGTGTAAGTGTAACCTTTAAATATCAAATATTTCTTTGAAAATATTTTGGTTATCCTTTCTTAAAAGATATGTCTTCAGTATTTTCATTCTTAACTAATTTAAGATATTTGCAATGAATTCTATAAAATAATAGTTTTCCTCATTTTTGGTCATTCAAAATCATTTTTCTTATTTTTTTTTCTAGTGACCTCTCTTGCAAACTTCCTTATTGTTCTCACTTCCTTATGTTATCTCTTTTAAATAAATGATAAAAATGAAAATATTGATTCAAATAAACGAATTTACCACATTTTTTCAAACTTATTCTCTCACATAAGTTTTTCTTATGAACTAGTTAGAATGCAGACACCATTTTTTCAAACTTATTTTACTTACAGAGGAACATGATTATCAACTTTACCATTTTGTCTTGAACTTAAAAGTCTAGGTCATCGTGAAAGAACCAATAACAACAACTTTTTATGTCTCCTACCATTCACACCAACCCATTGTTCCTACCAGCTATATATAGATAAAGTATAGTAGTATAAAAAAAATTGTAAATAAATAAAGCTATTTCTTCATCTCATTTTTTTATTAAGAAAATTATAAAAAAAAACTCTATGTTAAAATATAATTAAATTAATAATCATATTATATAAAAAATGTTAAAAAACTAAAGAAAAATCAATGTAAAAAAACATACAAAACCTAAAATACTAGAAAAAAACTATCAAATAGTCACCAAATTTATGACCATATATATATATATATATATATATATATATATTTAGAGACAAATTTAGAAATTAATTTATTAGTTAGAAACTAATTTAGAGACTAATTTAGAGACCAATTCTTTTAATAGTCAAAACTTAGATAGCTAATATTACTGACCAATTAATTTAAAGACCAGTTCATAATATAAACTATATTAATTACTATTTTAGATTTTAGAGACCAATTATAACTTTTTAAAACTATTTTAATTACTATTAATTTTAAATTTATAAATTAGTATTTAAATTGATCAATATTAATTTTCCATTACTTTTTAATTTTATTCTTTTTTGTCCAACAATACAGTATTTTGCAAGAAATGTTAGAAAAAGAAACTCAACTAAAGAAACCCATATAACCAAAAAAATTACATATTAGATCACTTTTGAATTAGATCACTTTTGAATATTGACGTGAGTTAATCATTTAGAATTTTCTTTTTAATTTAGATATTTTTATCGTTCAAGTACAGTTTCATCTTTTACATTTTTATTTTTCTTAAATATTTTATCTGACATTTTTTTATTTATTGAAATTTTTTTCAAACAAATTTTATTTATCTATACGAAATGAGTGTTGAACTAAATTACAACTAAAACAAATTATTATCATTTTTATTATTATTTTAACTCAATTTATTTCAGTAAAAAAAAATATTTTTTAAAATCTACATTCATCTTAAAAATTTAATTCATTTTCTTATCTCATCAAGTAAGTACTTTACTTAAATAAATATACATTTAGAATATATAACTTTACAAAATTTGCTTTCCTTGCATTTATTTTAATTCTTTGAGTAGCCTTCCTTGCATTATTTTTTCTTTCAATCCTAAATTTGCGTATCAAAGAGACTTGAAACGTGTAGTAATGTGAGTCATGCATTTATTGGTTGGCAATTTCTGCAGAAACGTGTCATCCAACTCTCTCTTTCACACTCATATGTATGTATATGTAAGGTATAATCCGACAAGAAAAGGGTAATTTGAAAAAAATTTGTTTGAAAAACTTTAACAAAATGTTTTACTTTATTTTTTTAATTTCTATAAAAAAGTAAAAAGTTATTTAATAATTTTGTCAACTTTATTAATATTTGTCAAAAAAATTTCGAATCCAAAAATCTATAAATAGTTTAATAAATTCATCATAAAACAAACTGCCCCATTTATACTATTTCACGTCAAAATTTGGTCATTTAACCCTTGTGTTTGAATGTTAAATTTCAATAACCGCAACAAATTAAAATATTTAGTAATTTTTAATTAAATTTTATTTATTTCTTTAATAATTAATTTGGATGACGTAACTCAAATATTTTGGATTTTAAATTTTTTGTTGGATAAAGCAATTTAATTTCATTTTATGACAAACTCAAATCTATATTTGAGTCTAACTTAACTTAGTCCGATTTTCAATTTAGTATGATTAATCTTGACCTTTGGCTCAAGTCAACTCAAGCCAATTCAACCTTAGTTAGTTTGACCTACTCCAATTTGAATTGATTCGACCTCAGCACAAATTGCATCGATTCGACCTCAGCCTATTCGAACCGATTCAATTGGAGTTGACTCGATTCAACCTAAACTAGTTTAAACCTTATGTTTATGCTAAGTCGACTTGACCTTCGGTCCAGACCAACCTAGCTTGACTAGGGCCAACTCAGGTTAGAGCCATTTCATTTGGACTTTCGACCTGGGGCCGACTCGGTTCGGTCCGGGTCGACTAAGCTCAACATTCAACTCATAATGACTCAATTGACTTACAACCCAGACCGACTCGGCTCGAACTAAGGCCCGACATGACTCAACTCGACCTGGGGTATGGGCTTACTTGGCTTGACCTTCGAGTCGTCTAGTATCGACCTTTGGCATAGGCCGATTGGGCTTAACCTTTGTTGGACCGACTCGACTCGACCTATTACTTAGGCTGACTCGGCTTAACCTTCGACCGAGCTGACTCAGCTTAGAACCAAGTTGTCTCGACCTTCGATCAAGACTGACTTGGCTTGACCTTCGATTCAGGTCGACTCGGCCTATCCTTCGGCATGGATCGACCCTCTTGACCTTGGTCCCAGACTGACTTAGCTGATCTTCATTTAGGGTCGACGTGCTTAACCTTCATTTTAGACTAACCCAATTGGCCTTCATTCTAGATCGATCCAGCCCGAGCTGGCCCGGTTGGACCTTTGTCTCGAGCTGGCCCGGCTGGACCTTCATCCCGAGCTGGTCCAACTAGACATTCGTCCCGAGCTGTCCTGGTTGGACCTTTAACTCCCCCAGCTCGACTCGACTTTTGGACCTATGAACTTTTATGTCTTAACTAATGAACAATTTCACAACTTGAAGAATTTTAATTTCCTTTTTTTAATGAATTTAAAATTTGAAATACCTTCTTAAAATTTTAAAAACCCAAATTATTACTTGGTTTCCTCTTAGTTTAACACACACAAAATGTTTTCGTAAGAGAAGTAAGAAAAACCTAGGAATAGAATAAACCTGAAATGAAATAAAAATCAAACATGAATAACCTAAATACTTACCCCTAAACTTCAAAAAACAACAACTTTTTTCTTTATCCTTGCTTAGAATAAACATTAACAACAGACAAGATGCATCAGAATATAAACCAAACCCTTTCGATATATAGAAAAAGAACTCACTTTTAAATTTTTGTCCCATGACGTTTTTTAGCTTCATCGTCTTTTTCCCAACAAAACAATGTTTTGCAGGAAATGTAAAAGAGAAGCCCATATAACAAAAAACCACATATTAGACAGGTATTAATAAAGTAAATATGGGTACTAAATTAATTTTTTTTTTCATGTTTATTGAAACGTCTCATTTAATAAATAAATTTACTTAAACGACACGTCACACAATGTAATTAAGAGCAAAGGTTCAGAGTATAAAGATCACTCCTTAAAGATATCCAAGGTACTTAAAATGGAATCCCGAGGCACACCATGATGACAATACAAGATAGAGTACAAAGTTCAACAGTAACCACGTTAAGATTAAAAGACACGTCAATACATGGGCCATAGCCCTAAGAGGAACTCAGATGCGCAGAACCAGCCCAGATGGCTATGCAACGGAACCTCCATCACCCTGATGACCATGGGGAGTTCTTGCATCTGCTCATATCAATAAATTGATGATCATCGTAAAAAGGAGAAAACCACACACAGGAACACAAGCAAGCAGAAGGGTAAGCTAGAGTCAAAAACAATTTATCATATAGTTACATACAATTTCACAGTCCAAGATGCATATGTCAACCAAACATGTTATGACTTTCCAAACAGTACACTAAGACTCAAGACACGACTCATCCGGATACATATAATTAGTCGGATTCAGCGAATGCTTGCACTTGTGGTGACCTTTCCCACGCTACTGAGTTGCACTATCGAGCTATATGTTACAGTGTTTCATCCCCCCACACAAGGTTAGCCCTTAATGGGTTTCAGGCCTCCTACTACTCTCACCGCTCGAGTCAGTACGCTCTATGTAAGACTAATTAACTCTTTAGAGTGTCAAGATGCAATCCTTACCTTGAAACCTTACTAAATTATATAAATGGGGCACCACCATGAAATCCCACTAACAATGGTCATGGAATTACGTCCCGACCAACTGAGGCACCACCATGAGGTCTCACCTAGAGGCTCATGGAATTACGCCCTAACCTATGAGGCACCACCACGAAACTATCGTGGAATTACGCCCTAACCACATACAAATCATGTTTCACCAATCAATATATGATCATTTCTCATGCCAATTCCATACTACTTTTATAACAATCCTTTCCATACATCTCATATGCCAAATATCATGTTAAACTTATCCATCACAGACCCTAATCCATGTTACTCATGCATTTTCACTCAATTCATGCTTTCAAAGAGTAATCAACCCAAATATATGGCAAACACCCAAAAATAGAGAAAGAAACAGAACAAACACACCTTCTCGCTCAGGCAGACGAGTTTCGCTCATGCAAGAGGTTTCCCTCGCTCATGCGAGCTCCCTTCGCCTAGGCAAGAACTCAAAAAGTGGAACAATGGGGTTGTCGCGCTCTCTCGCTTAGGCGAGACATCCCCGCTTGAGCGAGATGGGCTTTGGCTCAAAACAAGAGCTCGTCGCCTGAGCGACAGCTCGCGCAACACCTAGGAGGGGTTTTCTGATACACTCGCTTAGGCGAGCTCCACTCGCTTGGGCAAGATTATCAGATCTCCTCAAGTGTTCACGCAGGCCAGTACACATATTCACCCAGAACAATGTGGAATATACATTCCTATCATGCTGAGCATCATACACACACCATAAGTACGAAACAGAACTAAAAAACAAGCAAAACACATCCAAACTCGAAACCTAGCTTTCCTTACCTAGAAAGAGCTAGCAAACTACTTTGACACCTAAGCCCACAAACACAGCAGCTCCAAGAGCAGATTTAAGAGTTGGAAATACTGACCCAGACATAAAAACAAGGTTAAACTCATAAATCTCTGTTGACTCACAGAAAATAGAGATTAAGGGAAGAGTATATGGACTAAAGGTCAACTTACGTGGAGAAGAAACAAGATTGAGGTAGCTTGCAGGGAACTAAGGATCAAACCCTAGCAGAGCTTCTAGAGAGATTGAGAGTAGTAGGGTGGTTGTTTTTCTGTAAAGTGATAGAAATGAGAGTGTTAGCTAGTTTAGGGTCTTTGGCTCCTTATGGGCTAGCCTTAGGCCCAACTGATTTGGGACCACCCCTTTAAAATTAGGGTATAAAGAATAGTGAGCCTTACATTTATACCATTTTTGAATATTAACGTGAGTTAATCATTAGAATTTATTTATTCTAATTTATACATTTTTATCGTTCAAATACAATTTCGTGTTCTACATTTTTATTTTTATTTATTTTTTTCTTAAATTTTTTATCTCACACTTCTTTTATTTATTGGAAAATTTTTAAATTTTATTTATCCATACGAAATGGGTGTTGACACTTACAAACCAAATTACAACTAAAACAATTCTTACTTTCTTTTATTATTATTTTAATTCAATTTATTTCAGTAAAAAACTTAATTTTTAAAATATACATTCATCTTATAAATTTAATTCATTTTCTTATCATCAAGTCAAGTCATGTACTTTACTTAAATAAAAAGACATTTAGGATATATTACTTTACAAAACTTACTTTCCTTGCATTTATTTTCTTTCAATCCCTAAATTTGGTTATTAAAGAGACTTGAAACGTGTAGTAATGTGAGCCATGCATTTATTTGTTGGCAACTTCTGCAGAAACGTGTCATTCAACTCTCTCTCTCTCTCTCTCTCACTCATATATAAGTATGTATATTACATGCAATTCCAATAACACGCAACAGCATAAAGATGGTAGCCATTGTTGCTTCTTACAGTGTCTTTCCAAGTAAAGAAACTC
>Ga0214542_1010007_pt1 | contig 14216 bp, 6 predicted proteins | sample CNSS1metaG_FD_160096 | JGI IMG/M metagenome (GOLD analysis project Ga0214542, IMG submission 160096) | Root nodule microbial communities from cowpea collected in UCLA plant growth center, Los Angeles, California, USA - CNSS1 | ecosystem: Host-associated > Plants > Roots > Nodule | place: USA...
TATGGCTTCAGTTTACAACCGAGGCCAAAGGCTATCCTCTTTTGGCCTCGTCCCAATATGCCTCGGTCCGGGAACCGGTGCAGAATATGAAAAATAACCGCTGCCAAAAGGCCTTCCTGCACTAGTGAAAGTACATTTGTATATTAAAACATAAGTAGAAGTTCACTAGGTCCAATATAGGTCATAATAAGATGTCCAAAACATGTTTAGATTTCTTCCTCCACTTCCAAGCTTTTCTTGGTACCTCAAATTTAAAAAAAAAAATTAAAATGGCATTTTGACTTTCTAGTAGGTAGGTAAAACAAATAAGTACTATTTATAATTAATCTTGTGAAGATGTAGAAACTAGTATTTCAATACCGTAGTGTTTTAAAATAATGAGATTCCATTACTTAAAAATATTTAATCTCTTTAAAAAAAATTCTAAGAGCTCTCTTCTCTCTCTAAATTATCTTATTTCTTAATCATCTGTTTGAAAATCGAAAATCGCTTGTGTGATCATCCCGGCGAGATCTTCAGGTCTAATTAATTGATTTCTTCATTTGAGTAAGTTGGTTTCCAACTCTTCCTTTCGTCTATTTCTTTTTTCTATTCTTACATGTGTCTCTCATTAAGGTTGCATGTATCCTTTCAGTTTTATATTTGGTTATTTGTTGATTAATGATCATGAAGACATGATCTAACCATCTATGTGGTATTTGTGTGTAGATAGAGTACTTTGTAGCTTATGAGAGTTTTGGTGTTGTTATAGCCATTTGAGCTTTTTCACCATGTAAGAGAAGTTAGTCTCGACTTGTATTGTGTGAGTTTTATCAAATTGATGTTTTGCATGTTGTTGCTCTTTTACGTTTAAGGGATAAAATGTGGATGGTTTTGATGAATATGATTTGGTATGTATGGTTATTGTGATATTGTATAGTTTGGATGATAATTGAATATTGAGTGTTTTTGTGATTGTTTTGGTGTGTGAGTGAGATAATATGAAATTTGAGCAATGATGATTATTTCTCAACAACCGTTTCCCAATATCAACAAATGTCATATCCATAAAGATTTAGTAAGTATATTAGTAGTTTGATTTTTTAGTTTTTGGTTTGTGATAAAGAGTACAAGTAAAATTAGATAGTATTAATTAGATAGATTGAGTGGAGTAGGGGCTATGAATTGATTTCATCTCATCACTACACCATTATCATCTTGCTTACGTACTATGCAAATTATTTAATATCCTAGGAGCACTCTTTCTATGTAGATCTAGATTCATCACTGATACACTAGAACCTAAGGACTTCAAACTTAGTGTGATTCCTCAACTCCTAGTAGAATGAATCCTTACTTTAATGTGAAAGACTCATTGAATGAATTTGTACCATGTGCAGGACCCTTTAATCCAACATCCCTTTGGCTACTTAAATAGGTATCAGTACCATTATGATGATTTGATTGGACCACAGTTTGAGACTGGCTTCCAAACTCAATCCAAACCAATTAAATAGTTGACTGACAAAGTTCTCATCAAGCATAAATCAAACCACAAACAATTGAATGAAAGCAAAGATAAATACCCAAGAAGTAGAAATGAATAGAATCATAATTGATTATATCAAACCTGGACATGTGGGAGTTCAATTACTTGTAAAATATTAAAATGTAATTCCAGCAGCATCTACACATAAGATCTACACTAAGAGCATATTCCTCGTGCCTTACAGACCCTATTCTATCATACTGCTACATTTTGGAGCCTCCACTCAATGCTTAGAATGAAGACATGAGGTCTTTATTTATAGGAATTTTTGGACGGTGCTCAACCTAACTTTTGGTGCTCAGCCATAAGGGTTCCTTCACAGGTGGGTTTCCTTCTCAACTCAGCATCTTGTCTTGGTGCTTAGCACGTGACCTTTCCCTCTTGGGAGGCTTTTCTTGGCTGCTTAGCCTCATGGATTTGTGCTCCAGGTTTCCTTGCAAATAAGGTTTCCTCATAAGACCCAACTCCATTTGTTGTGCTCAGCCAAAAAGTCAGAATATGTTGTCCTATCTTTTTTACTTTCATGACTCAACTCAAGTACTGTGGCTCAGCTGCATACTTATATTTTCTTTTATATTTATTGCAAAACAACAAAATATCATTACATATCATAAAACTTTGTTCCTTAATACCTCATTTTGTATCTTAAGCTTAAGGAGATTTGTTCTATATACAAATAGCACCATTTGATACATGATAAATGTCAATTTCATATGAAAAATTTACTTATTTTTGACACTTATCAAACAATAGAGCAATTTGGTACAAGCTATATCTTATGTAAAATTGTTTTGACTCAAAGTACTAAAAGAGGAGTACCAAATTGATCAACTGAATAGATCAAATTTCCCTTAATCAAAACTCAAAATTTCTGATTTTTTTATATAGCATTGAGTCCCATAATAGTGCCGCTGAGCGTCAATTTTTACAAGCAGATTAGTTGAGTGTGGGCTAGGTAGCGTTGAGCGCCAATGACCATTGCAGGCCTGAGAGTATTTTATCTTCATGGCTTTGAGCGTTGGCATGCTGACGCTAAACGCCAATTTTTACAAATCAAATATTTGCGTTGAGGGTTGGCATGTTGGCCTGTGAGTATTTGAACCGGATTTCAATGATAATTTCTTTAACCCGATCTTGATATTTAGTAATTTCCTTAATCGGATTTCAGAATTTGGTACCTAAACAGAATTTCGAAATTCGTTACTTCCTTAAACATGTTTTATTTACAATTACTTTTAAGTTAATTATTAATTTTTACTGTTTTATTAGTTTTAGTGTGAAGGGTGCAGGTTGGTGATGTATTAAAAAGAGACGGTGATTAATTTTTTTTAGCTAACTATTAGTCAAAATTGAAAGACCATTCTAGAGAGAAATATTAAAATATCCTCTTCGTGCATTATGTCATCATTGCTACGATCCTTGTAGAAGAAGAAAAAGAAAAGACATAGAGAAAACTAAAAGAAGAAAATGGATTGCAAGAAAAAACTCAGTAACATATTTTATGTGTTTTGAAAATTTTGTTTTAAAACGTTTATTCTATAAAACTTTTTTTGAAAGATATAATATATGACCAAAAATTTTATTATGAAATGCATTTAACGATTTACGAAAATTGTGTTATGAAAATCTTGTCTTGAAAATTCTTTTGAAGAAATTGTGGAAAGCCTGTTTCGAAAAATTTCCAGAACAAGTAACTTGGTAGTTACTTTTATAAAAGGTAAAATATGGGATACACCAATAAATCATGGGGTTGCAGGAAGAAAATGTTATCTCTGGGATGGGAAAACATAGTAGAGCTTCTCTCTTTCTACATCCCATAATATGACTGATAATATTTATGACCTATCAACCCCTCGGTCAAATGATCCAAAGAAAAGTAGTCGAAGGTCTCCTGCTACATGCGGATAATCCCGTGGGTTGTTGATGTGTCAATTTTTCTGAAGTACTTTTTAGGAAACTCACAACCCGAGCGATCATGGTCCATCCATGACAGTGGAACTTTGTCGCAATAACATAAATATGTGGCCTTTGACAGCACACACGGATCCATTGGTCAGACGGGCGCATTAGAATCAAATAATTGCAAATTAAAGTAAAACAAGTTAGTAATCAAGTTTAAAAAGCAATTGGATCGTGATTAAAAAAATCCTAATTATGGGCCCATGTCAAACATTATAAATAGGAACCCAACGTAAGTTGGTAAAAACTTTTACTTCACATTTATCATAACATTAACTGCATTCACCCGAACGGACTTGAACTTACTTAAGCATCGGAACTTTATCGACAAATACCCTGATCGTCTAGATAACTGAATGGGAGAGAAAAGAAGGGAGACCGCACGAGAGAAACTACCACGAGAAGAAAACAAAAAGTGAATTTAGTGTTATAAATAGATACTAGGTCCTTATACCCGAAACATTACCTTTTATAAAAGTGTTTTTCAAATTATTTGTTTAAGAAATTTTTAAATTTTTTTTGAACATGAACTTTGCAATAGGATTTTTATAACATGATTTCTGGAACATGCTTTTCAAAATACTTGAAATACATTATGGATCGAGTTTTTTGGAAGAAAATTTTTTGAACAAACTTTTTGAAACGTATATGATACTTTCAAAATGAGAATGCGTTTTCTGAAATGAATTTTCAAAAATAAACTTTTATGAATACATGAAATATGTTTTAAAATGAGCTTTCCAAAGCATAACTTTTGGAACAAGCTTTCCAAAATATATATAATAGCTTCAAAAATGAGTTTTGTTTTTTTTTCTAAAACAAGCTTTCTCTCTTCTTCTTCCTCTTAGAGTGCAGTCAAGAACGGAAGTACAGTTATAATGATGACGGAAACAGTGGTCGCGTAGTGCAATGAAAGAAGGTATATTAATCTTTTTTTTAGTATGGGGTCCAATTACTAATAGTAGGGGTGTAGGTAGAAAATACAACATTAGAAAAGGCCCAAAAGAAACTAATATCAATAATGGGCTTATATTGCCTTTATAACATCATCCACTTACTCAACTCAGTATAAAGTTGATCTAGATCAATTTAGGTTTTGAAATTATACTTTATGCATTTTTTTAAGATAGGTTTATGTTATGTTTTGAAATATCCCAACTTGATTTAATGTCTTAAGATTCTTTTCAAAGAACAGTTTTTAACAATTTTGTAATAAAAAACTTGTATTTAATTTATAATATTTTTGTGTAACACAATATTATAAATATAATAATATCACACTATATACAGGAAATTTAATTTTTTTGTATTTACTTATATTCAATTAAAATATTATTAATTTGATCGCTATTTTTAATTTTTTTTTTTTGAATGTAATGTTGATAAAGTTTTTTTTTTTGTCAATGTTGGTATGAATTATTTTTTAATTAATTTAGCGAAATTTTTTACCTATTGTAGTTAAGATTTTTTTTATGTGTTTAATAAGTTAACTTTATTCTAATAACTTTTAGCCTGACATACGTATTAAAATAATTTATGTAAATGAATCTTATATTTTTCCTATTTTATCTCTTAAAATAGTAAAAGGAAACCGTAATATTTGAATATGCATATAACTGTGTTTTATGCATTTTTAAGTTAATTTTTACTCTCTTTTTTTATTGGTTCAGTGTTATACTTGTTAATTATTCAATTATTTTACTTTTATATTGAAAAATGATAATTATTTTGAATAATAATGAATATTTACACAAATATTACTTAAAATTTATTGTTATTAAAGAATTCAGATTATACAAAAATTAAAAGAAATTAAAAATAATTTTATAACTATTGAAAATACATAATTATCAAATATTATAATGTGATTCAACAATTGATTATGTCCTTATTTACTATGTTACCACTTTCTATTTAATCTAAATTTTCAGATTTTACTAATTTTACCACTTTCTAATTTTACTAACATATTGAAACTTAAACATGTGGAGCCCAAAAGGACCACCAGCATCATCAGAGAAAATAAAGCTGGACTTAAACGTTCTTTTCTTCGGAAACTAGATTCGTCGTTTTGTAGTTTTTCCCAGAAAACAGAACTCAGACATCTCAAGTTTCACATGAATTTTGGACGTTTGTTGGTTGATAATGGCGGATCCTGGACAACTCATTGCTTCACCACACAAATCTTATCCATTACAATTATCAATGTTGTCAGAAGAATTTTTTATATTCATTTCTTAGGTTTATTGGATCAACCTGTTACAGTATTTTGACTTGCGTATAAATTTTTTAAAAGAAGAGTGATTATTCAATTAAAATAAGGACATTTTTGTTTTTTATATGTTTGTCTAACTAATAATGTCTTTATTTTAAAAATAAGTAATTTTATCATTTTAACTGTTTCGATTATTTAAAAATGTATTGAAATATTATTAGGTAAATTATTCAAACAGGTTAATTAAATCTTGTGAAACCTCTTACATTCTTGATTTTGTCAGAGTTGAAAAATCGTTCCTCCTCTTCTCAGCCCCTGATATCTTCAGACAGGAAATAGCTATCTCATTCCATCTGAGATCAAGGTCTGAAAAAATCTGTTTGTAACTGCTATTATGACAGTAATACAACCAGCATATCAACAAAACAAAGACAATAATTCAACCAGCATGAGACCTTTAATTTCTACAAACTAGACAAACCACATGTCTCGGTCTATGTTCAATCGTATTGGTCGGATTGATATGTTCTCTTTAACCAATAATTGCTCAAAACTTTGAACTAGACATGTGAAATTTCAACTTTAAAACTGCAGTATGAAATAGAATTGAGTACAATAATACTTCTCAACAGTCATACAGAATGACTTTCCTTAAAATGGAGCTCTAATATATTGTAGTAAATATTGAAGAACATCAGTTCTTTTAACCTAAAATACAATTACTCAATCTATCTCGTTCTTGAGTCTGAACCCGTTCTTCTTTACAAATTATACAACGGAGAAATACAGAACAACCCAATTACTTGCTTAGAAGACGATGAGACACAGAAGGAAGCAACAGAAGAGAAAAATTGAAATTCTGTTCAGTGATTTGTCTGCCTGCATCTCTTGCCTTCTCAACCTGGGGCTGTTACTTCCTGCCAGGTGATAAGAATTTGGGTAAGTGTATACATTTTCTGAATTCCCAAAGACTCGGGTATAAAACATCTCTCCAAACATCCCAACCACAAGGTGGGGGAACCCTGGTGCCATGGCACCAGGACTGAGAAGCATTTGCGATGATGATTCATCTTCTTCTTGGTATAAAGGAGGGTTGAAATGCTGAGTCTGATAGGGATTGCGATATGGAAGTTGCTGGCCACTTTGAGAGGATGTTGGCATGAGAGATTGAGTACCCAAAGCAGGTGGTCTTGGTGGAATGAAAACACCTCTATAGGAAGCCTTCACATCACGGTCACTATGAGCTATGGCCTGGCCACGGCCATAGAGAGGAACCATTGTGGTGTGGCATATATCTTCCTTGCAAACAGGGCATTGTGGGTGCTCATCGGGTGCAAGAGAAGCACTTTGGACATGGAGCCATTTGTAGATGCAAGGCCAGCAGTATAGGTGCCCACAAAGGGTAACAATTGGTTCATGCGCAAAATCTAAGCAGATGTTGCAATCAAAACACCCATCAAAATTTTCTGTCACAGTCACGGAGCTTGGGATGCTTTTCCATTGCTGCGAAACGCAGTGCTCAAAGGCCATTAAAGAACCCTTCTCCGAACTTTGGTTGCCAGTCCTTATCTAGCCCTGATCTGAGTGCACAAGAGATCAATCCATCACCAAACCGATTTAATACACAAAATTAAAGAAATGTCATAACAGGATCGTGATAAGTTTGAAGTTACTCTTTTACAATGGTGAAAATCATAACATGATATTGTGATCATTGGATTTTACACATTAACAACATATATTAACTCCTTATTTCGTCTTATTTTAATGTTTTTGGTTCAAGTATTTTTCAAATTTGTGGTTATACCGTTACGCATAACAAGATTCGTGATTTGAAACATAAAAGAACCACACTAGATAAAAAAAAAAAAAAAAATTGTTCCCTGATCTACTCTCTTTTTTCTAACTCACTTCCAGCCACCTTACTTTCTTTTCATTCCTCTCTTTGTTTGTATCACATTACTTACTACCTTTCGATTTTGTTGCCTCTTTAATCGCCCCAATCCATTTCACAATAGGTAGACGTTAATCAGCAGTTAAGAGCAAACAGGAGGAAATTAAATTAAAGTAGAAACAATTTGAGACCTCAGCATATGCATATTGCCTTAAAAAGCATGAGAAAGAAAAAAAAAAACACCAGAAGAGAAAAAACAGAGAGAACCATATCACTTAAAGTATTGAGTATCGGTCAGAAATCAAACGCAATTAATCATCCATAAAGGGCATAAATAAAACCAGATCCTAAATTACCCGATACAGAACTGAAATACAAAGCAGAGTCATCCAGAGAAAGGAGAAGAGAGTAAAAGGGGTATAAAAAAGATGATATTTATTTATATCATTTCATCCACACACAATCAGGGGAAACATAAAGTTTTTCACAGCGCACCAGCATTCATAAATCAAGAATCAAAACCCCAATAATGAAGCAAGAGTGAGGAAGTGAAGGTGGCGAACGAGGGGAACTGTTCTTGCGATCGATCCATCGATCGATATAAACAAGAAAAACAGAAAACAGATCGAAGAAATTGTGAAAGCGCACACACATGGAGAAAAAGTGTAAGATGAAAAGACATACCCAGAGAGAAGGAACGAGAGAGGGAGAAGAATTGATAAGTTGAGGAAACGGGTAAGGAGAGAGAGAGAGAGAGAGAGAGAGAGAGAGAGAGAGAGAGAGAGAGAGAGAGAGAGAGAGAGAGAGTGTTGAATGGTTAGAGGTGAGAACGGAGCATGGGTTCTTAATACCGTAGAAAGAAGATGGAAGAGGGAAGAGGCGAAGTGCGTTTACCAAGGGGGAATTGACGGTCTGGGTTTATCTTTTTCTTTTTCACTTCCAATGTTAGACATTTTAATATCTTTACTCAAAATTAAACTTTTTTTTATTAATTTTGGTTCTTAAAATTTAAAAATAAATAAATATATTTATTTTAATGTAGTTTCATTATTTATATAATTTGTCATGTTACATTTTAAATAATAGATTGAAATGTCATTTATTAAGTAAAATAAATCTGATTAAAAAAATTATAATTATTATTTTTATAATTTGAGATTAAAATATATCGAAAGTTGAAATAAATATATATTTTAATTTCATGCTCAAATTTAAAAACCATAAAAATATTTAGTCCAAAAAAATATAGTTCTGTCAATCATTTATAGTTACGAAATTGTTTTTTTTTAGATTAAAAACATGTTTCTAGCATGGCTAAACTGTGAGTTTATATTTTCTTTCATCAAATATTTTTATTCTTTTTTAGAAATCGGAAAACTATTACTTTTATGTACGTTATTATGATTCTTGTTAGCGGTTTATGTGTGTAACAAAAGTTTTAGGAGGATAGATTAGTGGCATGATATATTGTTAGCATTGATATTATAAATTTTAAAATGTTATTATTCAATTAGAATTTTTAATTTGATTTTATAATTAGCATAAAATTTTGTATTAGAAGATCATGTGAATAATCCAAATTAAACTTTTATTTTAATTGAAAATACAGAAGAAAAAAACTGCATGATTATGTTGGAGTAAATCCGCTATAAATATAGGTTTATACAAGATACCAACTTTCTTTTTATATAAAGTAGGTTAGATGTAAATGTTCTAATTACTCATTTAATGGATGATGTGTAAAACTTAAAAAATTTGTGTTTTTAAAAGTGTCAGGAATTTAAAAATGTGAGACTTGATTATTTTAATATTAAAAGAGTTTAATATAAATAGAATTTTTATAAATAAATTTTATTATTTTAAAACACATTATTTTTTTAAAAATCAATTTTCTAATTTTTTGACTTCTCTCTAAGTTATTTTTATATGTTCGTCTGTTTGAAGATCGAAAACCAATCGCTAGGATGATTCTTTTAGTGAATTTTTTCTTTTTGTCTAATTAGTTTATTTAACTGTGTAAGTTGAACTTCTGCTTGTTTTCCTATGGGTCTTCTTTGTTTTGGCTTGCATATAGTCTTTCTTTTAGTTGCATGTGTCGTTTGAGTCATCAATATGTTTCTCTGTTGATCAGTGATCATAAATGCATGTTCTGATTATTCTTATGATGTTTCTATATGTAAATAGAGCATTATATAAGTTGGAGGTGTGGTTGTTATCTTAGAGCTTTGGGATGGTTATGGGAAGCTAACCTTAAACATGTGTCTAAATGAGTGTTTTTTATTTGTGTAATTGCTTAGATTGATAAAGTCCGAATTAGTATGATTCTTGTTAGTTGATCTTGTTTAAATTCAAATTTGTATTTTTTGTTGTATGTTGTTGATGAATATTGTGGTAATTAAGAGAACTTGGAATATGAGTCATAGGTCACATTGGTAACAATTACTATACTATAAAAACGGTTTAGTATCAACCTTAAACAAGAGTATAAATTTGAACTGTGAAAACAGGTCCAGATCACTTAAAAAACCAAAAAAAGGGCAAATTGTTATTTTTGATATAGCGACGAACGCCATTACGATGTCGTTGGGTGCCAAGTCACTAACTAGGTGTCGTTGGGTGCCACTTTTGGATTATCGGGCACCATAATTCAGTGATTTCTATGGGTTGGGCGCCATTTTTCCAACGTCGGGCGCCAATCTATGTTTTGGCTACGTTCTCTTGGTAAAATGAAGATTACTGCTTCGTTAATCGTTGGATTGAGCTGAAATTTCAACAGCTGATCCTAGACACGTGAATCTTTATTTTGACTAGTGGGATCTTTGTTTTTAAATATGTGGTTACATAAATGATTTTCACTGTTTTGATGTACTTTATATATGTATATGTTTGACATTGTAATTGATTAAGATGGAATTATTTATATGTGAATATGAAAATGTGATTAAGGATGTATATGATTGGTTTATAATATAAAAAAAGGTATGTGGTGAACTGTTGTAAGGTATTTCTCGGGAAGGAAATTTCATTGGTGATGTGTTCCATTAGAGTGTGCCTTGACGGTCACTATTGTTCCATCTTTTATGAAGTTATCCTAAACTCTACTAGCTATTCATACTCATGTAAAGAAGAATGGTTAGGTGGTAAAAGTAGCAGGAAGTCCTGTCATAAGGATGGTTCCATTATTCTTATGATCGTGAAAGGGATTAACCATGTGTGGTAGCTCGATAGAGCAGGTTATGCATGGCTTCACTAGTCTGACATAAGTGCACATATTCGGATAATATTGAGTCTAGAAAGTTTGGTTTATAATATTGAGTTTAGAAGTGAATATGAAATGTTTTAAAGTGATTTTGTATAATTTATCAGTTAGTTTATCCCTCTTTTGTGTTCTTTTCTCTGTGTTATTTATTCTTGTTTACAATGATCACCTTATTAGTAGCAGATGAAGATACATGTGTAGTGATACCTCTTATGGTTGAATCACCTTCGGTTTGGGTAGTTGAACGATGTTAAAATCTCTTAGGTACAGTTTGGTGATAGAAACATAGTATAATAGCTTTAAAATATATGTGTGTAATATTATTGTAGTACCTTTTAATATGACTATATTAATATACCATATACATTGAATTATCTATTTTATAGATATTCATAATAAAATATTTTATTTTAGTAGTATAATGCAATCAAAATGGGATATTACATTATTCGGTTATAAACTAATAATACAATTAATATTATGAGTATTTAGGATTATTACAAAATATGTAAATAATTATTACAAGTTTGAGAGTAATTTTTTTATCAATATTCCGAAATATAAACATGATTATTACAATTTTTAGTTCTACAAGGAATGTCTTTCCAAGTTTACAAAATTTATAAATTTAAAAACTACTTTGGTTCTTCGAATTTGTTGGTTTCTTTTTTATGTCTAACAAGTTTATAATTTTGGTCAATTTTAATTAATTTGATTTTTTTAATAACGTTTTAAATCGTCAATTCTTGATTTTTTTTTTGTTTTTTTATTATGTTTTTTTACCTTTTTTTCTTCAAATTTTTCATTTTTTAGTTTTTTAATTTTAAAAAATTGTTCACACGTTAATTAAAACAAATTATTTTATTTTCTTTACTTTCTTTTCAAATATTTTATTGCTTTAGTTTTTTTTTATTTTAAAAAATTATTCAGCCGTCAATTAAAATAATTAAAAAAAACACATGACATAAGTGTTCACGTCCCATTATTGTTTTAAACGTCATTAAAAAAATTAAATTAATGAAAATTAATCAAATGACCGTATTAAACAAACAAAGCAAAGTATATTTTAAGCCAAAATTATAAAATTTAGTGATTGAATCTCACATATTATATGAGTGCAGAGTGGTTTAACTAATTTCAATAATATTTAATTTGACATACTTCTTATCCGTTGTCCACTCCATCTAAAATCTTTAGCCTCATTTATTGCATGTTATGCTATCTATGGGATATCAGCAAAAAGAATAATTTCAAAGTTTTAGAAGTGTAGGTGTATATGCATACCTATAACTATTTTTTTTAATTCTAAATAATTTTATTTAAAATAAATTTTTAAAATATAAACTAAGTAAAAATTTAATTTTAAAGTATAATTTAAATAAATTACATTATAAAATATTAGAGCAAATAAATTTAGTTTGTTTAAAATCTAAATGTAAATAAGCTGCATAATATAATATTTTTTTTAAATAATATTTTTAATAAAATTTCAACATTATAGATTTAAATTCAAATATAAATATATAAACTCAAATTTTAAAAAATTCTGTAATGATTAATATTTTTTCACTAACAAATTTTAGTTTATCACTATAATATTCTTTTAAGATATTCATTATCAGTTATTTTTGCCTTTTCGTTATTTCCACTATCAGATGTCCAAATATTATTTATAGGCTACGTTTTATAATGTTTAAGAAATACAATGGAATTTCAAATGGTGAGTTGAATAAAAATCTATGTATAAGATATATGTTAATGATGTGTGAAGATCATGTTATTTTTTCCATTGTCAAGGCTAAAAGGTTGTCAATATTCAAAATTGATGCTTTCTAACAAATATAATGTTAATTAACCAACACCAGGTATATATTACCAAATAATTTGAATTAGGTTGCATGCAAAAAAAAAAAAGTCTTACCACTAATAAGCATCATTCAGGAGAGGGTTTACCACATTCAATTTTTTTTTTCTAAGACCTCAAGTTTCTATAACTTTTTTTCAGAAGGATTCACATCAGAAATTTGATTGAAAATCCTTTTGTATGTTTAGCTGTTATGTAAATAAGATTGTGTTGCTCACATCCCAAAATGGAAGGTTGAAGTTTCTTACATAGCTTTGAACTGTAGAAAGAAAATTCTAAAAAGTATATTTTAAAAAGATATTTTAGAGATATCACATATCTTCTTATTTTAATTCTAAAAATATTATATATTTTATTATGTTGTATTATTATCAAATATTCATGAATTATGATAATATATTAGATTTTATTTTTTACCTTATATTATGATATGACGCTCAATGTAATGCTTTTAACGCCTAATGTTACTGTGGAGTTCCTAGTAGCATCTACATACGCCCAACGCCATAGGCCCGTGAAGCTCATTGTGATTTCTAATCACAACGATGTCTAACGATCCCTAACTGATGCTCGATGCCATGGCCCACTACAACTCTCTAACTTCAATTTTTCGCTTAGCGTCCAATGGTTATGAGGTAATACTAAGACTCTGACTACTACAACAGGTTACCCAATTTGTTTATCTAGGCAATTTTATCTCTTTCTTAGTTTAAAATGTCATGTTTTGATTTAAAATAAACTTCATATAGAGCAAATTGGACTCTCATGCTATAACTAATAAGTTCCACGGATCTCAAATTCCATTCAATCAGACAATCAATAACATCAATTTAATTTTTGAGAGATGATTTTTTTATAAAATAAAACTCAATTAATATAAACATTATTTATAGTATAATTGTTTAAATAACAAAATAATCAAGTGTCAAATTTTTAAATTTTATAATTTTTTTGCGTGCTTATAATATGCAAAATTTAAAATAAAGTTTATGTCTCAACCACACCTAAGTGTACGACCACCAATGACTCTTTGGGCCGCATACCCCGCACCGGATACCCTCCATTATAGTATGCGACCACCTGTAATAAGAGATGACAAATAAACTCGTCCCCGTGAGTCAGTGGCGGAACTTGCTCGATATTTATGGGGGTGCCAAAATATACTTAAAATTTATATATTTAATTATGGATCCGTAAGATTATTTAACTTAATAATAATTAAATCAATACTAAAATTTTTAGTTATATTTTGTTTTTAATGTAAATAATCATATCGTCAGCAAAAAAAATTCATCTTCCGTATTATTTTGCAGTCTTATTTTGATAATTTTCATTTTAGAAAATTATCTTTTTGATATAGTTGTAGAAAGAAGAAGAGTTAAAATAAGACGAGACAGATTAAAAAATCAATGAAATAGATGTAATTGACTTCCTATTTTTGTCAAAGATTGATTTTTTCTATTTTCTTCCTCACAGTAGCTTCCATTTTATCACTTT
>Ga0214542_1010008_pt1 | contig 14208 bp, 6 predicted proteins | sample CNSS1metaG_FD_160096 | JGI IMG/M metagenome (GOLD analysis project Ga0214542, IMG submission 160096) | Root nodule microbial communities from cowpea collected in UCLA plant growth center, Los Angeles, California, USA - CNSS1 | ecosystem: Host-associated > Plants > Roots > Nodule | place: USA...
CTCTCGCCTAAGCGAAAACACCAGAAACTCATCCCCTGTCTTTGTGCGAGATCTCGCCTAGGCGAGCCAGTCTCGCTTGAGCGAGAGTCACTCTCGTCTAAGCGAGACAGCATAGCTTGAGCGAGAATTTGCCCAGAGTTTGGGTTGTTATATATTTCGAGCCTTGCTCAGGCGAGAATGACTCGTCTAAGCGAGAGAACTCTTTCGCCTGGCGAGACCTTCCAGCTTGGGCGAGAACCTCTGTAGTTGAGTGTTATTTTCTTGTTTCTAATGGACGAAACTATGTTTAAATGTTAAAATGTGAACTTAGTTATGATATGCATGAATATTTATGACTGGTAATATGTGCGGTGAAATTGCATGAAGTTGGAATATGAGAAGAAGTGGTTGAATTAGAGTTTCAAGGGAAATTCAAAAGGGTATGTTAGTGTGTAAGGACGTGAGGACTCCGCATAGGTTGGTATCCTGAAACTCCAATAATCATTCACGCTCAGATAAAGCAGAATGGATTATGTTGTGAGGAGTAGCAAGAGGTCCTAGTCTTTGGACTTGATCAAGTCTTAGACGCGAATGAGACTTACCCTGTGAGTGGTTGGGTGATAACCCCTTGTGTCCAAACTCTGCAAAGTTTGGGAACCTTCACAGGTGCAAGCCACCCAGAGATCCAATGTCGCTTACATAATCCGGATATCGAGTCTAGAGTAATATATATGCATTATCTTTGTGGTGGACTATGTGATTCTGGTGAAAATGATAAAGATTGCATTATAATTGAACTATATGATTCCTTTAATCATATTAGCTTACCCTTGCTTTCTGTGTGTTTGTCTTGTGTTGTATGTTTTCCTTTTGCGATGATCACCTATTCGGTGAGAGCAGATGTGGTTGTAGTGTCAAAGGCGCTTCTGGAGGATGAAAAACCATCATTTTTCTCATTGAGGATGAGGTTTCTAGTGGAAGGTTTAGCAGTGGTCAGTAAAAGTATATAGTTTACTAGTTTAGTTTAAGTGTTTAATTGATATATTTTATAGTCATATTTTTTGTAAGACTGCATTAATATATTGTGTATACTGGATTATCTGTTTTGAAACTATGATAAAATTTCCTAGTTTTATTAATTTCAAATTGTTAAAATTGGAATGTTACAACAACCAAATAAAATCTAAGACATACAGCTAGTTTGAGACATAAACATTTAAAAAGAATTGAAAAAAAAGAAAATATTAAGACTGAATTTATACAACGGACCAAATGTGTACGTTACCATTTTGAAATATTATTCTCTTTTAAACTTAATGACTATGTGATAGTCTTGTTCTGAATTTATATATTATGAATAATAAAAAGAGAAGAGGGTAATGGTGGTTGGGGTGGCCTAGGAAAATAAAATTAGAAAAAAAAAAGTGTGTTTTTCTTTTGCTTGGCACCAAAAAAGAAAGGATTGCGTCGTAGCGTTGGCTTGCGCTTTTGGTAGTGCCTCCTTCAGGCGCTGACCGTATTAGCATGCGTAAGATAAGAGACTCCATTTCTGGTGGCTCCCACCCCTCACAAATTATTGCTTTCTTCACAATATACAAAATCTGTTTTAAATAATATGAAGCTTGATAAAGACAAGTGCATAAAGATGTAGTAGCTTGAAATATACATGGCAGATGCAAAAAACCTAAACCCATATCCTAGAATATCTTGTTTTGGTGCCACCATGGTTTATTCCATCTTTGTCTCGCTCCCGTATCTCACTTTTACTATAATGCTTCACTCTCTCCAAACACACCCTTTCTTTTCTCTTCACATACACCATGGTTTATGTTCATGTGTGTGTTAATAATTTACATATAATAACACCCTTTTCAGTCTTTGCCTTAATAATTTAACATGAGTCCAAAGATATCATGATTTGATGATTGAAAATTGAAAACCATGATGTGACTAATAATAGTGAAGATAATGTGAGGATAATGGGTGATTGGACTCGGAGAAAGAGAAAGCTAGATACAGACAAATGCTTCTTCTTTCTTTCTTTCTTTCTTTTTCAAATACAATTTTTCTTTTGCCTTCTTCTATTCTTGCTTAACCATAAATATTAAATTTTTTCCCTTTATTTTTGTTTTTTCACAAATATGTTTCTTAAAATTAGCTTATACAATTTAAGAGCTTCTTCACCCTCCTCATATACAATCTGAAACACTGTTTGTGTCCCCATCTTTCTTTCTCAACACTTCTATTTCTTTTGGATCTTAAATTATTCAAGTATTCAATTTAACTTCAAAAAATAACTTCTACGAGGATTAAAGGTAAACTCAGTTTGCTTCATAAAGAAAAGAAAATGAGTGTTCGTCTCTGTTTATAATATTTTAATAAGTATTCACATTCAATAACTTTTTTATTGTCATCTCTATATTTATGGTTTAATTAGTTGATAATATTTACATATGTGTATGTATTTTTACTTTTTTAATTAAATTTTATTTTTTTAATTAAAAATTTAATAAAAGATTGTTTTATTTAGTTTTCAAAAATGACTATCTTTATTTAAGTTTTTTTTTCATTTTTATTCGATAAATGATTCCTAAAATGAAAATAGTAAGTTTAGTAATTTAAAGATATTAAGAAAAAAAACAAAGGAAGGTGAGCAGCAAATTGAAGAAAGAATAGAGACAAAAAAAAGTACTTGTAATGTCATCTTACTAATGACAAAATCAAACTGTATAATATTTTAAAGAAATTAAATATTTGGTGATGGATTTATTTTAATAAATATTTAATTAAAAATATTTAAAACATGATTAAGTTTATATGCCTTTTTTTTTTGTTTTTATAGAAAAAAATAATATCTGTATTAACAATTATTTCGCTTTATATTTGACAACAAATTTTTAGTTATATCTAAACTTCTATTCTACGATATATTTTTTATGTATTAGTTTTTATTGCTTGTAAGTAACTTATTTAATTTTAGATGTTTTAACAATGTCACGGAGATTGAAATTAACTTTGTAAGACTATCAGAATAAATGAAAAAGTATTATAAAAAAGTAAAAATCTGAAACCAAAATTTCACAAATGGTGTTTATTTCTCCTATTATATTCTTCTAAACAAAATTCTTCTCTTATTTCCTTCTCTTTTTCTGAAACAAAACAATTGATGTTTTAATAAAGTTAAGCTTAATTAATAATTTCATTTCTATAGGTAGGTCTTTGATTATTATTTTTTCTCTATATTTCTTCTTGATTGGATTTGATTCTTAATATTTATTAAATTGAGTTAATATAGTCTAAATCGGCGTTAACCCAATTTAAAATGTATTGATCTGTCAGTCCAATAAAAGTTGACCACATTTGGATTATTAAAATAAAACTTAATATTGGAATTACTTTTAAAACACATAAAAATGTAATTTTTATCTTATAAATTAATTTTGTAAAATTAAATTAAATTAAAAGTAATTTTATTAATAAAAAGTGTGTAGATTTTTTAGTTAACATTAGGTCTCTTAAATAAAGTCTAAAAGTGAATGGTGAGTTGGTTTGTTTGTCTTCGTAACGGTTGATTTTTTTTTTATCGGCATGGTTGAATGTAATTTTTTGGTTGGCTTGGTTGAATGTATATGTAAGGAATTTAGTACTTAAGATAGTAAAATTGAGTTAAGAACTTAAAGATCAAGTGAATCCATATTTTGATTATGATTGAAGGTTACGTGGAATATTTAAAAATTCTTATAATATTTAAAAATTTTATAGGAAGTAACTTTTAAGTTTAATTTAATTTTACAAAACTAATTTACATATACTGAAATAGTTTCATTTTTATTCGATGTGGAATCCCTAATACACTTATTCATGTCAAGAAATATACTGTAAGGCCCACTAAATTTTCTTTTATTTTGTCCTAAATTCAAGGGGCTGTCCCAAATCTGTTGGGCTTAGAGCAGGCCATAGTGAGTCCAAGTCCATAAACTAGCCTAACACTCTCAATTCCATCTCACTTTCAGAAAACACCAGTACTCAAACCCCCTTGTTCTCAACAGAAGCTCTGTTAGGGTTTGATCCTTATCCTCCGTCAAGTTTGCTCAAGCTCATTCGACTCCACGTAAGTTGCTCTTTAGCTCATACTAGTTTTTCCCTAGTCTCATTTTCATATTTACTTTGAGGCTCATCTCAAGGACCTCATTCTGTTCTGTTCTGCTATTTTTCCAGCTCACTAAGTCGTTCCCGGAGCTGTGGTGCTCACTGTTTTACGTATACGAGTCATTTGGCTAGCCCTTTCCAAGTAAGGGAAGCTAGGGTTCACTTGTGTATTACGTTTTTCTTCTTGCGTTACTGCTATTCCACTATTGTATGGCTTATGTACTGTTGCGAACTTATGAAATGCATTATTGAGCTTTTTGGATCGTGTTTGTGGGGTTGTTGCACGAGAGAACAATGGTGAGAACTGGTTTTCTCGCCCAAGCAAGCACGTCTCGCCTAGGCGAGACTAATAGAGGCTCGCTCTGGTTTTTCTGCGCGAGCTGTCGCTTGAGCGACGAGTCTCCATTTTGAGCGAGGTGTAATCTCGCTCAGGCGAGGATGGCTCGCCTAAACGAGAGATCGCAGGAAGCCACTGTTCCCCTTTTTGAGCTCTCGCCTAAGCGAAAGGAGCTCACCTGAGTGAGAGGACCCTCTCGCCTGAGCGAGGAGCTGGGCGAGAGTGCGTATTGGTTTTGTTTTCTCCTCTGTCCTTATATGTTTGCCACATGTTTGGATGAATTAATATGTTAAAAGCATGGAATGAGTGATGTGCATGTATGGAATTGGTTCATGGATTGAATATGATGAGTTTGGCATGGTTTTGGTATGGAATATGAATGAAGGTTGGTTATAAAGTTTGGCATGAGATTGGTATGCATGATAAGTACCTACTTGGTTGGTGAAACATGATTCATATGTGGTTAGGACGTAATTCCATGATAGTTTTGTGGTGGTGCCTCAATTGGTTAGGGCGTAATTCATTGAGCCTCTAGGTGAGACCTCATGGTGGTACCTCAGTTGGTCGGGACGTAATTCCATAACCCCTATTAGTGGGAGTTCATGGTGGTGCCCCATTTATATAATTTAGTAAGGATTCAAGGTAAGGATTGGATCCTGACACTCTAAAGAGTTAGTTAGTCTCACATAGAGTGTACTGACTCGAGTGGTGAAAGTAACATGAGGTCTGGAACCCATTAAGGGCTAACCTTGTGTGTGGGGGATGAGACATTGGAACAATTAGCTCGGTAGAGCAGTAAAAGCCACCACAAGTGCAAGCATCCGCTGAATCTGACTAACTATATGTATCCGGATGAGTCGTGTATGAGTCTTAGTGTATTGTGTGCAAGTCATAACATGGTTGGTTGACATATGCATCTTGAACTATGAAATTATATGTAACTGTATGATAAATAATTTTCTACTCTAGCTTACCCTTTTGTTTGTTGTATGTTCCGTTTGTGTGGTTTTCTCTCTTTACGATAATCATAAATTTATTAATGTAAGCATATGTGAGAAATACTCGTGGTCAACAGGAAAATGGTGATTCCGTGGCTTAGTCTCTAGGATGGCTTCCGCTTGTTTGAGTTTTATTTCAGGGCTATGGCCCATGTATTGTCTTGTCATTTAGTTTGGTTTTAAATTATATCGGTCGACGTATTTCCTTTTGTATCGGCATCGTGTAACACACCATTTAATTTAATATGCGAAATTAAAGGAAGCGTCACATAAAGATAACGTACTAGCGCAGTCCTGGAGCTTAAAACTCAACTCCTTACAACCCAAGGCACACCATGATGCCCAAAAGAAAACTGGATAAAAAGTTTACAAAATGTATATAAATCCAAGGACAAACAAGTACATGGGCCACAACCCTAAAGAAAAGCCCATAAAGAAAATTAAGCCTAGTCCACGCGAACTATGCAGCAGAACCATCACCTCCCTGTAGCCCACAGGTGTTCTTCGCATCTGCTCACACCAACAAGTTGATGATCATCGCAAAGGAGAGTACCACACAGCAGGACACACAACAATAAAGTAGGGTAAACTAGAGCACAATGGATTTCATTCATGCAATCAAATATATTTTCACAATCCCATATACACATATCAACCAAGCATGTTATGACTTCACAGACATTACACTAAGACACGACTCGACTCATCCGGATACATATAACCTGGTCGGATTCAGCGGATGCTTGCACTTGTGGTGGATACCTCTGCTCACCCCCGAGCTATATGTTATAAATGTTACAATGAATCAATTTTCCTCACCACAAGGTTAGCCCTTAATGAATTTTAGGCCTCCTGCTACTCTCACCACAGGAGTCAGTCCGCTCTAGGTGAGACCGAAAGGGTCTCGCTCAAGCGAGAAGGACTCTCGCTTAGGCGAGCTCCCCTTCACCTAGGCGAGAGCTCGATAAAACTAGGCAGAATCAAACGCGTCAGCTCGCTTAAGCGAGCTCTCCTCGCCTGAGCGAGGCAGTCTCTCGCTCAAAACCAGAACCACCCGCCTGGGCGAAAGCTCGCGCAGAAGGCTTGGGCGAGCCTCCGCCAGACTCGCTTAAGCGAGTCTGACTCGCCTGGGCGAGATTACCAGTTCTCGCCTTGATCTCACCTGCAACAGATGCATTTTCAAATCCAAGCAATCATACAAATTATTCCACGCACCAAAAATAACGATCAACCCATACAAACATCAAGCAAGCTCAAGAACAGGCCAAAAACAACTTAAACTCAAAACCCTAGCTTCCCGTACCTGGAAAAGGGTTAGCAGAGACCTTGACGGCACGACAGCGAGCACTGCAGCTTTAGGAATGAGCTAACGAGGTGGAGTAGGAGCTAGGTTCGAGTTAGCTCGAAGAAGGCTTAAGGCAAACCCTAGCAGAGCATCCTGTGAGGGGAAAGGAGAAGGTGACGGCTGATTTTGTGAAAGAGTGAGAGTGGAAACGTTAGGGCAAACTTGGGATCAGCTTTATCGTTTGGGCCAGCTCTTTGGCCCATCAGATTTGGGGCAACCCTTTTTGTTAAAGGTTATAAAAGGAATAGGGCCTTACACATCGTGGTGTCTCCTTGATACTTTCTATTTCAAGTACTTTGGATGTTTGTAGGAGTGACTTTATAATCCGAAACTTTACTCTTCATATTGTAATGTGTGACATGTCATTTAAATGCTATTTATTAATGGGACGTTACATATACATCTTGATTATAAGAATAAATATTAGTGGATAGATAGATGACAACTTGATAAGAGAAGTCATAAACAAAAACATATTATAATATGTTTTAGATATTTTAAGAAGTGAACTTTAAATTTAATTCAATTTTAAAAAATTGACTTATAAATTATAAATGAGGTTGATACCTACTTATATATTATAAATATTTTTTTTTCTAATCAATATAAAATCTCTAACAAAAACTTTTGATTTTAAATATTATATATATATATATATATATATATATATAATATTTTAATATATATAATAATAATGAATCAATATCCCAATATTAATATCAAAAAATATATAGTAAAACTATGACATTTATTTAATATATATTATTTTTAGTTAAACTCGGTTATAAATATTTTTAAGTATAATATAATTTTAATAAAAATTTCACAATGTCAACAAAAATAAATATTTGATATTTAAATAAAAATTATAATAGTTTAGAATTAAATAAAAATATACATGCAAATACTTCTTATTTGGCTTATTGAGTGTTGGAATAACATTCTTTTTTCATTTGGATTTTCTTTTGATTAAAAACAAAGTAGGAAAACATTTTATATTATACGGATTTAAAATTATAATAATGAAATATTGTAACAAGTAATAATTTTTTTATGTGAAAAGAAGTTAATGAAAGTGTGTATATCATTTAAAATAATAATAATAATAATAATAATAATAATAATATTATTATTATTATTATTATTATTATTATTATTGAAGAAAACATAGAATGTCTTTATTGTTTATCATAACAGAAAATAATAAAATTATTATTGTTATAATTATAAAAGTAAATATAAATAATTTTTATAATTTTACTATACAAAATTATTTTAATTTACAAAAATAGTTATATTTTAAAAAAATGGATCAAATAAAAAATATTAATTTAATAAAGGTGGATAAAATTGGCAAAAGTAATTATTTTAATTTAAAAAAAAAATATTATTTAGAAGGTAAAAATGAAAAATAATAATAGTATAGATTATTATAGACTATGATTAATATTTTAACAATGTTTATATTTTGATGAATGGAGATAATTATTTTGGTAACGTTTTAATTTAAATGTAGTAAAAAATTTACAGTTTTAGTAAAAAAAACTTTAATTTTATTAATTTTGTTTGAATTTTATTAATGGTAAAAATCATTAAATATGTGTTTGGTTTAGTAACTTTCGAAGGGCCATTTTATCCCAGTTATTGTTTTACAAATTTAAATATTGAGTGTTTTTTGTAATTGAATATTTTTTCTTTTAATAAATATAGATGGCAATTATTACTAAATTAAATATTTATTTAGTTATATTAATCATTAACAGAGTTTAAACAATATTGTAACATCCTATTTTATTAGTATAAAACTAATTAAATAATAAAAGTACATAAAAAAGATTTCCTTCGTGAAATCTTCTATATTATTATGAGTTCATATCCTCACAATACATACTTTATACTTCATATCATATATTCTCAAGTATATTACGCAACAATTTAACAATACATATACAAAATATTAGGGATTTTAAAAATAAAACTACAACTTCCACAAAACTAAGAATTATGTTCTTTCATTCAAATTAAATATAACTGAATCAAGAATGCAATGCAAAAAGAATCAATTTAATTGAATAAATGCAAAAAAAGTTATGCATCAAACAAACAACATGGGTCAAAGTTGTTAGAACCTAAACTACAAGAATCTTATGTGAACAAGTTCTCTAACTACAAACTTAGGAATCTTATGTGAAAAAGTTCTCTAACTACAAACCTGCAATCGAAGATCTGAAGAGTCAAAGTACATAATAATATGTCTAAGGCCAACTATAAAACTTTCAACTTGATCCGATGACGGTTAACAATGTGGAAGTTCCAATTTTTTTGAGATAACTCAGAACAAAAAAACCCAACTCGCCCAACAAAGAAACCTTTCTACCAAAATTGATTTTGGCGCTTGCTCAGTGAGTTGTTTGCTCGCTTAGTGAGTTTGGACAATGCAAAAGCCAAATCTCCTACAATTTGACCATACCAGATGATCAAAAACCCAATTTCAAGCATTATACATGTTTCAAACACATCAAATTTGTGGTAAACAAATCAATTCGGCCAAAATCATCACATTCACCGCACACACCATAGAAAGTCATACATTTTATAATAAACTAAAGCCTTAAAGCATATTAATTTCATAAAATTGAAGATCATATACCCTAATTCAACAATCCACAAAAAATCAAATACGTAAGACCAAAGAATTAGCTTCCCCCACCTCAATTGCTACCTTTGAGCTCCTTAACACTTTTTCACTGTTTCACTCCCTAAAAACCTAACTACACTATAAGAAGATCAAATTAATAATCTGGAACATGACAAACTCATAAACATACAAAGAGTTCATGGAAATATAGAAAACTCACGTATAACTCAAAAAGACCACAAAATTCGACTATTGAAAAAGGTAAAAGAGCAATTTACTCTATTTTTATTTTTGATCGAATATAGTAGAAGAGCTTTTTACGAAAATTCCAACTATGAGCTTGAATTGTCAAATAGATAAATTAGGAGAAAGAACTCATAAAGAAAATGCACATGATGTTAGAAGAAACTCTTTTCTAAAAGAAAAAAAGAGTTGTGTGATGATTTTCTATTATACTATATTTTAATACTTATTATACTTAACTTATAATATATATATATAAAAGAGAATTATGATAATCGTTGAGATATATTTCACCATAGAAAAAGACTCTTTTACCGTATGCAAGATTATTAAGATGTACCTATAACCTATTATAATATGAGCTGCTCATTTAAACTCAGCCTCACTTTATAAAGGACTTTAAATTTTGTAAACTACATCATTCCAACAAAACCTACTTATTAAATGGGTCAACTTGTACGTACAAATATACATGACAAAAAAGTAGCATCAATTTGTATAACAATAATGTTCTTAATCCAATAAAGAGTACAAAATCAATAAAATGAAAATATTGAACTTTAGATTAAAATAAACATAACTTGGATTGTAGACGAAACTCAAGTAAAACTCGTTTAACTTATGGATTGCGGTGTGAAAATCGAATATAATAATATCCAAATTAAAAATTTACAAACAAAAAAAAGAAGTTAAACTTATACCCGCACAAACTGCAAAATTACACAATGATTTGTGAACTTTTATTCAAATACCCTCACTCTACCCATCCAACCCAAATTTATAATTTTATCACAAAAATGGTAAAACATAAACTACATAAACGCGGATAAACCAAAAATGTTTTTTACGTAAAATATTAGGTTATTTTTTAATGAAAAAAAGGTAGTAAATCCATTTAGTTCACTATTGATAATTTTACAATTAATTTAACTCAAAACAATAATTAAATGTTTATTTGCATATATATATATATATATAATATTTCTCATATAGAATAAATTTTTTAATTATTTATTCATATAAAGATATTTCTATTTTTTTCTAAATATAAATCAACATAAAACTTATTCAATGAAATTCAACAATCATAGAAGTATTTAGAAGCCACTACTTTCATCTGGTAAGTGTGCTTTGGCCACATGTGGACAATGTAAGTAAAAAAAAAATGTTAAATTGAGTAAAGAGCACAGAAGCTACTTTAGAAGCTTCTGGTCTGGTACGACCCTACACTATATTTATTTTATTTAATAACAGGTGCAGATTCTGTATAGTTGAACGCGAAACGAAACATATTATAATTAATTTTTTATTATTAAATTTTTTTAATATATAATCATTATATAAAACAGATTAAATGAACCACCGACTGGGTGGTTTTATTTTAACTTCTCAATTAAGAAGTGAATTTTGTGTAGTGGCAAAAAAATTATACATATTTTTTTAAATCATTACTAAAATTTGTTATGAATTTTTTCCACTAAATTTGGTTACTAACTCTTTATTTGTTTTATAGAATTTCCATTATTTGTTTGTTTTTAAATTCATAAAATAGCATCATATTAATTAAATTTTTTAATATTTTAAACTTGCACTTTTACATACATTCCATATATTTATAAAAAAAATAATTTTTAATTTTGAATCCTCTTATATATTTCTTTCTTTTACGTTTGAAACTCGTTATGTTTTTTTTTTCTCTTATTCCATAACTCATTTTGCTTACTGGTGTTAGACCAAATTTGGAGCTTAGTTTCCTTTTAAATTAAAAGGTTTAGTAACACTTTTATAATCAATTTATTAATTTCTTACAAAATCGATCCCAACTATTTTTTACGCGCGTTTAGTCTCTTATGTATCAAAATTTTTTTTATAGATTTTGTATTTTTATCATATTTCAAACGTTTTTGATATTTTTTTTTAAGTAGGGTTAAATATGTTTTTGTCTTTTAAATTTTATTGAATTTTAGAATTAATTTATCTTCGAAACTTTATACCAATTTAGTCATTCATTTCTAGAAATATGTGGATTTAATTTTTCTTACCAAATTTTGTTAAGTTTATTTGATATTTTAAATGTATTTTATGATAATATTTGAGTTAACATTGAAGTGAAAATGTGTAAACGATGTAAATAATTCAAATATTATCATGAAATGCGTTTAAAATGTTAGATAAACTTAACAAAATTTGGTTAAAAGGACTAAATTCACGCATTTTTAAAGATAAATGACTAAATTAGTCAAAATTTTTGAAAAGGGACTAATTCCAAATTTTACTAAAACTTGAGGGAACAAAAACATATTTAACCATTTCAATTATGAATGATTATTCATCACATGCTTTTTAAAAAGGTTAGTTTTAATTATTATAATAATTGCATTAATTATTTTTGCTTGCATTCACTTTCTTAGCACCATTTCACCCCGAAAAGAATTATAGGGTTTTGTTTTATAATCTAGAGATAAAAATAACTAAAATAAAGGTGAATGTTTTATTATTTAAAAATTATATATAATATAAAATAAATTTATTTTTTGTTTATTTAAATTATGTTTTCTCTATAAAATATAAAATCTTTGATTTTTGTATATTTATGAGGTTTTCATCGTGTCATATTTTTGGCATGGTCTATACAGAAATGAAACAAATGATAAGATATATAAATATACAAATTTTACGCAATACGCTTCTACGGAAACAATAATAAGGTATCAAGGAGTATATATTATTTCTTATCCAATCCTTGATTTCCTAAGACGGATACTCTTTGATCATGTTGAGCACGCCTTCACGTCTTGTTGTCGGATTGAACATATTGGAGATTACTTGTAGAAAATGACTCTAACGATCAAGTTAACGAGAGCTCTCAAAAGTCAAATCACAATTTGGAATTAATGAAATGCGTATCTTTAATTGTTGGGGTTCACCTGTACTTATAGAATATTAATCATAGATTACCTGGTTAGTAGGTTAGGCCTTTATTGGGCTTGTTGGGTCTCCTTTGGGTTTATGTGGGCCTACAAAGGGCCCAAGTATTAGGCTCATGGATCGATTCTGCGCATTTGGCTGTTATTTCATAAGTTCAGAGTAGGTGGTCCACGCCGATATGTAACTTTAGTCGTTATGTATGCATTAATTTTGTATACAATTGATCAACGATGTAATCCAAGCAAGACTATAAGTTGGCGGCTAAGACCGAGTATTCATTGTCGTCGGCTCTATCTGCATAGTATAGTACACAATACTTTTGATATTTTGTATTATATTGACTCAAGTTAAATTATTTGGACATAGATTTATTGTTGAATTGTTTTGATATGATGTGGTATCTGAGTTGTTAACCTTACATATTTTGTTATTTAATATATTAAGTGTTTTGAGTTTAATTGAATAAAAGTAAATATAGGTGAAATAGTACATATGGGAGAAGTTGTTTAGACTGAAAAAGTACTTTTTAATTTAACTAGATTCCAATACTTGGTTTGTGTAGTTTGTTAACCACACTAAAGAGATCATATTTGATTCAAATGGGGAGATTCAATGCTCAAGTAATAGTTGATTGATTGAGCAAGAAAAAGATTATCTTAATTCTTTTTTCTTTGATATTTTAATCACTTCAACATTGTTTTTATCATCTAGAGTTCAAACAGAAGCCAAGACAATTCCATTTCCTTTAGAGGAAAATCAATCAAGTAAGATGTTTAGATACAACAATATTCCTGATAAGGTAGAGACAAAATTTTATATGATTAAAGACGACTTCTTCATAAGCATACCAATTTGTGACAAGTAGGAAATGAGCTGATGAAGGATTATCTTGTTTTCTTTTTAAGATTATTGAATATGGTGTAAGTTGATTAAGAAAGCTAAGTGAAATCCCCACTGGACATTAAGATACCAAGTTATCTAGATGTGAAGGTTCCTTTCATAAAGCTCAAGAGAAGAAGATGATGGATTGATTCAAAACAAAAAGGAAATGGAAAGCACATAAACCATAGAAAACCAAGAATAATTAAAGGAAGAAGAAAACATAAAATGGAAAGGAAAGAAATGGTGAAAAATGTGAGAAGCACGCCACTACAAGGCTAGGCTAGAAGCCATGACAACCTTGAAGATGAGTGGATGTGTGCCGCCACTTGCTATGCAAGATAAGGCTTAAAAGTATTCACTCCCATGGGAGGAAACTCTCACAAATGGTTGAGACACAAGAGTGTTTTTACTTCAAAATGTTCAACCCTTTTACATGTCTAGGAGAACCCCTTATATAGAAGAGTTTAGGGGCCTCTAAGCAAATAAAATATACCTAAGGATGTCTCTACAAAAACCTAACCCTAGCTCCTAGAAACTAAGTCAAATAAGGTTACAAAAAATGAGAGACAAAAGAGCTAACTGTGGTGTGTGCAAGGCTAATTTCGTTCTAGCACAAAAGGAGACAAAGAATGTGTCTCATATGTCTCCAAAAAGTGGCCAAAATGTGCTAAAAACAAAGGAGACCAAAGGTACATAGGTACACTTGCTT
>Ga0214542_1010009_pt1 | contig 14207 bp, 4 predicted proteins | sample CNSS1metaG_FD_160096 | JGI IMG/M metagenome (GOLD analysis project Ga0214542, IMG submission 160096) | Root nodule microbial communities from cowpea collected in UCLA plant growth center, Los Angeles, California, USA - CNSS1 | ecosystem: Host-associated > Plants > Roots > Nodule | place: USA...
ACTATCAATTATGAGGGAGCAAGTTTTGTTGTTGATTTGGCACCTTGAGTGAAAAATATTTTCTCTTTGGTTTTCAAATTCTTTAGGCACTTGGCCTAGCATGCGCCTAACCACCAATAAACCTCCTCTATTAGGTTTGATTTCATCCTCACTTGAAGATTGGGAAGAAGTGTGGGAGGAATAACCTTTAGGGGAGGGGGGAGAAGAATGTTCACTTTCAACCTCTCCTTTAGGGTTCAAGATCATGTTCCTTTTTGTTGGGCAATTTGAAGCAATGTGACCATAGCCCAAACACTTAAAACATTTGATGGAACTAGTTCTTGAACTTTGAGAAGAGTTTGCATTTTCATGGGAGGTTCTAGACGAATTGGTCCTAGGTGGGTGGTCTTTGGAAGGAGGTTTCTCATCCTTTCTTTCTTTTCCTTTCCAAGTTCTAGAGTAGTATTCATTGTATGAAGTATTCCTCTTGGTCTCTTGTTTCTTTTTCAATTGACTTTCAACTTTTAAGGCCAAGTGTAAAATTTTGTCAAGAGTGGAATACTCATACAACTCAACTACATCTTGAACTTCTCTTCTAAGACCACTCATAAATCTAGCTACCTTTTCTTCTTCACTTTCAAATTGGAGTCCTACTTTGAGAAGCATGGACTCCATCATTTTAAAATATTCATTCACACACATAGACCCTTGTTGAAGCCTTTGGAGCTTCAAAAGAGTCTCCCTCCTATAGTAGGAAGGAACAAATCTAGCGCGCATCAAAGTCTTAATGTCCATCCAAGAGGTCGTGGGTGGCTCTTGGTTAATATTGTCCATACACAATTGATGCCACCATGTCATGGCATAATCTTCAAATTCTAAAACTATTAAATCTACTTGTTCTAGATCACTAACTAAATGAATATTGAAGATTTGGTCCACTTTTTGCTCCCACTCAATGTAGAGGTTTGGATCATTCTCCCCTTGAACTTTGGAATCTTGATTGGTGGAGGTTGTCTTTGTGGGAGTTGATTGCGCCTTCCACCACCATCATGGTCGTGCCTTCTTCTTCTTCCACCATGGCTAGAGTCCTCGGAAGAGGACCTCCTCCTTCTCCTCTCATCTTCCCTAAGCTCAAGTCTTTGGATGTGCTCTTGTAGGAAGATCTCATTTTGCCTCCTATCCGCCCTCAATTGGTCAAAAGTTTCTCTCCTACTCACTTCCATCTCACGTAAGATGTTGGCAAGGGTCATTTGTTCACTTTCTTGGGCCATAGGAGTCACCATGGGAGGGGAATAAGGTGGGGCCGACTCCTCCTCCTCTTCTACCTCCAATATTGGATCCATATTCATGTTCCTACACCAAAACTCACTAAAAACTGAGACAAGCAAGAGGTTAGTTAGCTAACAATGTAAAACTCGAGACTAAGTGTGGACTTCTCAAGCACCTAAGTCTTTTTTATCACACTCCCAAAGCACACAAGCAAGGCTAGCACTCAAAATCCTTCCAAACAAGTGAAAACACCTTTAAAGAGAAGAAAACCTTTCAAAAGCAAGCAAGTGGCTCGGCCACAACACTCTAGAAAAACAAGGAAAAGAAAACAACTAAGACAAAAACAAGGATTACCTAAAGACAAGCAAGCAAAGCTCAAAAACAAGAAAGTTTAACTTCTAAGGAAATTTGTTTTAAAGACAAAACTTGAACAAGACTAAAGCAATGAAAAGCACTTTTGAAGACTCTATGGAAAGTATTTGAACAAGCCAAGATTATGCCTCAAATAATGCATACACCAAGAAAGATCATAACCAAGTTAACTCATGGAACTAATTTGCCAATATCACCCAAAATCCAAGTATAAAATTTGGTAGCATAACACCTAGTAAAAATGGCCAAATGGATTCACCAAGCAATGTTAAAGCTCTCGGCCAAACTGTTTTTGGTCATGAAAACACTTTTTCTTTTCAAAACTAGGTACTTAAAATGATGAGAAGGATGTTTTAGGGTGTCTTGAACACTTAGTTCCTTAAAATTAGGTCAAACATCAATTTCAAGGAGCAGACAACAACACAAGGCATAAATCTCATGCTATAGTTCAAAAACTTAGAAACAAGAACAAGAAAACTCAAAGAAGCATGTGACAAGAGACTCAAAAGTAGCTAGGAACATTTTAAGAAGACTTTTAACATGTGAAGAAAAATTTTGGCATGGTAACTTTTTAGCAAGCTCTCGGCCAAAGGAAACATAAACACCAAATTTTCATGTTTTCACTTCACCAAACAACATATATCAAGAGATAAGGATTTTAGGTACTTTAACCTCAAGTGAAGTAGAAAAATTATGTGCACACCAACTTGAACACCAAAAAGCCTAGAGCTCCCCCAAGCCAAACAAGCCAATAAACAAAGGTTAGCACAAGAAAAACACCATATTCAAGATAACCTAGGCTCTAGATACCAAATGATGAAGGATTATCTTGTTTTCTTTTAGAGTTATGAATATGGTGAATTTATTTAAGAAAGCTTTTTGAAAATTCCCATTAGACATTAAGATAGCATGCTATCTAGAAGTGAATGTTCATTTCTCAAGCTCATGAAAGGAAGAAGAGAGTTGGATTCAAGTTAACACACACACACGTATTCAACAACTATTAAAGAACAAATGAAATAAGAAGCATTAAAAATGGAAAGCATAGAAGATGAAGCATGGAAGAAGCACACCACTCATAGGGGGGATCTAAGCCAACCAAGCCCTAGAGATGAGTGATGGTGCCGCCACTTGTAAGCAAGATAAATCAAAGGTGAGTTCACTTCTAGGAAGGAGATCTCACGGAATAACAATGGTTGAAACACAATAGTTTAGCAATAAAATGATCAACCCTTTTACAAGACAAGGAGCACCCTTTAAATAGGAGTTCATAGGGGTCCTTTAGCAAATACAAAAACATGGAATGGACTAACAAGCAAACCCTAGAAACCTAAAACATGTGAATTCTCGGCCAAGTGATGGATCATGATTGGTGGATGCATTCCCATGAGGATTCTAGGCCAAAAGAGGAAGGATACCAAGTAGCCTTCAAAGGAATAAACCAAAAAGGCAAAAGGAGACAAGGTACATGTCTACTTTTGCTTTTGCTTTATGATTTTTGTTTTCCTCTCTCTTCCACATCATCCAAGTGCTCTAATCATCATGTGCCACCTAGCCATGCTTTACTTCTTCTTAATTACGTATAAAAATAAGACAAACAAGGATTAGCAAGTTGGTTTAAGTTAATCTAATCTTGGTCAAAAAGGTCAACTTGGGTCACAGTCAACAAGCCAACCAAAATAAGTCAACTCTAAACCAATTTAGGGAATTCAAACCAAAGAAATGCAAAACAAAGATAAAGATGATGGAAAAGAAGACTCCCCTCTAGACATGCTTCTAGTGATCCTTCTTGAGGGAGCTTCTAAGGAGGTGGTGGTGGTGGTCACGCCTTCATCAAAGAGATGATTTAAAAATAGAAGAATTTCCCTCTTCCTTCCCCTCTCTCTCCGTCAAGGTTGATTAGAGGGAGAGTGAGATGATGAATTCAAGTGGAGTAGAGTGTGAAGTTTGTGTTGTTCACATTAAGTGGAATAAAGGTGAAAGTGGGTTCATTTAGAGTAAAGTTGGTTAATGTTTGTGAGTAATTTGATGGATGTGATAGATTAAAAATTATATTGAAATCAAAGAAAAACAAGATTACCAAATTGTACTTTATTTGAAAAATAATTAAAAATTATCATTATATAAGTTTGATTTATCGTAGAAAAAATATGAAAATGTATAATTCAAAGTAACATAGTTTCATAAAAAAAATTTAAAAGAACATTTAACAAAAAAATTTATAATTAAAAATTACTTTTTAAACCTTATTTTATAACAATTTTCAAATTTTCGTTATTTTTACATCGTTTTCAAAATTATGCTAAAAAATAAATTGCGGACATAATTGTAATCTTGATATCACTCCCGAACCATTGCATAACAGACATGATTGAGAAATAGAAGAATATCCCTCTTCCTTCCCCTCTCTCCCTCATCGTTGATTGGAGGGAGAGGGATAGGATGAATTTAAGTGGATTAGAGTGTGAAGCTTGTCTTGTTCACTTTAAGGTGATTAAAGGTGAAAGTGAGTGAATTAAAGAGTAAAGTTTGTGAGTGATTTGATGGATGTGATAAATTAAAAACTATATTTAAATCATAAAAAAACAAGACTACCAAATTGTAAAAAAATATGAAAATGTATAAAGAAAGTAACATATTTTAATAAAAAATATTTAAAACTATAATTTAGTAAAAAAATTTATAATTAAAAATTACTTTTTAAACCTTATTTTATAACAATTTTCAAATTTTCGTTATTAATTATTTTTGTAAAAATAATTTGAAAAGTCATATTTTTATATCATTTTCATAATTAAGCTGAAAAATAAATTGCGGACATAATTGTAATGTCGATATCACCCTCAAACCAAGACATAATAGAGATGATTTAAAAATAGAAGAATTTTCCTTTTCCTTACCCTCTCTCTACCTCAGGGTTGATCAGATGGAGAGAGAGGATGACATTAAGTGGATTATAGTCTGAAGTTTGTGTTCTTCAATTTAAGTGGATTAAAGGTGAAAGTGGGTGGATTAAGAGTAAAGTTTGTTAAAGTTTGTGAGTGATTTGATGAATGTGATATATTAAAAATTATATGTAAATCAAAGAAAAACAAGATTACCAAATTGTACTTTATTTTAAAAATAATGAATATTATCATTATATAAGTTTGATTTGTCGTAGAAAAAATATGAAAATGTATAAATGAAAGTAACATATTTTAATAAAAAAATATTTAAAAGATAATGTAACAAAAAAATTTATAATTAAAAATTACTTTTTAAACCTTATTTTATTACAATTTTCAATTTTTCATTATTAATTATTTTTGTAAAATAATTTGAAAAGTCATATTTTTACATCATTTTCATAATTAAGCTGAAAAATAAATTGCGAACATAATTGTAATCTTGATATCACCCTCAAACCAAGACATGATAGAGATGATTTAAAAATAGAAGAATTTCACTTTTCCTTCCCCTCTCTCTCCATCAAGGTTGATTGGAGGGAGAGGGAGATGATGAATTCAAGTGGAGTAGAATGTGAAGTTTGTGTTGTTCACTTTAAGTGGATTAAAGGTGAAACTGGGTTGATGTTTGTGAGTGATTTGATGGATATGATAGATTAAAAATTATATTGAAATCAAAGAAAAACAAGATTACCAAATTGTACTTTATTTTAAAAATAATTAAAAATTATCTTTATATAAGTTTGATTTATCGTAGAAAAAATATGATAAAAAAAAATGTATAAATGAAAGTAACATATTTTAATAAAAAAATATTTAAAAGATAATGTAACAAAAAATTTTATAATTAAAAATTACTTTTTAAACCTTATTTTATTACAATTTTCAAATATTCACTATTTTTACATCACATCATAATTATGCTAAAAAATAAATTGCGGACACAATTGTAATCTTGATATCACCCTGAACCATTGCATAACAAACATGATTGATAAATAGAGAAATTTCCCTCTTCCTTCCCCTCTTTCTCTCCCTCAAGGTTGATTGGAGGGAGAGGGAAAGGATGGATCTAAGTGGATTAGAGTGTGAAGTTTGTCTTGTTCACTTTAAGGGGATTAAAGGTGAAAGTGAGTGAATTTAGAGTAAAGTTTGTTGAAGTTTGTGAGTGATTTGATGGATGTGATAGATTAAAAATTCTATTTAAATAATAAAAAAACAAGATTACCAAATTGTACTTTATTTTAAAAATAATTAAAAATTATCATTATATCAGTTTGATTTATCGTAGAAAAAAATATGAAAATGTATAAATTAAAGTAACATATTTTAATAAAATATTTAAAAGATAATTTAATAAAAAAATTTATAATTAAAAATTACTTTTTAAGCTTTATTTTATAACAATTTTCAAATTTTCGTTATTCATTATTTTTGTAAAAATAATTTGAATAATCATATTTTTACATCATTTTCATAATTAAGCTGAAAAATAAATTGTGGAAATAATTGTTATCTTGATATCACCCTCAAACTAAGACATGACAAAGATGATTTAAAAACAGAATATTATCCCTCTTCCTTCCCCTCTCTCTTCGTCAAGGTTGATCAGAGGAAGAGGGAAATGATGAATTCAAGTGGAGTAGAGTGTGAAGTTTGTGTTGTTCACTTTAAGGGGATTAAATGTGAAAGTGGGTTGATTTAGAGTAAAGTTTGTTAATGTTTGTGAGTGATTTGATGGATGTGATATATTAAAAATTATATTGAAATCAAAGAAAAACACGATTACCAAATTGTATTTTATTTTAATAATAATTAAAAATTATCATTGTATTAGTTTGATTTATTGTAGATAAAATATGAAAATGTATAAATGAAAGTAACATGTTTTAATAAAAAAATATTTAAAAGATAATGTAACAAAAAAATTTATGATTAAAAATTACTTTTTAAACATTATTTTATAACAATTTTCAAATTTTCGTTATTTTTACATCGTTTTCATAATTATTCTAAAAAATAAATTGTGGATATTATTGTAATCTTGATATCACCCTTGAACCATTGTATAATAGACATGATTGAAAAATAGAGGAATTTCCCTCTTCCTTCCCCTCTCTCTCCTTCATCGTTGATTGGAAGGAGTGATGAAGGATTATCTTGTTCCTTTTAAAGATTATTGAATATAGTGTGAGTTGATTAAGAAAGCTAAGTGAAATCCCCACTCGACATTAATTGTAATCTTGATATCACCCTCAAACAAAGACATAATAAACATGATTTAAAAATAGAAGAATTTCCCTTTTCTATCCCCTCTCTCTCCCCCAAGATTAATCGGATGGAGAGGGAGAGGATGACATCAAGTGGATTACAGTGTGAAGTTTGTGTTGTTCACTTTAAGTGGATTAAAGATGAAAGTGAGTGGATTAAGAGTAAAGTTCGTTAAAGTTTGTGACTAATTTGATGGATGCGATAGATTAAAAATTATATTTAAATCAAAGAAAAACAAGATTACACAATTATACTTTATTTTAAAAATAATTAAAAATTTTCATTATATCAGTTTGATTTATCGTAGAAAAAATGTGAAAATGTATAAATGAAAGTAACATATTTTAATAAAAAAATATTTAAAAAATAAAGTAATGAAAAAAATTATAATTGAAAATTACCTTTTAAACCTTATTTTATAACAATTTTAAAATTTTCGTTATTTTTACATCGTTTTCATAATGATGCTAAAAAATAAATTGCGGACATAATTGTAATCTTGATATCACCCTCAAACCATTGCATAACAGACATGATTGAAAAATAGAGGAATTTTCCTCTTCCTTCCCCTCTCTCTCCCTGAACTTTGATTGGAGGAAGAGTGATAGGATGAATTCAAGTGAATTAGAGTGTGAAGCATGTATTGTTCACTTTAAGGGAATTAAAGGGTTAAAGTCAGTGGATTTAGAGTAAAGTTTGTTGAAGTTATTGAGTGATTTGATGGATGTAATAGATTAAAAATTATATTTAAATCATAAAAAAACAAGATTATAAAATTGTACTTTATTTTAAAAATAACTTAAAATTATCATTATATAATTTGATTTATCATAGAAAAAATATGGAAATGTATAAATGAAAGTAACATATTTTAATAAAAAAATATTTAAAAGATAATGTGATAAAAAAATTTATAATTAAAATTTACTTTTTAAACCTTATTTTATAACAATTTTTAAATTTTCGTTATTAATTATTTTTGTAAAAATAATTTGAAAAGTCGTATTTTTACATCATTTTTATAATTAAGCTGAAAAATAAATTGCGGACATAATTGTAATCTCTATATCACCCTCAAACCAAGACATAACAAAGATGATTTAAAAATAGAACAATTTCCCTCTTCCTTCCCTCTCTCCCTCAAGGTTGATTAAAGAGAGAGGGAGAGGATGACATCAAGTGGATTAAAGTGTGAAAGTGGGTCGATTTGGAGTAAAGTCCTTTCTGAGTGATTTGATGGATGTTATAGATTAAAAATTATATTTAAATCAACGAAAAACAAGATTACCAAATTGTTTTTATTTCAAAAGTAATTAAAAATGATCATTATATAAGTTTGATTTTTCGTAGAAAAAATATTAAAATGTATAAATGAAAATAACATATTTTAATATAAAAATAATTATAAAATAATGTAATAAAATTTTTTATAATAGATAATTACTTTTTAAACCTTATTTTATAACAATTTTCAAATTTTTGTTATTAATTATTTTTGTAAAAATAATTTCAACAGCCATATTTTTACATCATTTTAATGATTAAGCTAAAAAATAAATTGCGGACATAATTGTAATCTTGATATTACCCTCAAACTAAGACAAAACATAGACGATTTAAAAATCGAGGAATTTCCCTCTTTCTTCTCCTCTCTCCCACAAGGTTGATTGGAGGGAGAGGGAGATGATGAATTCAAATGGATTAGTGTTTGAAGTTTGTGTTGTTCACTTTAAGTGGATTAAAGGTGTAAGAGGGTAGATTTAGAGTAAAGTTTGATAAAGTTTGTGACTGATTTGATGGATGTGATAGATTAAAAATTATATTTATATGAGGGAAAAACAAGATTACCAAATTGTACTTTATTTTAAAAAAAATAAAAATAATCATTATATAAGTTTGATTTTCGTAGAAAAAAATATTAAAATTAATAAATGGAAATAAAATATTTTATTAAAAAAGTATTTAGAAAATAATGTAATAAAAATTTTCATCATTAATAATTACTTTTTAAACCTTATTTTAGAACAATTTTGAAATTTTCGTCATTATTTATTTTTGTAAAAATAATTTTAAAAGTCGTATTTTTACATCATTTTCATAATTAAGCTAAAAAATAAATTACGAACATAATTGTAATCTTGATATCACCCTCAAACCAAGACATGATAGATATGATTTAAAAATAGAAGAATATCCCTCTTCCCCTCTCTCTACGTCAAGGTTGATTGGAGGGAGAGGGAGATGATGAATTGAAGTGGAATTGAGTGTAAAGTTGTTGTTGTTCACTTTAAGTGGATTAAAGGTGAAAGTTGGTTGATTTAGAGTAAAGTTTGTGAATGTTTGTGAGTGATTTTATGGATGTGATGGATTAAAAATTATATTGAAATCAACGAAAAACAAGCTTACAAAATTGTACTTTATTTTAAAAATAATTAAAAATTATAATTATATCAGTTTGATTTATCGTAGAAAAAATATAAAATTGTATAAATGAAAGTAACATATTTTAATAAAAAAAATGTTTAAAAGATAATATAACAAAAAAATTTATAATTAAAAATTACTTTTTAAACCTTATTTTATATCAATTTTGAAATTTTTGTTATTTTTACATCGTTTTCATAATTGTCCTAAAAAATAAATTGCGGACATAATTGTAATCTTGATTTCACCCTCAAACCAAGACATAACAAAGATGATTGAAAAATAGAGGAATTTTCCTCTTGCTTCCCCTCTCTCTCAAGGTTGATTGGAGGGAGAGGATGACTTCAAGTGAATTATCGTGTGAAGTTTGTGTGGCTCACTTTAAGTGGATTAAAGGTGAAAATGGATGGATTTAGAGTAAAGTTTGTTAAAGTTTGTGAGTGATTTGATGGATGCGATAGATTAAAAATTATATTTAAATGAGGGAAAAACAAGATTACCAAATTGTACTTTATTTTAAAAAAAAAATAAAAATTATCATTATATAAGTTTGATTTTCGTAGAAAAAAATATTAAAATTTATAAATGGAAATAAAATATTTTATTAAAACAATATTTAGAAAATAATGTAAGAAAAAATTTTATAATTAATAATTACTTGTTAAACCTTATTTTAGAACAATTTTAAAATTTTTGTCATTATTTTTTTTTTGTAAAAATAATATTAAAAGTCATATTTTTACATCATTTTCATAATTAAGTTGAAAATAAATTGCGGACATAATTGTAATCTTGATATCACCCTCAAACCATGACATAACATAAATGATTTAAAAATAGAAGAATTTCCCTCTTCCTTCCCCTCTTTCTCCCTCAAGGTTGATTGGAGGGAGAGGGAGATGATCAATTCAAGTGGATTAGAGTTTCAAGTTTGTGTTGTTCACCTAAGTAGATTAAAGGTGTAAGGGGGTGGATTTAGAGTAAAGTTTGTTAAAGTTTGTCAGTGATTTGATGGATGTGATAGATTAAAAATTATATTTAAAGCAAGGAAAAAAAAGATACCAAATTGTCCTTTATTTTAAAAATGGTTAAAAATTATCATTGTATAAGTTTGATTTGTTGTAGAAAAAAATATTAATATGTATCAATGAAAATAAAATATTTTCTTAAATCTTATTTTATAACAATTTTGAATATTTTCAGTATTAATTATTTTTGTAAAAATAATTTCCAGGGCCATATTTTTACATAATTTTCATAATTAAGTTGAAAAATAAATTGTGTACATAATTGTAATCTTGATATCACCCTCAAACTATTGCATAACGAAGATGATTGAAAAATAGAAAAATTTCCCTCTTCCTTCCTCTCTCTCCCTCAACGTTGATTGAAGGGAGGCGGAGATGGAGAGGATGAATTCGAGTGGATTAGAGTGTGAAGCCTGTCTTGTTCACTTTAAGGGGATTAAAGGTGAAAGTGAGTTTATTTAATGTAATGTTTGTTGAAGTTTGTGAGTGATTTGATGGATGTGATAGATTAAAAACTATAAATCAAGAAAAAACAAGATTACGAAATTATTCTTTATTTTAAATTTGATTAAAAATTATCATTGTCTAAGTTTGATTTGTTGTAGAAAAATATTAATATGTATAAATGAAAATAACATATTTTATTAAAAAATATTTATAAATTAATGTAATAAAAAAATTTATATAGAGTTTTATCTCTTCTACCTTAGTGAGTGTGATTCTCCTAGGTTCTTGAGTCAAGAATCCCTGAGTTTTATCAAAAGTCTTTTTTCCCTTTGTGTGTTTAAACTCTTAGGCTTATGTTCCATTTTTAGAAGTGTGACGTCTATCAATTTCCACTACATCTTCTTATCTATTTCCATTTTCTCGTTTTAAATAATTTCTCAAATTTCTTGCTTATTAGCATTCCAGCTTAGATAGATCCATAAAACGAATCCACCCCTCTGGATTCACATCATCTGGTTTTCAGAGCCTAGCTCACTAGATTTTGAATAGCAATGGAAGTTTATTATACAAGGTGTTTAATTGAAGGCAACCCATGTTTAGTTGCATTCGATTACGGAAGCGACAACAATGTTATGAGCCAAAGATTGGTGGAGAAACTCGAGTTGCCAAAAAGCCTTCATCCAAATCAAGCATGGATCAAATTCAGTACAGGGAAATGTGTGAAAGAAGTATTATGTGATATAGCTCCGATGGACTCTTCCCATCTTCTTTTGGGATGGGCATGACTTCGTTTTAAAACACTCAATCTTGATGAACGTTCCCTTTATTTAAGGCATGAGGGACAAAAAATGAAGTTAAAATTTATTACACCAACACAAGTCAGTAAGGATCAACATAGGCTGAAGGAGAAAATAGAAAAAGAAAGAATAGAAAAAGAAGCGACAAAAACTATAGAAGGAAGGGAAAATGAAGAAAAAGAAATGGAAGTAGAGAAAAAGATGATGGAAACTTTATTTGTTAATGTTTTTTCTTCTACAGTTTGTGATATCATTTTACAGGAACAAAAGGATAAGCAAGTGAATGAACACACCGGCTTCCATGTTTGAAAAGGAAGCTTGTTCACAATGCTTTATGATGTATTTGGTCCGCTGATGAGAACCAAATTCGTCAAACACAACGCATGGAATTATTTATTATTACATATCAAGGTGGGGTAGTGTTGGCAAGAGAGGTGCTGCACGAATTGCAACCACTGGAAATGAACAAATATGAATATGTTCAAGTTGAATTTGATCCTAGAGGAAGAGTATTAGTTTCAAGTTGTAGAAAAATAAAGTCCTTCACAAGATCATAGTAAACTTATATTACAACTAGTAGAAAAATAAATCCTTAAGATTTGGGACGAATCTTCTCGAAGAAGGGAGGGTATGATTTGAATCACATCACAGCTCAAATGGAGAAGGACTAATGCACCACTTTGCTGTAGTTATTTTTATTTTTTAAAGTTATTAGTTTGTTTAAATATGGTCCAATTCATTGTAAAATTGGCATACCAAATTGTGTTTTGGTTTAATAAACTAATAGGCTTTGCTTTAGTTTTATTTCAAGTTGTAATTATGACCCAATTGCAACTTAGTCATCAGCCTTTGGGAGACCAAAAGGATGCTTGGCTGAATTGTTTTTGGTGACTTTTAGGTTGCCATAATTTCAGTTACAATCAACCATTAAGTAGTAGGATCTTTAATAGTGTTAAGTGGGATATAATTTCAATATATGTGTCTTTTGTAATTCCAGTGGTTAAAGCTTCTATATAAGCTGAATCATTTTAATCAATGAAACAGGTTGGGTTTTATTCAGAAAATATTAGACTTTTATCTCTTCTATCTTAGTGAGAGTGATTCTCTTAAGTTCTTGAGTGATTCAAGAATCCCTGAGTTTTATCAACGATCTTTTTTCCCTTTGTGTGTTTAAACTATTAGGCTTATCTTCCATTCTCGGAAGTGTGACGTCTATCAATTTCCACTACATCTTCTTATCCCTTTCCATTTTCGCGTTTTAAATAATTTCTCAAATTTCTTTCTTATTAGTATTACAATCTAGATAGATCCATAAAACAAATCCACCCTTCTGGATTCACATCATTTGGTATTGATAGGCTAGCTCACTAGATTTGGAATAGCAATGGAGGTTTATTATACAAGGTGTTTAATCGAAGGCAACCCATGTTTAGTTGCAATCGATTACGAAAGCGATAACAATGTTGTGAGCCAAAGATTGGTGGAGAAGCTCGAGTTACGAATGAAGGATTGATCCCAACCAAGGATGGAGGCACATGCTTAAGAAGACTAAGCATGTTTAGAAAGGAAGTTCACTAATCCTTCATCCCTTTAATTTGTGTTTGTTATTTTTGATTCCCTAAGTTGACTTAGTTGAATCAACTTTAGTTGACTTATTGATCTTTGACTAGGTTTGACTTGTTCACTATAGTTGACTTGATTTAAGCCAACATGCTAATCTATGTTTATTTGCTTTGTAGGTTAATTAGGAGTAAGAAAGCAATGCTAGGTGGCGCATGGTGATTGGGGAGCATAAATGATGTGGAAGAGAGAGTAAAGCAAAGGCATACAACATAGAGTAAAAGACATGAAGCAAGTGTACCTATGTACCTTTGGTCTCCTTTGTTTTTAGCACACTTTGGCCACTTTTTGGAGACAGATGAGACACATTCTTTGTCTCCTTTTGTGCTAGAACGAAATTAGCCTTGCACATACCATAATTAGCTCTTTTGTCTCTCTCATTTTTTGTAACCTTATTTGACCTAGTTTCTAGAAGCTAGGGTTAGGTTTTTGTAGAGACATCCTGAGGTATCTTTTATTTGCTTAGAGGCCCTTAAACTCTTCTATATAAGGGGTGCTCCTAGACATGTAAAAGGGTTGAATACTTTGAATCTAAACACTTTTGTTTTCAACCTCTTTTTTTGTGAGCTATCCTTCCTCCCAAGGAGAGGAAAAACTCTTGCCTTATCTTGCTATGCAAGTGGCGGCACCATACACTTATCTCTAGAGCTTGGTTTGGCTTTGCCCCCTCTATGAGTGGCGTGTTCCACTTCCATCACCACTACTATCTTCTCTTCCATTTTATTTGTTCTTCTTTCAATGCATTTTCGTTTTTGGTTTTGTTCTTGCTATTTTCGTTTCTAAGCACCTTAAACTATCTCTTCTCCTATTGAACTCTTCGAAAGGAACCTTCACATCTAGATAGCTTGCTATCTTAATGTCCAGTGGGGATTTCCTTGAGTTTTATTTAAACAACTCCTCACCATATTCAATAATCTTAAAAACAAACAACATAATCCTTCATCAGTTACCAACAAGCTTTCATCTGAATCAAGTATGGATCAAATTCAGTACAGGACAATGTGTGAAAGAAGTATTATGTGATATTGCTCCCATGGACTCTTCCCATCTTC